>Ga0129307_1000330_pt1 | contig 77668 bp, 64 predicted proteins | sample P1105metagenome_FD_94437 | JGI IMG/M metagenome (GOLD analysis project Ga0129307, IMG submission 94437) | Capybara group fecal microbial communities from Wisconsin, USA - P1105 metagenome | ecosystem: Host-associated > Mammals > Digestive system > Large intestine > Fecal | place: USA: Wisconsin...
AGATTCGGCCTCCTACAAGAAGCTCAAATTTCTGGAAACTGCAAAACATTACGTATCAGAAAGGAGAGATGGCTCTCCTCCCACGACTGAAGTCACGGGTGTCCGAGCCTAAATAACATGAAATGAATAAAATTGCAGTTGTTACCGGTGGAAGCGGCGGCATCGGCAGGGCCATCGTTCTTCGGCTTCTTCGGGATGGTTTTCAGGTGATCGCACTCTATTGCAGAAGCGGAAATGTATTGGAAAACCTTTGCCAGGAAGCACGGGAAAAGAATCTTGGTCAGATGTATCCCATGCAGTGTGATGTTGCTGATCCGAATTCTGTGACCGGTACTTTCTCAGAAATCCATCGGATCTTTCATCACATCGATCTTTTGGTCTGTGCCCAGGGGGTTGCAAGCATCCGATTATTTACGGATACAGATGAGGAAGAATGGAATCGGATCCTGAGCGTCAACCTCACCGGAACCTACAGGGCCATCTATGCGGCTCTACCCGGGATGATTTCCAGAAAAAGCGGGAACATCATCACGATCTCGAGCATGTGGGGAGAAGTCGGAGCCAGCTGCGAAGCTGCTTATTCCGCCTCGAAAGCCGGGATCATCGGACTGACAAAAGCACTGGCGAAAGAACTGGGGCCTTCAGGTATCCGGGTGAACTGTGTTTCTCCCGGTGTGATCGCCACTGCTATGAATCAGGAGCTTTCAGACGAGACAATGCAAACACTTTGTGATGAGACACCTCTTGAGAGAATCGGCACACCGGAGGATGTGGCAGAAGCAGTCGCTTTTCTCGCTTCTCATCAATCATCGTTTATTACGGGCCAGGTCCTCGGTGTATCCGGCGGAATGATCATCTGATTCAAACGGAATCGAATTCCGTTCTGAATCGTTCTATGATTGCAGACGGAAAAGAAAGGATGGTCTTATGATCAATCGCAAAATAACTGCATTGTGCATGATGCTCTGTATACTGTACCTCACCTGCTCCGGATACGCCGAAAATCCTGCTACACTTCTCAGTGACATGGATCTCCAGTATCAGGAACAGCTGTTTGAGCAGACACGGCCGCTTCTGGAATTAACAGTGGCTGCATCGATGCTGAGCGGGGAAACACCCGCGGAGTTTGAGTCCGGATATGACATGCCATCTTCCTATGCTTCTGCACTCGATCAGCTCTCCGGACTGTACGGGTTCAGTTCGGCCGATTCCTCCTCGTTTCTGGAAAACAACTATGCTCTGTCCGTACCGGATAGTTTTTCCGAAATCGCTCTTCCACCCCATGACTATACGGGGCTGTTTCTCCTGGAGCTGACTCCGAGTCCGGATCAGTCAAAGTTTGCGGTTACAGCTGAAGTTTATATGGCGCCAAAACCGTATAATGAATTGTCCGAATCAGAATGGCAGCAGTTTGTCTGGGCCGATATGATGGCCACCATCACCCTGCAGAGTGATGAACAGGCAGATACGGGATGGAAAGTCACCTCCCTGCATTTCAGCTCAGCCTATTTTTCAGACGATACGGATGAACCTCCCGTCAGCAATGTGTCTCTGCTCAGAAGCTACTACAATGAAAAACACGGATGCTCCATTTCCTATCCTGCTCTCTTTGCAGAAGATGATATCCAATCGGATGAGGAATCAATGCACTGTGTCCTGGCGGACGGATCTGCGTCCATTGATATTCGGTTTGCTTCATCCAGTGAGGCATCCACAGAAGCAGCTCTTCAGACCGTACTGGGTGCACATCCTGAGGTCACGATGCTGTCCACGGAATTGAGTGATATGCTCTGTCTGGAATACGAAGACCAGGAGATGCTGACCAGATGGTTCTGCGTCCATGACAGTCAGACGATGATTACAGTTTCACTTTCCTGGAATCCGGCGATTCATGATCATTTCGCCGACCTTGCTGATCTGATGATGCAGAGCATGATTTCAGAAGAAAACACGCAGGGGTGAGTTCTCATTGCGTAATTGGAGGGGTTTCGAAATGAAAAGACTGATAGCATTCCTGCTGGTCTGTTTACTGCTGTTTTCTTCAGCGCTCGCAGAAGGTATCACAGCAACCATCACCGGAGGATGGCTCCGGCTTCGTGATGCGCCATCCTATGACAGCAACACGATCGCAAGCTATTTTACCGGGACCAAGGTCACGATCCTGAGCACTTCAAATGGCTGGAGCTTCGTACGCATGTCAGACGGGGCAACCGGTTATATGAACGCCAGCTATCTTTCCGTGGGTTCTTCAACGCCCAGTACACCATCCGGTTCCTCGATTTATGCAACGGCCTATGTGACAAGTTCCAACGGCGGCAGGGTTGCTCTTCGGGCAGGTGCCGGAAAAAGTTATGCGGTGATTACGTACTGCAATGTCGGAACGCAGATCACGGTGCTCAATGCCGGATCCACCTGGGATCGTGTTCAGGTAGGATCTACGATTGGTTATATGATGGCCAAGTATATTACTTTCTCCCCGGTGACTCCGGTTACGCCCGGAGGCGGCGGAACCCCTGTGTCAACTACTGCTTATGTCATAAGCGGCAACGGGAAGAATGTCAATATGCGCAGCGGCCCCAGTACCTCATACGGCGTGATTGCATCCTATCCGGTGGGAACCAAAGTCACAGTTCTTTCCGTCGGTACGACATGGAATCAGATTCAGGCAGGCAGTTTAAAAGGATATATGATGAAAAAATATCTGACTTCGACTGCCCCGGGACCTGGTCCGGGACCGTCCCCGTCCGGAACGAGCGCGTACGTGACCAGTTCCAACGGAAAAGGCGTTCGCTTAAGGTCTGGTCCAGGCACTGGCTACAGTGTCATCGGACTGTATGAGGTGAACACCCCTGTGACCATTCTTGAAAAAGGAGCATACTGGTCAAGAATTCAGGTCAAGACGCAGGTTGGTTACATGATGACCAAGTACCTGTCCGTCTCACCTGCACCTTACCCGCCGGAGCCGGTCGTCAATTATACCGCGTATGTGTACAGCGAAAACGGAAAGGGAGTTTATCTCCGCTCCGGACCTTCGACATCTGATCCGGCCATTGCCCTTTATCCTGTCGGCACCGAAGTCAGGGTGCTGAAGAGCAACGGGACATGGGATTACATCATTGTGGGTACACGCACCGGCTACATGATGCATAAATTCCTGACAACTTCTTATGTCAGCAATGTAATCACTTCGGTCTCCATAGGAAATCTGACCCCTAAAGTCAATGATACGCTGGTTGCGTCCATTGTTCCGTCTGGTGCTACAGCAAGCTATACCTGGATCAACGACCTCGGCGTTGTGCTCTCCACTGAATCCTTCTACATCACGCAGAACTCTGATGTGGGACGCAAAATCCGGGTGCGTGTTGTTGGAACCGGATCTTATTCCGGATCAGCAACAAGCAACTTCACAAGCGAAGTATCAGGTTCGAGTACCATCAACAAGGTCAGTGGATGCACAATCAACAATATGAATCCGCGTGTCAACGATATTCTGAAAGCCTCCGCGGTTCCCGGAGATGCAACTGTCTCGTATATCTGGTATCGTGACGGAAATGTCAGTGTAGGCACAGGAGCAACATATACGGTGACGGCAGGTGATACTGGATTCTCGCTCTATGCTGTTGCAATCGGCTACAATTCATGGACCGGGAGTGCAACAAGCTCAAAGACGGCAGCAGTACTTCCTGTTTCAGATCTTCCGCTCACAGGCACTGTGACCCTTCCGAACAGTGCTGTCGTAGGAAATGAACTGACACCTTCCCTTTCACTCAATTCTTATGCTATCACCTACCAATGGTATCAGAATGGCGTTCTCGTTGGGACAAACAAGACCCTGTTCATCACCAGCGATATGGCCGGGGACGATATTCGTCTTGTTGTCACAGCGGTCACAGGCAGCGGTTATTCCGGAAGCGTTTCCAGTTCCTACTGCCTGATTCAATCGGGAATTCATGGAAGTCTTCTTCTTCCCAAAGCCCATGCTATGTTTCCGATTCAGATGCTTTAACCTCTGATTCAATCCAATCAAATCAAGAACGGCCTTCTGTGCAGGCCGTTTTCTTTTGATCTGTTTTGCAGTCAAGGTGCAAGGATGCCAAAACGGTTCCGACTGCATGGGACGATCATCATGTGCTTTCCGAAACGGATATTCGTATTGACAGAACAAAATGACGCAGAATCTGATTCCATGTGCCCGGGGAATGCATCCGGTTCAGAAGAATTCTGTACCAGGAACTATCTTTTCAGAATATAAAAAAATGGCCCCGAAGGGCCATTCGATCAATTACTGATAAGAGCAGGCATTCTCAAACGGCAGCTGAATGATCATGGTTCTGCCGGGCTGCAGTGCAACTTCCTCACCGTTTTCATCATAGAAGACGGTACGGACATTGATGCCTTCACGATACCAGCCGCCAGAGATATGACGTCCGTTCATAAAGATATCCGCATTACCGGTCATGCTGGCATATGTACCTGTTTTCTCGTCATAATCGCCAATATTGTGCGTTACAGGCGCGTCACGTCCAAGGTAAGTCGTTTCAGTCCACTGAATAATCACATTGCTGAAATCAATAGGTTCCTGAGACTCAAGTTCCACCCATTCCACAGGGCCGCCCTTCTTGGAATCGGACTGCAGAGCGCGGGTATACTTTGCCGTGGCAGCGTTATACGTATAAATCTCATTGGAATCCTTGCGGTTCCAGCTGACATTGATGGTCTGAGCCTCATCTCCGCCGGTAAAAGCAGCATCTGCAAACTTCATGGTGTGATTGATCTGGCTCGGATAGGCAATAATGTCAGGCCAATCGGGCAGAAGATAATCAAGAATGAAGCCAGCCGGGTTGCCGGTGCGGTTATTCGGAGCTTTCAGAGGAGAATTGTGCATAATCTTGGAGGAATACTTGTTATAGTATTTCTTCCATGGACGGTTCGTGCCGGCAGTGCCGGGCCAAAGCAGACCCTTTTCAGAAGCACCGGTTCTGCGGACTTCCGTGATGACGTTGGTCAGTTTGTATTCCTGCTGTCCATAATACATGAAGCCGCAGTCCCATTCTTCACGGAGCCATACATGACCCACGCGAGCGGAACGAATCGGACCCACTGCATCAGGGATCACATCAGAGAAGAGGGCACTCATACGAACTTCGCCGTTCACATGCAGCGGAAGTTCATAGATGATATCGGCATACTGGAGTCCCCATGGAGCACGGTTGCCGGTACCGCATGCCTTCGTTTTATCGTCGTAAGGGCAGCTGATCTGTACAAGAACAGGGAAATAGGTATTGTTCACAGCAAGACCGGCAAAATCGGAAGAAACGCTGTAATCAGACAGTTTCAGACCGGTGGTCGGGCTGATTCCCTCAGGTACAGTATTATCTGCAAAGTCACCGTGACTGATACCGCGATTTGCGGTGGCATTGATCGTTGTTTCAGCCATAGCAGTGTTGACAAGCAGGGTGAGCACAAACAGCACTGCAAGAAGTCGTTTCATAGCTTCAGATTCTCCTTCCAAATAGAATATGAAATAGCCATACCATATTAATATACATCGTTTGCCGGGAGAAATCAAGACAGGAGGATCCCTTGCGCAAGATTGTTACATAAATGAAACAGGTATATTTGCTTCTCTTTATGAAGCAAAACGGTGCACGCATGGGATCGGATCCATTACAGTTTTGTCAGCTGTTCTGATCAAAACACGCGATGACGCTTTCCGGAGAGCAGTGCACATTGGGATCAACCGTCATGGATCCTATGATTTTCTCAAAGTGAGGAGAATAATAATGTTCAGGAGGATTCGGAAATTCTGCACGGAACCGATTCTGGTCAACCGAGGGAAAGGATTCATACAGAATACTCGATTTAGGCGCTATGCAGACTGCTTCAGGAACATGGACGTTGCTCATTCCGTGAGCAATCGCCCTGAGTCCCAAAGCAACTGCCCCGAGATCTGATTTATACGGTGAAAAACCATGGAGCTGCTGAAAAACAGATTTCCGAATCATCAGGCATGCTTTCGAGACAGCTGTGCACTCCCTTACAGACCGATCATAGAGCTGATATGTGACACCATGACGCTGACCATGCATTCGTCCGATGGCACACTCAGGAACATCAACGGCATATCCGCAGGCAAGATATTCACGACACTTATTCATGATTCCGCCGCCGCTGCAGGCGATCCACGGCCTGGTTGCATACATCATGAGACGCTGCAGCCAGTGCCTTTTCAGAAATTTGGCTCCCTGTTCCAGAAACAGCAGAAGGGTTCCTTTTGCTGCATTCGATGCTTCCTCGAGATCAGATGCGGAGCGTAAAGGAATATTCCCGATCGTCGACCGCGCCGGATGATCCCCCACAACGATGACTTCCAGCAATCGATCTTTTCCGTCAAACTTTTTTCTCAGCAGTTTCCCGAGCCAGTGCTCATCAAATCCGCCTTCCAGACTGTGAATAATAATGGAAACTGTTGCAGTGTCCGGGATATCAAAAGAGATATAGGGCCTGAGTTCAATCATGTCGACACGGCCATGCAGCTGTAATCTTTCCACCTGATCACTGACGGCACGGACTGCCGACCTGGCACAGCGCTCCTCGCTCGAATGCGAAAAGGAAGTATTCAGCATCCTCCAGTGATACAGAACTCTCGGGATGTGCGCAATCGCCTTTGCCTTTTCGGTGGCCCGAAGGGCCAGGTCATGGTCCTGACTTCCATCGCATTCGCGGCGAAGCCCGTGCACAGACTGAATCAGTTCTGAAGACATGGCCATAATGTGGCAGATATAATTCCCGGACCGCAGCGCTTCGGGTGAAAAATCTGCTTTCAGATGGACATCGAAGAATCGGGACCCATCATCGTTGGTTTTATCTTCATCTGAATAAATGAAATCGGCACCTTTTTCAGCGGCATCCAGAATCCAGTATACGCAGTCCGGAGAAAGCAGATCATCATGATCGCACAGGGCTACATAATCATGACTGGCAAGAAACAGGGCTTTGTTGGTGTTTTCTGATATGCCAAGGTTTTCTTTTCCGAAGACGACGTGAAACCGTTCATCTTCATCCGAAATATTCTTCAGCATGCTGATGGTTTCCGGATTGGTGCTGGCTCCGTCATACATACATGCTTCCCAGGCATCACAGGTCTGTGCAAGCAGAGAATCCGCAAGTGCACGGAGCAGGTCAGGGCGGGTATTGTAGGTAGGAATAAGAAAAGATAATGCGTGGTGAAACACCCTTTCCCGCTGATGGTGACACTCATCCGCTCCGGGCATCTGTTCTCTGAACCATGCATCGTATTGCGCGTCGACCGCAGCCTGGCGTTCAGCGATTTTGGGCTTGTCCATTCTGTACTGAAGCCAGCTCTTTCCAAGTTCATAAATTCCCCGGATTTTTTCCATTTTCCAGGCATCTTTTACAGAATTCCATCTTCTGCCGATGATGTTCAAAGTGTACTCCTTTTCTTCCTCTGCGCATGTGTTTCAGGCAGGGACGCAGCTTATGGATGTAATGCAATGGAACCATCTGACTGAATATATACGATACCGGTTTTCTCAAATCCATCCGGCAGTTTGATGCATCCGTACCGATCTGCTTTGCCCATGACATGCTGCCAGCAGTCTTTTTTCTCTTCGGCTTTTTTCAGCACCAGCGGACGATATTCCATTTTACTGTGCCTGATCTTTGTTGGAATCATCTGAAACTGATGCAGGCTGACCCTTCCATCGTCATGAATATCCCAGGTCAGCTGAAAAATACCGCTCGCAGGGTCAAGAGACTTAATGGAGCCAAATACGAAATTCCCCGTAGAAAAGAAAATCGGCTTCCCATGATAAAAATAGACGGGCTGGAGCACATGCGTATGGTGTCCCCATATCACATCCGCACCTGCATCAAGAATCTGTTTGGCGAACGGAAACTGGGAGGCATTGGGTGTTTTTCTCTCTTCCCGCCCCCAGTGCAGGGAAACAATGACAATCTGGCATCCTTCATCGCGAAGAGTCTGAATGTCTTTTGCAATCAGCTCCTGATTCGCGTTGGTAGGATATGTAAATCCGATCAGTCCAATCCGGATCCCTTTGATTTCAATTCTGCCAAGCGTGACATAACTGTTTTTTGAACGGGTTGGATTTAGAGAGCCGAAATGCATAATCCCTGCTTCTTCCAGACTCGCCAGTGTATCCTCATATCCTTTATACTTAAAGTCAATACAGTGATTGTTTACAGTGTTGACCCCGTCCACGCCGCCGAGGCTGAGCACCCGGGAAAATTCCGGCCTGCCGATCAGATTAAAGGATTTCAGCGGATACAGAGGTGCATCCTGGTCAGTCAGTACAACTTCCAGATTGGCGAGAGTAAAATCATCAGCATGAAAAATATCTGAAACAGTTTCAAACAGCCATTTTTCTCCGTTTGCTCTGATACAGGAGGTTAAAGAAGACTTGTTTTTTCTGGAAGACAGTGTATCCCCAAGAGAGCAGTCTCCGATGAATGAAATTGTAATCTGGTCTTCCGGAATCTTCGAGTTTGGATTGGAACTGATCAGATATCCATCAGAATCAGGCACGAGGCTTTCCTCTGTTTCAGGGGATGCGGGTACGATCGGAATATCATGCAGAGTAATGACCTGCAGGGGGTCTTCGTCAGATTCCCCGGGTTCGCCCGCTGTGGTGGTGATTGATGCAGGCGTCGGAGACGGTTTTTGCGTGATGATTTGAATGAAAGTATCCGAGCGAAGCAATCCTTCCTGACCGTTTCCGCGGGATGTCGGATTGTTTTCAGAGGGTGTTTCAGCTGCAGCAAAAGATACCATCATGAGAATCAGGCTGAGTGCACATAGAAAATGTCGTAACATGGCTGTTCCTCCGCAGGTTTTCCTGTCTCTGCAGGCTCCTGAATTCCTGTCGATTATTTCGATAAGGAGAGCGATCCGTCCTCTGCCAGATAGACTTTACCGGTCTGTTCAAACCCTTCGGGCAGCGACGTAAACCCGGCTTTTTCGATTCCTATCAGTTTTTTCAGACATTTTTTGATATCCGTCCCGTTCGTCAGAAGAAGCGGTCGAAACTCCTTATTATGTCGAATCTCAGCGGGGATCATATTGAAGGATGCAAGAGAGACGTTACCGTCCTCTTCGATATCCCAGGTCAGCTGAAAAATACCAGTCGAGGGATCCAGATTGCTGATGCTTCCAAATACAAAATTCCCGGTTGAAAAAAAGATAGGTTTTCCTTTATAAAAGTAGACCGGCTGAAGCACATGCGGATGATGGCCCCAGATGACATCTGCACCTGCGTCGAGAATTTTGGCTGCATAGGGAAACTGTCCTTTGTTGGGCACTTTTTTCTCCTCTGTGCCCCAGTGCAGAGACACAATCACAATCTGGCAGCCTTCCGAACGCAGGACAGAAATATCCTGCCGGATAAAATCAAGCACATCTTCTGTCAGCGGATAGGCATAGCCGGTGATCCCGATCCGAACACCTTTGATCTCGACGCGGCCAAGGTTGATATACCGGTTGGAAGAACGTGCAGGGTTCAGCGTTCCGAAATGAACGATTCCCACGGCTTCCAGATTGGCCATTGTGTCCTCATAGCCAGCGTATTTAAAATCGATGCAGTGATTGTTCACGGTGTTGATGCCGTCGATACCGCTCTCGGCAAGGATTTCACGATGCGATGACGGGCCGACAAGATTAAACGTTTTCAGTGGGTACAGAGGACTCATATTGTCGGTCAGAACGCATTCAAGATTGGCAAACGTAAAATCATCGGCATGCAGAATATCCGATACCGTTGAAAACAGCCAGTCTGAAGAATGCTCCTTCAGCGTCCCGGTCATACTGTTTTTTCGTTTGACGGATTTGACTGTATCGCCTATGGAGCAGTCCCCCAAAAACGAAAATGTCAGCGTCCTCTCATCGGATGCACTGTCTGGATTTTCAATCACAGTATATGGTTCTGCAGCCTCTTTGAATCCTTCAGACTCGTCGGAATCCCATGCTGTCTCCGGATCGTCTGCTTGTAAAGTCAGTTCCGGCCCGGAGGCGGAAGGCTGATGATCCTCTTCAGGCATGAAATCAGATTCGGTGACATCATCAATGGTCAGAAAGATCACATCGTCCTCATCTTCAGTGACCATTTCAGCACCAGCGGGCAATGTCAAAATGTGCATGACAAGAAGAAGCACAGCGATGAGAACGGTTGGCCGGAAACGCATGCGTCAAATCACACTCCCCTATGAGATTGAAAAGATTGCGGAAAAGGTCATCTGAGAAAACAGGATGTCAGTGCTTTCTTTTCGTTTTTTTGCCTGTAAGCAGATCCTGGATTTCAGGACCCTCGTTCTGCATTCTGGCGCAGATGCCTGAGACGGCCTCCTCAACAGAACGGGAATCGGCCTGACTGACATATTCCTCACCGAAAAAGTGTTCTGGTGTATCCAGGAGCGCATTGCCCCATCCATAAGGATGGCCATGCCTGTCGATATCATAGACAAAGTCGGTATGGATCAGGAATGTCAGCATCTGAAGACGGATGATCTCATGATCGAAATCCTTTGGATTACCCAGCATCTTTCTGATGCGTTTTGCAAGTACAGGCCCCTCTTCGAGTACCACTTTCATGATCTGACCTGCAGTCCGTGAGAGAAGGCCGTCTTCCCACATGCCTTCAAAATCATATCCATCCCTGCGAATCTGTATCAGATCAGGAAAAACATCCGGCGCAACAAACACTGCACTTCCAAAAGCAAACTTGCCATACACGCATTTCTTTTCCCGTGCAAGACTGCCTTTCCATTCCCAGGGGCCTTCCTGATCTGTAAACCATATTTCCGGGGCAGCGAGATCTTCAAGAGACAGGATGCCTTTCTGATGAAAAAAAGGAAGGAATGCTCTCTGCTCAATTGCTTTCACAAGGTCGTCTCTGCTTGCAACACGGGACACTCCTCTGTAGGCAGCCATAGAGTCATTCCTTTCCATTTTATGATTCAGACAATCTGTTTTCCTTCTCTGTCAAGAATCAGCCATCCGCTTTCATTTCGTGCACAGGTATATCCACCCGCAAACTGCATGACCTGATCATAGGCAAGCGGGATAACAACGTCCCCCTGCGGATTGATGAAGCCCCATTTCTGATCTTTGCAGACGGCTGCAAGTCCTTCGGAAAAGACATAACAGTCATCCCACTGTGCAGGAATCACCAAGTCCCCTTTCCGGTTCATATATCCGCGGAAACCGCCGAATTCGACAGCCGCCAGATCCTCCGAGAACGGAGCCGCGAATTCATATTTGAGCTCTATGGTTTCCCAGCCGTTTGCATCGACTGCGCCATATTTTCCGTTATGGGCCACAATGGAAAGACCGTCACGGAAACTGCTGACATATTCGTACTGCGGCTCAGCGACGATCTGACCGTTCAGATTCATCAGCCCATAGCGGTTATTGACGCAAATTCTGCCCAGTCCTTCAGAATATTCCATGGTCATATCCCATTCTGTGGGGACAACCAGTTTACCGGTAACGTCAATATATCCCCACTTTCTGCCTCTCATAACCGGGCATCGTCCCTCATGGAAACGTCCGACTTTTTCCCAGACAGGTTCGATAACGGTTTCATTTTCTTCATTGATAAAACCATACAGTCCTCCGCGCTGAAAGGATGCAAGGCCTTCATGAAAAGTGTACCCGACATCCCATGTCGGACAGGGGGTCTCATGACCCTCAGCGTCAAGGATGAACCGTTTTCCGCGCTTCTCCACCATGGCCTTTCCGTCCTCGAAAGGAGAAGCGTGATCCCACACCGGCGCAACAGCCATTTTGCCTTCTGCATTGATATATCCATAGCGGTTTTTATCTTCCACCAGGGCAAAACCATCTGTGAACTCACTGAGGATCTGATATGACGGCTCAAATGCAGTCTTTGTTTCAGCAATCAGCATGCCGCCATGCTTTCCTGCAGTGTCATGAAAGGAAAAGACCCCATTCCCCCAGCTGGAAACTTCACCGGCACGATGGAAAGCAGCAATCATGCGATCAGAAGAAACAATTCTTTCCCGGCTTCTGGGCTGCTTGGATGCAACTTTTGGATGCTCGGTCTGTGACGTCTGCGGGGCAGGAAGCCTTTCTCTTTTCTGATCTGTCAGTCTGCGGACCGGTTCTTTATCCTGATTTTTCGGCCGCTGCTCTGATCTGCTTCGCTGCGGTTTCGTGAGAACTGCCGCCGAGGCTGCTTCATAGGTGCGTTTTTCCTCACTTGCAGCAACCGAACTCTTCTGAATATTGCGGCGTACCGGAGGACGAATCCTGCGCGCCCGACTGCTCTCTTTCTTTTGTTCAGTGCCTTCGATGGGACTGCCCTGAGCACCGAGCATCAGGAAAGGAAATACGGATAACGTGAAAATGCGTTTCAGATGCATATACTTCGAAGCATGGCCATTGCGGCGTGCTCCTTCTCTCCTCTCAGGCTTTATCGAAACAAACCTTCCTGCATAAAGAAGATGCGATTGCTCCTGATCTGTCTGCAGCGCTTCATCCATGTCGAAAAAAGAAAATGCTTCACCCGAATGCCGTGCAGAGCGGCCTGTCCAGGATACATTTCCCGGACAAGTGCATGACAGCTGAGAAATCACTGCAAAACATTTTAATAATAGCACAGATTTTTCTTTCTGTCACTGTATACCTGATGCGGTCGAAGCGTTCCGCCATGCACGGGACATGCATGCCGTCATGTCTTTGTTTGATATCATGCTGCGTTTCTTCAGGGCTTGTGCACACGACCGGTGTTGGCTTATGTGCAACAGAAGAACGAAGAGGGACACAAAAGTGCATCTGTATATAAAGAAACAAGCTGCCAAAGCAGCTTGCCAACAAATATGCAATCTTTTACCCGAAACATAACTCAAGACATTCTTCTGCACAGTCAGAGAGCGTCATATCCTCTTCTGAACTGGATGGAAGATAGCATATGCTTTCGAGTTCTTCACGCAGAGCCATTTTATGCTCCAGGGAGAAACCGGGAATCAGCTGGTTCATGACCCAATATTTTCTGTTTCCGTCATTGGACTGCAAAATATCGGAAACATAGGGAAACACAATGTTTTCACGTTTTCTGAGAAACTGAATCACTTCAGGAAAAACTGGAGAATCAGCCTGTGACAATACACTCAACATTTGCGGAAGCAGTTTCTTTGCGGATTCATCTGTCATACTGTCCATACCGAAAAACATACCTGATTCAACAAGACGATTTCCTTCAGCCATGCAAATCCCCTTTCAATGGACGCGAAGTACGGGCCTTATCCTAGCCTATCGAAGGACAAAAGTAAAGTGAATGCAGTCGTGAAAGAACATTTTTATGACTTCCGCACAATATCGTTCGTATACTTTGTAAAATAACGACAAAAGTCAAGATTCTTTCTTTGCATCAGGATACATTTTCCGCCGCTGCGCATGAGAAATCATACGAATGACCAGCCTGCGGGGCACGAAACGCTGAAGAACAAGGCCTGCCCTGATGAGGAGAGACGGAGTAATGATGACCTTTCTGCGCTTTATCCCCTGCAGGGCAGCACGGACGCAGCGTTCAGCGGTGATTTGCGGAAGCGCATATTTCACCTGTGCGACCTGATTGAATTCCGTCTGCACAGGACCGGGGCACAGACAGAACAGCCGGACAGGACTTCCCTTTTGCCGCAGTTCCTCTGCGGCACCCTCCGTCATGCTGGTGACAAATGCTTTGGTTGCATAGTAATCCGTCATATAGGGTCCGCATGGAAGAAGACCTGCGGAAGAAGCAACATTCAGAATGCATCCGAATCCCTGAGATTCCATGACGCGAAGTGTTTCAGCTGTCAGATCATGCACAGCACGGATATTCACCCGTATCATTTCGGAGTCGCACTGCGAGTTCTGCACAAAATCCCCGCATTTGCCAAAACCGGCATTATTGATAAGGAAATATGGTTTGTTCTGCCTGATCCATGCAGTCAGTTTTTCAATCCCCTGCATGTCTGCAAGGTCACAGACAAGGATCTCACTGTTTCCAGCCAAATGCTTCTGAAGTTCTATCAGTCTTTCTTTACGCCGTGCCACAAGGAGGATATCGTAGCCTTCCTGTGATAACTGCCTTGCAAACTCAGCACCAATCCCGCTGCTCGCACCGGTAATGACTGCCCATCCTTTTTTCATGCGTTCACCGACTCCTGATCTCTGTCTTTTTGTGAAAGAAAGGTCATGCTGATCCCGGTATCCATCACCAGGGTATCCTTTGGCATGCGCAGAATCCGACCTGTTACATACATGTCTCCTGCTGAGCCTGCGACATTCCCGATCTGTAGAAGGTAAAACACCCAGAACCAGTCCGGAGGCATAAGGGAGCCTGCAAAGGAGAAAATAACAAACCAAATGACAAGCGGAGCCAATGCAATGCAGACATATCCGGACCGATCAAAATAATCAGTGTCACTTCCCGCGTAGGCGTACATTCCGGTAAAGCCAAACTGTACATCCCGGGCACCGAGGAGACGCATGACGCACGCATGCGTCAGCTCGTGAAGAATAATATACAGTACATATCCCAGGATCAGGCCGACAAACCGAAGCGTATACGCGCCGAGTCCCTGAGACATGTCAAACAGCGCATGAATCGGCCGGAAGATTGCCATGCCGACTGTCATGGCGACCATGATGATGATGCCGAATATGTTCATCATCATCATGGTGCGTCGGTCCTTCTGCAATTCAATTCTGGCACATTCATGATACGAAGAAGGAATCTCCTGAAATGCTTTCATTGCTTTCGGCTCCTGTTTGAGAATTGCTGATTATTCATATCAATGACAACGGCTGAAACAATCTATTCAGCAAGGAACTTATGCGGGTCAAGGCGCATGACCTGGTGACCAGGTTTTATTTGCTCCTGCCAGGGTTATCCAGTCTGAGAACGAACAGCCTTGCGCACGGTGCTGATTGAAAATGAATGCGCAGTATGCTCTCAGGATCATCCCATGCAAAGGGTGTATCTGCCTGCATTCTGAGTGACTGCGGATAGAGAATGTCCACTGACTTTATTTTCCTGTTTCCGAGTACACGGTCCATGGGAATCTCGACGCAGTCTTTATCATCGCGGAACCTGTGCCAGACTGCAAGATAGAGTGTATCCCCGGCATCCAGGGCGAGCACAGCATTGGATTCGACGGCGCGTGCAAATCCCAGAGGCCAGTAAGGCAGTGCAGTGCGGATATCGCTTCTTATTGCTTTATAGGTCTGAATGCCTTCCTTTACAAGCGCCAGTGCAGACGGTTCCAGCTCGGCAAGGTGACCGGATTGATGAATTCTGCACAGCATGGCATTGATCATATTGAAAGCCGTCGTCTCCTCGTCGGCATTCCGCATGGGATATGACCAGACTGCCGCCTGTTCACTCGTTACAGCGCTAGGCGCATTGCACGCAATGGTGGAATAGTGCACATAGTTTTCCTGATCGCTCGTTGACTGGATCGAATAGCGTGAGAGCATGGCATAATCCATGCGCATGCCGCCGCTGGAACAGTTTTCGATGACGAGTTCCGGATACCGTGCAAAAATGCTGTCCAGCCATGCAAGATAGGCGCGCTGATGACCCAGCATGCCTTCACCCGGACTGTCTGCGTTCAGGTCAGTACCAATACCGGGCTCAATATTATAATCCATTTTGATGTAGCCGGCACCGTATTCATTGACAAGCCGGTCAATAATCCCATCTGCAAAGGCACGAACTTCGGGGTTCCTGAAATCAAGCTGCACGCGGCTTCGGTCATAGACCGGTTTTCCATGACGCATAAAAAACCATTCTTTCGGGACCTGATCAATCAGCGGGCAGTGAATTCCCATGACTTCGAGTTCCAGCCATAATCCCGGAACCATTCCGTGCGACCGGATTCGGTCTGTTACAGACCGGATTCCATCCGGAAAACGTTCTCGGGATTCTTTCCATTCTCCTACATCGTCCCACCATTCTCCAGGGGCATACCAGCCGGCGTCAATGACGTAGTATTCGCATCCCGCTTCGGCAGCCGCCTGAATCAGCGGCGGTTCATTTTGCCATGTCGGGTTTCCGAAAAGGCAGTTCATATAATCATTGAATATGACCGGCAGGTTTTCATTGTCCCGATTGGGGCGGCGAATCATTCTGCGGTACCTGGTCAGTTCATCGACGGCCTCACTGACACTGCCCTGTGCTGCACCGATACAGGCAGGCACGGATACAAAGTGTTCTCCGGGCCTGAGCAGTTTGGAAAAATGTCCATGCACTTCTTCAGGTCCTGAGAGATTGAGGTAAAAATGATTGACCTGCATTCCGATTTCCCACTCCCAGGAACCGTTATGCTCAATCTGAAAAAAGAGTGTCCCGTTGTTCTGGTTTTCAATGATTCCCATCGGAATATAATCCTTGGTGGACCAGTTTCCGGTATTGCTGAAAACAATGTTGCGGGACGTTCTGCGCAGAACATCTGTCTGGGTCTGTGCGAGTCCCAGGTCGGACAGCGTATGACTCTGCCACGACAATTCTTTCTGCCATCCGTTATAGGGAACATGGATCAGGATTTTGTCATCCGAAGTCCCAATGCCCTCTTTTTCAAAGCCAAGGTAGGAAAATGTTCCCAGATACTCAAGGGTGCATGCTTGATTCCCTTCGTTGATGACTTCATTGAAGACGCGCACGCAGCTGATTCCTGAATAAAACTGCATATGTGTATGCACTGCAATACCGGTTTCCGGATCTTTCTGTACAATCACAGCCTGCATGCCGGATTCCGTGCTGCAAACGGTATGCGAAACATACTGCATCCTGCAGCCCGGCATGGTGCCGATGAACATATTGCCCTGTTTTTCAAAAGGACGATTGATTCCAGCCAGCTGAACCTGTGCGAACTGGTATGCCTCCCGGAAATATTTCAGGACTTCACCTGTGTCATTGTCCTGATCATGATGATAGGGACAGTTTGCAAAATGCAGCAGCCGGATCAACCCATCATGAATTCCGAAGGTGATATACAGTCCGGCTTCATGAAAGTCCAGATACTTCATACTCATCAGCCTCCCATATTTCATTTTCTGTGACAATCATCTCTGCGCGGCAGTCGGTCTCTTCAGCGGGAATCGTGCTGCAAAGCTGCCATGTCCCGCAGATCATCATGGTTGCCATGCTTCTGTGTGCAGCCAGATAGCGGTCATAGTATCCCCCGCCCTGACCGAGCCGGATCCCGCTCCGTGTACACGCAACGCAGGGCATGATGCATATGTCCGGTTTCTCCTGGACAGGAGAATAAACCGGCGGTTCCATAATCCCATATCTCCCGGGATGCAGTTCATCCAGACGATGAATGATTCTCGCTTCCATGATGCCGTTTCCCAGACACAGTGGAACAGATAGTTCCTTTCCCTGATCCAGCACATGCTTCAGGATTTCCCATGTATCAATCTCATTTCTCGCGGAAACATAGCAGAATACCGTGGAAGCCTCTGCAAAAACGGGAATATCAACGAGCTGTCTGAAAATCATCCGGCTGCATGCCTGCGGCTGATTTTCAGACACAAGCTGATTCACACTTCTCTGTCTGCGTCTGAGTTCTTTCTTCTGCTCCCTGATGTCCATACTCACCCCACACCCGGTTTCCTTCTGCGTTTTCCGGTGATTTGCGGAAGGGAGATTTTTAATACGGAGACATGTTCGGCAGCTGCAGCATCGAATTGGATTGTCCGGCCTGTCTGATGACGCATAAGAACTTCCAGACCGTGGATTTTCTCTTCCGTGTTTTCCAGAATCTGCACTTTTCCTTTTCCCATGACACTCGCATAGGAAGCACCGTAGCTGCACGGGTTGTCACCGCCGCTGATCAGCTCCATCTCACTGTCGATCTCGGCAAAACACACAGGATTTCTGCGCACTAGGTCGATTTTATGACCCGATTTTGCACAATGGAGATACAGCGTCCAGACACCATGCGTGAATTCGTGTCCATAGTGCATGGGCACAACATAAGGACAGTCTGTATCGATCAGTCCCAGATGAACGATCTTTCCGTTTCGAAGGATTTCTTCCAGTTCTGCCTGATCCGTGACCTGCCTGTCTGTGCGCCGCATAGGCGGCTGTTCCCCGGTCAGTGAGAGTCTCATCTGATGCCATTGAACGCCACCATGGATCGATGTGCTGATTCCTTCATCTTGAAATCCAAATCGCTGATAAAACGGAATCAGACTTTCTTTGCATGTCAAAACAAGCCCGCTGCGATGAGCAAGTCGGCTTTCCTGAATGACTGTTTCCATGAGCCGGGATGCATAATGCATCTTCCTGAACTCAGGATGCGTGTTGATCCCGAAAATCATCTGCCATGCACCGTTTTCCTCATGAAGCTCTGCGTGCGCATACATTTCATCGGTGAGGTCCCGCTGACTGGAAACAAACCCATCCGCAAAAGCGATGAGCCTGTCATCTTTGAATAAAAGCCAGAAATGCTCCCCGTAGTGGAGAATCCGCTGATACAGCTGCTCTTCTGTAGCGGCTTCTGCAGGAGGAAAACAGATGGCTTCAAGTTCAGCGACGGCCTTCAGATCTTCCAAGGAAGCATGACGAATGATCATAATGGAACCACCTCTCTGTTCTATGCAGGGATTGTAGCACGCTGTGTTCTTTCTGTCCATGAACTGTACTTTTCAGAAAATCAGTGTATAATCCGGCTTATTCCTGTACTAAAACTTTGACACCGGAGGATATGTCATGCGCCGCTTTTATTCCCTGTTTGTCCTGCTGATTCTCCTGATGCCGCTGACTGCAGGTGCTGAAACCATGCTGTTTGGCTCCTATGAACAGGATCATCATCCGGAAAACGGACCTGAACCCATTTCATGGCTGATCCTTGACACCCGGGAAGACCGTATGCTGCTGCTTTCTGAATACGCCCTGGACTGCAGGCAATATCATACAAAGTACAACAATTCGACTTTTTATGAAACATGCGCGCTTCGTTCCTGGCTGAATGATATTTTTTATATGGAAGCTTTTAACGAGGAGGAGCAGAAGAAAATCATTCAGACCACACTTTCCAATCCCGGGAAAAAAGGATATGCTTCAAAGGACGGACCGGATACAGAGGACAACGTTTTTCTGCTGAGTTTTGATGAAGTGGAGCATTATTTGCCCACCAAGAAAGACCGCGTTTGTTATGCAACCCCCTATGCTGTGGCACAGGGGGTCAGAACCAAAAGCACCCCGGCCTGTCCCTGGTGGCTGCGCACTTCCGGCAGGCGTCAGCATCATGCGGCGTGTGTCACGCTCGACGGCGGTTATTATGATTATTTTGATATTACGTGCCCGACAAACGGCATCCGACCGGCAGTCTGGGTCACTGTTTCCGGACAGTGAATCCGCTTCGCTGCGAAAAGGCCTGAAAGCAGATTTTGCTTCCAGGCCTTTTATGAATCAATCCATCTGCTGATGCCTTTGGAACAGAATCCGTTCACGGTTCAGAGAGATGGCCTGATCCGGTTCAGAAAGAATAATATGTGTTCAGTTTTTTCACGCCAAAGGTAAGAAGCCAGGCATACAGTCCCAGACTGATTGCAGCCATCAGCAAAGTGCATATCCCCAGAAACTGAGTCAGATTCAGGATATCGCTCAGCATTTGAATATAGACAAATCCGCTTGCAGCAATGAGGAAGAATCCGCCAAGCGTACATACAAATACGGGAACAGAGCGCTTTATGCACTGCTGGGAGCTGGTCCAGTCAAATTTTGGATGAATGACATTCATGACCATGCCGAGCAGAGCAATCAGAATATTCATCATGACCGGTGCCGCTACAAGAAGAATTCGCGCCAGCACGCTGCCGGTCAGGAAGAACTCAAAAACCACAGAGCAAAGGCAAAAGACGGGCAGGGACATCAGAAGATGCAGATCCACTTTTGCCATGAGGATATCCCGGCCGCTCACGGGAAGAATGCCTGCATGCCAGATTGTTTTTCCTTCCAATGATAGGGATGGTGCGGTGATGGTGACCGTTGTAGCGATCAGGCACAGAAACACTGCAACAGCAATCATTCCTGTATCTTCTACCGCACTGAAAAATCCGGGTCGCTGAATATTCTCAATGGTTACAGAAGCGAACAGTTTTCCCATGACTTCGTTCAGATCCCCCCGGAAAATCAGGAAAACGATTGTCATGACCGGAGCCATCAGAATGCCGAGGGCCGCATTCAGCACATAGGAACCATCTGAAAACAGTCTGCGCCGCTCCCTCCTCAGAAGGGCATGTTTGGGTGAAAGTACAGAAAGTGACTGTGCCACATAGACTTTTTTCTTCATACGGTGATGCTCATTGACAATGTAAAAGAAGAACCTTGAAATGAAAAGCCAGACACAGGCAAGCGGGACCACGGATACCAGGATCACATTCAGAACACTGCCCCACTGTCCGGTGCACGCCAGGCCGTACTGATATGCAGGCCAGATTGACCTCAGTGCCTGCCCGGTGACCAGTTTGATGCCGGCGGTAAATCCATCCAGATCAGAAGTGACGCGTGAGAACATGAAGAAATAACCAAACAGCAAAACCATGGATACACCAATCTGAAGGTAGGACTTGTTGCGCACATGACTGGATACCATGGCCAAAAGCCATCCGAGCACCGCACCGACCGTGATGGCCATCATGGGAACGAACAGTGTGGGAATCAGCCAGCACACAATGTTCAGCCATGATACATCCTTTGAATGAATGAACCATGCAATCCCTGCAGGGACCATCATGATGCTTTCATACAAAAGCGCCTGGATATAGAGCGAAATCATTCGGGAGGCCAGGATCACTGAGGGCCGGATCGGCATGGCAAGAAGCGTGTCGTTGTCTTTTGCTTCAAAGAGCTGGGACTGGGTGGCAAAAACAGACCCGATCACGGCAAGACCAAAACCGACGATGGAGGAATAACCGAAATAGAGACTGCCGGCATTCAGTCGGACCATTGCTTCGGCCGCTGCATCAAACACCTGAAAGATGCTGAACCCGCAGAACAGATATACGCCGACCATCAGCAGCAGGTAAGCACCATGACTCAGATTCTTGGCATATCCGCTTTTCTTCTTCCTGTTAAACTGAGAGAGCATCTCTTTTAAGCGCAGGCGGATCAGAATGTTAAGCATCTGTCTGGTCCCCCTCCAGTTCCAGGAAAACATCTTCAAGCGAAGAAGTTCCTTTCACTTCTTCCATGGAACCTGACGCCGCAAGTTTTCCTTTTCGGATAATGACCACCTGGTCACACAGTTTTTCGGCTACTTCAAGCACGTGCGTCGAAAAGAAGATGGTTCCTCCGTCATCGCAAAAACGCCGCATTTCCTGCTTCAGAGCGTGGGAAGCAATCGGGTCAAGCCCTACAAACGGTTCATCCATGAAAATCATCCTGGGTTCATGAATCAGAGCGGCAATCATGACCAGTTTCTGTTTCATGCCATGGGAATATTCCGAAATGCGCTGAGCCAGGTCCTTGGTTAACTGGAACGTTTCGGCATACCGATGGATTCTTTCATCCCTCGCACCGGCCGGGACGCGGTACACATCGGCGATAAACTGAAGATACTGGATACCGGAGAGAAATTCATACAGATCCGGATTATCCGGAATGTAGGCAATTCGCTTTTTGACTTCGAGGGGCTGGTCTTTCACAGAAAGCCCGTCGATGGTAATCGTTCCTTCATCAAACTGCAGGATCCCGCAGCAGGATTTGATGGTCGTGGTTTTTCCTGCTCCGTTATGACCAATGAAAGCGCACAGTTCGCCCGGCCGAATATGCAGGGAAAGATCATCGACAACCGTCACGTCGCCATACTTCTTTGTCAGATGTTCAATGTGGAGCATAGTAAAACAGGTCTTCCTTTCATTTGATACTGGTCAGAGTATAACGAATGCATTTTCCACCGTCAATGGAATGTGCGGGGTTTTCAGACAGGGATTCATGTCTTTGAGACCGGTATTGCCGCGTTTGGAGCTGGAAAATGATGCATTGAAACCGCCGTTTTATGGTGAAGATACGCGAAAAACCTGCATGACGTACGTATAGGGAGCACGACTTTCAGAACATAAAGGATGCATGCTGAACGATGAGCCTGCTGTCATCTCGGAGCGTGGTGTGAACGTCTCGCAGCCATTTTGCAGATTGTTGAGCCGCTTTTTGCATATTTATGTCACGCGTTTTTTGATTTCAATCGGATAAAGCGTCGATTCTTGTATATGTTTTGCATTTTTAGTGTTCAAAACTTGCATTATCATGTAAATCGGCATACAATACGCCCATCCTGTTATTCACGAAAATAAACGATGAAAGAAGGCTGTCCTGTATGAAAAAAATCCTTTCTGTTTTGCTGGTTCTTGCACTGATGATTCCGTGCTTTGCCATGGCGGATGATCTGCCGGTTGTGAAAATCGGCGTCTTTGAACCGGCCTCCGGCGACTCCGGTGCTGGCGGAAAGCAGGAAACACTCGGTATGCAGTATGCCAACCAGGAAACACCGACCGTTGTCATCGGTGATACCGAATACAAGGTTGAACTCGTCTATGCTGACAACGGCTCTTCCACCGACAAAGCCCCCAGCGCTGCGCAGCAGCTGGTCAGTCAGCAGGTTTCTGTAGCGCTCGGTTCTTATGGCTCCGGTGTTTCCATTGCAGGCTCTTCGTATTTTAAGGAAGCCAATATTCCTGTCATCGGCGTCACCTGCACCAATCCTCAGGTCACCCTCAACAACACGCATTATTTCCGCATCTGCTTCCTGGATCCTTTCCAGGGCACAGTTCTTGCGAACTATGCTTTCAAAGAGCTCGGTGCAAAGACGGCTTACTGCCTTGCCGAACTCGGCAACGATTATGACGTCGGTCTGTCCACATACTTCCAGCAGGAATTTGAAAAGCTCGGCGGCACTGTCATTTCCGACTTCTTCCCGACCGGCAACTCTGACTTTACCTCTTATCTGACCAATGCAGCCATGTTCAATGCAGATGTTTTCTTCTGCCCTGTTTCCATTGCTTATTCCACACAGATCCTGCAGCAGGCTGCTTCCCAGAATGTTACCTTCCCCATCCTTGGCGGCGATACGCTTGACTCGAACGTTGTTGCCAATGCGGCCAAGGGCGCCAACATTAAAGTTGTCATCACGACCTTCTATCAGGAAGGCGCCAACCCCACGTTCGATGCTGGTTTCAAAGCCTGGCTGAACAGCAATGCCGAAGCCATGACCAACAACGGCGGCAATGATATGATCTCTGCTGTTTCTGCTATGGGATATGATGCCTATTACACTGCTCTGGAAGCTCTCAAGGCTGCCGGTTCCACCGATTCTGCAGCTGTGATGGCAGCACTTCCTGCTGTCACTCTGACCGGTGTGTCTGGGGCCATCCAGTTTGATGAAACCGGTGATGCCATCCGTACATCAGCTTATGTAAAGACGATCAACACCGAGACCGGTGACTGGGAGTTTGTTGCCGAACAGACGGTTGAATAATATGAGCTACAGTGTGCGGCGGGGGCATAATGTCTCCGCCGCATTTTCTTGAATCAATGCAACGGAAAGGGTGTATGCAAGGATGTGGAGCACCGTTTTTCCCTATCTCCTGTCAGGCATCTCTGTCGGCGGCCAATATGCGTTAATCGCGATCGGCTATACCATGGTCTATGGTATTCTTCGTCTGATTAACTTTGCTCACGGCGATGTGTTTATGGTGTCAGGCATTATAATGGTGTACCTGTGTGCCAGTGGGATTCCACTCTATATCTGTATCCCGCTGGTGCTGGTGCTCACAGCCTTCATTGGCTTTCTGATTGAGCGTGCAGCCTATAAACCGCTTCGTTCAGCTCCTCGAATGTCTGTCATGATTTCTGCCATCGGTGTGTCCTACACACTGCAGAATCTTGTGCTTTATATTACGGGCGGTCTCAATCAGATCTATCCCACCATTCCATGGATTTCGAATTCTGTGACCATTTTGGGTGCAACAACCAAAATGGTCACTGTAATCACGCCGTTCCTGACCATCTTCCTGGTGTTTGTTCTTGTTTTTCTGATTAACAGGACAAAGATCGGAATGGCCATGCGTGCAGTGTCCAAGGATTTTGAAACCAGTCAGCTCATGGGCATTAAAATCAATTCTGTTATTTCCATTACCTTTGTGATCGGATCGTTTCTTGCCGGTGTCGGTTCCATCCTCTATTTCACAAACTATACCACCGTCATCCAGACATCCGGCGCCATGCCCGGCTTAAAAGCCTTCGTGGCCGCCGTTTTCGGAGGCATCGGTTCGATCCCCGGTGCAGTTGTCGGCGCCTTTATCATCGGCATCATGGAAAACATCATCAAGGGACTGGACGTGATTCTCTTCAAGGCGGGGCTCATTGCCAAACCGCTTGGGCTGGCCACATTCTCGGATGCTTTTACTTTTGCGCTGCTGATTATTATTCTGATTGTAAAACCCACCGGTCTTTTCGGCGAAAAGACCACGGATAAAGTGTAAAGGAGGGAATCGGCGTGAAACAATTTGTCAGTGACAGAAAGTCACGTACCCCGGCTATCCTTTCCTTTGCCGTGATCGCCCTATTTTATGTACTGGTCTTTATTGCAGAGCAGCATCTTCCGTCGACCTCCATGCTCTTTACCGTGCTCAAGAAAGGCGCAACATATGCCCTGGTTGCCGTTTCCATGAATCTGCTCAATGGTTTCACCGGCATCTTCTCTCTCGGACAGGCAGGGTTTATGCTCATCGGCGCATATACTTACGCTATTTTCACCATTCCGCTCGACCAGCGTGCGGCTGTTTACCAGTATTTTCAGGGCGGTGCCGTCCAGTTTTCTGTCCCTGTGCCGGTTGCGCTGATCTTTGCGGGCCTGGCTGCTGCGTTCTTCGCATTCCTGATCGGTCTGCCTGTTCTGAGGCTCAAAAGTGATTACCTCGCGATTGCAACCCTCGGATTTGCCGAAATCATCCGCGCGATCTTCCAGTGGAATCAGCTGGGGCCGATCACAAACGGTTCCAATATGCTGCGTATGTTCCCGAATTTTAATGATTTCAATATTCGAAATGATGCCGGCGAAGTCACAGTTTATCTGTCCACGACAATCCCCTTCGTCATTTCAGGCGTCTGCATTGCACTGATCGTCCTTCTGATCCATTCCGGATATGGACGCGCCTTCAAAGCGATCCGTGATGACGAGATTGCAGCAGAAGCAATGGGCATTAATCTTGCGCATCATAAGCAGCTCGCGTTCTCGATCTCTTCATTCTTTGCCGGTGTCGGCGGTGCCATGCTGGCCATGTATCAGACGACCGTACAGGCGAAAAGCTTTACTTCGGCGATGACTTACGAAATTCTTCTGATCGTCGTCATCGGCGGTGTCGGATCGGTTACCGGTTCCGTCTTCTCCTCTTTCCTCTTTGTTGCCTGTTCCGAATGGTGGCTCAGATTTCTCGATGAAAAGCAAATGATTGGAACATTCGAGGTACCTCTCCTTCGAAACGGCTTCCGCCTTGTCGTCTTCTCGGTGATCATCATGATTGTTGTACTCTTCTTCCGCCGCGGCATCATGGGAACCAAAGAGCTCCCGGATCTGTTTCGCAGGAAGACGAAGGAGGGTATCAAATAATGGAAAACAACATTCTTCGCATTGAACATCTGACCATGCAGTTCGGCGGTGTGGTTGCTGTCAATGACCTGAGCATGGAAATCAATCGCGGTGAAATCGTCGCACTGATCGGCCCTAACGGTGCCGGAAAAACCACAGCGTTCAACTGTGTCACAGGCGTGTACGAACCAACCAATGGACAGATTCTGTTTTGTGGACGGCAGATTGCACGTTCAAGCCCGACTGGTAAGATGCGCAAAATGTATGCCGGGAATGATGCCAGCGCCTTTGTCGGAGATTCCGTCCGTCTCTCTCCGGACCACGTGACCAAGCTCGGCATCGCGCGCACCTTCCAGAATATCCGGCTCTTTTCAGGCATGACCGTGTTTGACAATGTTCTGACAGCCAAGCACCTGCGCCGGAAAAGTAATTTCCTTGTCAGTACCCTGCATTTGAATTATGCCGAAGAAAAACGAATGCGAGAAGAGACATGGGAACTTCTCAAGGCAGTCCATCTGCTGGATGTGGCCGATGAAATGGCCACATCGCTTCCCTATGGAAAACAGCGTCTCCTTGAAATTGCACGTGCGCTGGCCACCAAACCCACGCTTCTGCTGCTCGACGAACCCGCAGCTGGCATGAACCCTCAGGAAACGGAAGAACTCAGCGCATTTATCCGACAGATCAAGGATGAATTCCAGCTCTCCATTTTCATTATCGAGCATCACATGAATCTGGTCATGGATATTTCCGACCGCATCTATGTGATTGATTTCGGCCGCCTGATTGCCTCAGGTGTCCCTGCGGAAATACAGAACAATCCGGCAGTGATCGAAGCCTATCTGGGAGGTGAAGACCAATGAGTCTTTTGTATATTGATGATCTTCGTGTCTCCTATGGCGGAATCGAGGCGTTAAAAGGCATTTCGATCACGGTTGAAAAAGGCGAAATTGTAACGCTTATCGGTGCAAACGGAGCCGGGAAATCCACCACACTGCGCGCGATTTCAGGTCTTGTACCGATTAAAACGGGCACAATCACCTACGACGGAAATGTGATTTCCGGTCAGAGCCCGCAGAAGATTGTATCGGAAGGCATCTGTATGGTTCCGGAGGGAAGGCGCGTTTTTCCAAATCTGACCGTTCTCGAAAACCTCAGAATCGGTGCCTATCTCCGCAAGGATGATATCCAGCCCGACATTGATCATGTCTACCATCTGTTTCCGCGTCTGAAAGAGCGTTCCTGGCAGCTGGCCGGAACATTGTCCGGCGGTGAACAGCAGATGCTCGCTGTTGGAAGAGCACTCATGATGCGTCCGAAGCTGCTGATGATGGATGAGCCATCCCTGGGGCTTGCTCCGCTGGTTATACGGGACATCTTTTCCATTATCCGCACACTTCACGAAGAAGGCATCACGATTCTGCTTGTTGAACAAAATGCCAATGCTGCGCTTCGTGTGGCAGATTCTGCCTATGTTCTGGAGACCGGCAGTCTCGGCATGCATGGAACCGGAGAAGAACTTCTCAATGACCCGCGTGTCAAGGATGCCTATCTCGGAAAGGCAGCTGGCAAAAAATAAAGCATACATGCCTGCAGGCAGTTCCCTGAAAGAGTTCACGGACTCCTTCAGGGAACTGTATTTGATTCTGTGAAGGATGCAATCTGCCGTTCGAAGAAAGGAATGTATCTTTTGCGTTTTATGCTCGACATTCCCTATACGGCAGAGTATACTCCTGCGTGTTGTGTGCATGGAATGCCCGCAATCCTGTTGCAGTACACTGTTTTCCATTGGAACAGGGATGCATCGGCCGCTTCCCCGCATTCTTTTCCGGCAGTATTCTGTTGATCATCCATGTATGAAGGAGACAGCTCATGGGAGTCAGAAATTCTTCCCTGCTTCGCCTGATTCTTTCCATGCTCATCTATGGAACAATCGGGATTTTCCGGAAGGCCCTCCCGGTCTCTTCTGCATTCCTCGCTATGTTTCGCGGCTTTTGCGGCGCATTTCTGCTTTTGCTGTTTCTCGCTGCAACGCGCAGGAAGCCCGAATGGAATGCTGTAAGAAAAAAACTGGTTCCGCTGATCGTCAGCGGCGGTATTATCGGTCTGAACTGGATTCTGCTTTTTGAATCCTACCGATACACAACCGTTGCTATTTCTACGCTTTGCTATTATATGTCTCCGGTATTCGTCATGATCGCCAGTCCTTTTCTTCTCCATCAGCCCCTGGAAAAACGAAAAGTGATCAGCCTTGTCCTTTCTTTGATTGGCATGCTCCTGATCACCGGTGTTTTCTCCCCCGGCGTAGCGGAGTCCGGAAGAATGATCGGCATTCTCCTTGGTCTTGGAGCCGCTGCTCTATATGCAACTGTGATTCTGATCAACCAGACGCTGGGAAATGTTCCAAGCTTCGAGCGGACCATTGTTCAGTTGTTCTCGGCGGGCGTTGTTGTTTTGCCCTACACAGTGATCACCGGCGGAATGGCCGCTCTTTCTTTCAACCCCGGCCACCTGGCGCTTCTTCTTTTGATCGGACTTGTCCACACGGCGATCGCCTATGTACTGTATTTTTCGTCCATGGATCATCTCAGTGCCCAAACCGTGGCCATAATCAGCTATCTCGATCCGTTGACAGCAGTTCTGCTGTCGGCATTTCTTCTCCATGAGCCAATCGATGCTTTGGGCATCCTTGGAACGGTTTTCATTCTTGCAGCCGCAGTGTATGCTGAAATCGACTTTCATTTCCCTGGAAAACAGAATAAACAGGAGGTTATCTAATGCTGAATCTGTCAAGCGATTATGTGGAAGGCGCACATCCCAGAATTCTTGAAGCACTCGTAAAAACCAATATGGAACAGCTTCCGGGCTATGAGGGAGACATATACTGCACCCGCGCCGGTGAAAAAATACGGGAAGCATGCGGAGCTCCGGATTCGCATGTGTATTTTCTGGTTGGCGGAACCCAGACCAACGAGACGGTGATTGCAACCATGCTTCACCCGTATGAAGGCGTGCTGTGCGCTCATACCGGACATATTGCCGTCCATGAAGCGGGTGCGGTGGAATATACAGGTCACAAAGCAATCACGCTGGAAGGTCATGACGGAAAAGTGACTGCTGCACAGGTTGAAGCCTATCTCACCGGTTTTTATGCGGATTCCAGTTATGAGCATATGGTCTTTCCGGGCATGGTATATATTTCGCATCCGACAGAGTATGGTACTCTATACTCCCTCCGTGAACTCACCGAGCTGTCTGAAACATGCCATCGTTTCCATATCCCGCTTTTCCTTGATGGTGCACGTCTGGGGTATGGCCTGATGTCCAGGCATACGGATGTCACGCTGAAAGATATTGCAAAACTGTGCGATGTCTTCTACATTGGCGGCACAAAAGTCGGTGCGCTTTGCGGTGAAGCGGTCGTATTTCAGCCATCTGCTGAACCGTCCCACTTTATCACCATGGTGAAACAGCATGGTGCGATGCTTGCCAAGGGGCGTCTTCTGGGGGTTCAGTTTGATGTTTTGTTCACAGACGGCCTGTATGAAGCGATCTCCCTGCATGCCATAGAAATGGCAGACCGGCTCAAAGACATTCTTCACCGGCATCATATTCCGTTCTTTCTTGAAACGGAAACGAATCAGCAGTTTGTCACGCTGACCAATGCCCAGCTTGCCTATCTTTCTGAGCACCTTGTCTATTCCGCATGGGAACCGGTCGACGAAGACCACACTGCCATTCGTCTGTGCACTTCCTGGGCAACCGATACAGAAAAACTTCATCAACTGGATGAGATTCTTTCCGGCATGCCGTGAGAGCAGACTGAATTGACTACTGCTTACTGTACAGAAACAGAAAACTCCGCAGACAAGCGGAGTTTTTTGTTTCTGACCAATGAAGTATACCTTGCGGCGGCTTCTGGGGTTTGTGGTCTCAGTATGGTTGCAGTCTTAAAATGCCCAGTTTCCATTTTGGAAGATGGGCACCACCCTTCCATCCCTGCACTCTGCGTCAATACGCAGGTCCTTCGTTCCAATCATGAAATCCACATGAATCATCGAATCATTGATGCCCAGTTTTCTGCATTCATCCAGCGTCATCTGCTCGAATCCATGAATAGTATCTGCAAATCCTCTGCCCAGCGCCAGATGGCACGCTGCATTTTCATCAAACAGGGTATTGTAGAACAAAAGACCGGTATTCTGGATGGGTGAATCATAAGGGACCAGTGCGCACTCACCCAGATAGGCACTTCCTTCATCCATCTGAATCATCTTGGTCAGCAGTTCCTCGTTGCGGTCTGCATGCCACTGTACAGCGCGTCCGGCTTCAAAGCGGATCCAGAAGTCCTCGATCAGCTGGGATTCATAGCTCAGCGGTTTCGAAGCATAGACGATCCCATCTGCCAGGTGTCTGTCAGGAGATATAAAACACTCCTCTGTGGGTATATTGGGATTAAAGAAGATGCCCTGGAGGCTTTTTTCTCCGCCGCCTTTAAACTCTGCCTGGGGGATCATTCCCACATAAAGATCGGTTCCGTTGGAAGATTGGTAATGCAGTCTCACAATTCCGAGCCCGTTGAGATAATCGCAGCGCGTTTCCAGATCACGGTTGTGCCTCTCCCATTCCTCTGCCGGATTTTCGGTAATCCGGCTTGTATAAAGGATTGCGTCCCAAAGCTTTTCAACGGCCTCGCTGTCGGAGCACTCAGGAAACAGTTTTTTGGCCCATCGGATTCCGGGAACGGCAGCAATGCACCATTGATCCTTATTCTCCATTGCATCCAGATAGGGCTTCATATGCGGGTATCTTGCCTGACGTGCACGTGCGATCTTTTCCTGATCAATCCCGGACATTGCGTCCGGATCATCTGAATCAAGAAACAGCCGGCATGGAATGGTGTCTGCACGATGTTTGAGTTTTGCCTCATCCACGATGGTAAACTCAGACATGGTTTCAATCGTCTGATAATCAGCATCCATACGCATGATATCCTGGCTGCGCCAATCAACAGTTACCCTTTTTGCGCCATGCCTGTAACAGGCTTCCACGACCATGTACACAAATTCCGGCTGGTCCAGCCCGGCTGTTACCATCACTTCCTGCCCGGGCTGAATATTCAGTCCTACCGTTGCAAGCATTTCGGCATATCTTTTCATTCTTTCTGCATTCATTACAAAACACTCCTTCATGACCTGATTGAAGATCAGGCTTAATCATCATGATTCAGTGACCCCATGCAGGAATCATATCACAAAATGAACAGGCAGGAAAAGCTTTTGATTGGAAAGGTCAGAACCCGCCCTGTTTGGACGGACTTCGGTCTTTTTCGCTGCTCGTCTGTTTGTTTTTGCACTGGTGATATGGTATAATCCTTTTTGATCTGTGTTTTTTTGATGGAGGTTGTATCATGGCGTATTTTCGCAAATGGTTTCTGTCCGGGATATGTTTCGCTTTTCTTTCCCTGCCGCTGGCAACCTATGCAGAAGCCAACATTACCGTCGCCACGCCTGCCGTTGTTCCAACAACTTCACCTGCTCCTGTACAGGTTACGTCTGTATCTGATCATGCGGAAGAGGGTTCGGATATTCTTTCCATTCAGATCCCCGCGATCACGGCTCCTGTGATTTCCAAACAAACTCCTTCCGTAATCTCGTTGACAGCAACTGATTCTCCGTCATCCGCAAATGTGATCCCTGTCGAAACGTTCAATCCCGTTCCGCTCTATCAGCCGGAAACCACACTCGTCCCTCTTTCTGAAACGGAAACACATTATACGCTCCCTATTGATTTTACCCCCGGTATGGTTCCTCTCAGTGATGGTTATGTGACTGATTATGAATATCAGGATCCGACCATTCATGTGAAAATTGAGCGCGGCAGAGAGCAGGACTGCACTTTCTGGATCTGTGAGGTTCGTATTGCAGATGCTTCTCAGCTCCGCACCGCATCGGCTGACGGATTTGACTCAAACATGACCATGCCAGGCACAGCCATTGCCAAGCGGGTTAACGCTGTTGTTGCCATTGATGGAGATTACTTCTGTTATACAGGCCGGGGATACATCATGCGTCAGGGACGCCTGTATCTGGACAGAACGACCGGAGGTCGTGATGTTCTGATGATTGATGAGGACGGTGATTTCCACATTGTCCGCAAAGCCAACCGAAATGAATGCAAAGATACGATCAATGGAAAAAAAGTGATTAACGCCTTCTTCTTCGGCCCGGTTCTTGTAGAAAACGGTGTACTGGGCAATGAATTCCGTTATACCGATATGGCCTATGATCTGTTTTCACAGAGAATGGCTATCGCTCAGATTGGAAAACTGCATTACAAAATCATCTGCTGTGAATCTCCCAAGCGCGGTTCTACCGGCATGACACTGAAACAGTTTGCACAGTTCTGCCAGGAGAAAGGCGCCAACACCGCCTACAATCTGGATGGTGGCGATTCGACGATGCTCATCTTCAAAAATCAGAAACTCAATGATATTGACAATCCGCATACGCGGCCTATTGCTGACATCATTTACTTTGCCTCCGCCTACAGGCAGGAATGATCTCTTTTCTCATCTGAAAGGACACCTTTATGACATCATATGGTTTCGTACTGTTGGTTTCGTGCGTAATCAGTTTTGCACTGTTTCTGCTGCAGGTAAAAAGAAAAACGCTCCCGCTTTCTGCAGCTCTCCTGTCCATTCCCTGCGCACTTGTGTTCGGAGCACTGTTCTCCAAACTTGTCTATGTTCTGTGCTTTCTGGACTTTTCCATGATTGATGAATACTGGTTTGAGGATAATTTTCTTCGTCTCAATGCCAGCGAGTTCAGTGTGTTCGGCGGTGCTTTGGGTGTATGTTTCGGCATTCTGGGTGCCTGCAGACTGTGCCGCACCAAAGCACTCCCGTATCTGGATCTGTTTGCCCCATGCGGAGCCATCCTTCTGTGCGGCATACGGTTTGGCGAAATGTATCTGAACCGTCTGGGTGTTGGAGACCTTCTCGCAGAAAACTCTCCTCTGGCCAGATTTCCGTTTGCCATCCAGAATGAATATGGAGAATGGTTTGCGTCAGTTTTCCTCCTTGAAGCGCTCTTCGCACTCATCTGTGCCGTCGTGTTCTTTATCATCCGGCTTCCGAATATTCAAGGCATTCGTTTGGAACTGACAGCATTCTTTCTCGCTGTTCCCCAGGTTTTCTGTGAAAGTCTGAGGGCAAGATGCATGAAATGGGGATTTGTTCGAATCGAACAGCTGTTCTGCGGTCTTCTTCTTCTGCTGCTGGTCACCCTGTGCTGCAGAAAAGCGCGGCAGAAACTATCTTTCATGGAACGGTACTGGCCTGTAGCTGTCATGATTGCCTCCATCGGCTTGATTGTATTTGTCGAATTTGCGCTTGATAAATTCAGTATTTCCGATTTCATGTGTTACACCTTGATGATCCTTGCTCTGTGCACCATGTCATTTATGGAGATTTACTCCATGAACAGGCGCTGCAGAAAGGCATAAATCACAAACAAAGAAGAAGCGTCGTCACGGCGCTTCTTCTTTGTTCAATAGTCACTTAATGGATCTTTCTTTTGGTAACCTCGGGAGCATGCATTGGAATGATGCCTTCCGTTTTTGCCTGCTGTACGATTGAAATAAAAGGTTCTGCTTCAGGTTCTGCATCCTGTGCCTCAGTCTCATTTCCGATGGATACGCTGATCGATTCGGTTTCTTCATCCACCTGAAACGAATCTGCAAAGGCCTCATAGATGCCACTTCTGAACATGCGGTGAATGACGTCAAAATGTGGATGCTCTCGCCATGTTCCACCGGTCGGATTCGACAGGTTATTGATTTCTCGAATCCCGGGAATCGCTTTTCTGATCTGATCGATCTGCTGATATGTGAGAGAAACATTCATTCCACGGTTCACACTTCGGCTGGTCCACAGACGCTTGAGATTCTTCAGTGTCAGGATCGGACTGATGTCCTTGATGTAATTGTAGGAAATATTGAGATCCATCAGGTTTGTCAGTCCTGTCAGCGGGCTGATATCCTCAATCTCATTGGTAAACAGTTCAAGATATTCCAGGCGCTTTAAGCTGCCAATGGGGGTAATGTCTTTCACATTATTGCATGCGATAATCAGCACTCTGAGATCCGGAAGATCATACAGAAAAGAAAGATCCGTGACTGCATTGTGCCCGATATCGAGCGCTTTCAGTTTCCTGCAGTATCGAACCAGACCAATATCCGCATTGCCATGCTTCTGGGCATTCGAATAATGCAGTGTCGAATAGGCCGTCACATCGGTTCGGACAGTATGTTCAGCAAACTGCATGGTCCATCCGAATTCAATCTGAGGGAACTGCGACGTCATCGCTTTAATCTGGGTCAGGCGCACCGGTGTACTGAACATGTCCACTTTCTTCAGATTCGGGAACTGTTCAAGAAATCGGTAGAACGACTGCAAATCCTTGATTCTTGTCTCACCCATATCAATATATTCGGATTCGGTGTCAAATTCCAACCCATTGAACGAAACAGGTTCCGCGTGCGCAGACAAAAGCAGCACCAAAAGAAACGCACAGATCAGGAGTATTCTTTTACGCATGATCATTCCTCCGCTGTGAGGTTGATAAACAGGCAATCAATAACAGACAGGAATATGCTTGACAACACATCGCTATTTTAGCAGTGCATGTCAATTCATGCAACAAGAGAATGGTTCTTTTTCTGTTATCATCACTTCGTTAGCCCCATATTGTACGGTATGGAAAAACGCAAACAGTATGGTGCGTTCCGTTCTGTACGGTTGACAGACAGCTGCGCTCACATATGTGTCTGTGAGACTCCCATCCTTCACAGCTCATGTGCAGAGTAATCGCCATCAGGCATGCAGGCAACAGCGGATATGCCGAAACAGAATCAGACCGAAGATAACCATTCTTCATATATTCAGGCTGTCCCTGACCCGAAGCTCTTTTCCCTGCACAAATCTTCCCTTTTCTTCGCACTGGGGTTTCCATCACGGAATTGACATTTTCCTGGGCTTGTCGGATAATTCATAAGGGGATGTATGCACTTCTGCCTCCCCGAAGAAAGGATGATGGCGATTGCCCAGTAAAATCACCCATGTACAGCCCGGTTCGATCGCCCATCGTCTGGGACTTCAGGCGGGTGATGAAATGCATACCATTGCCGGTGAGCCGGTGATCGACCAGATCGACTATCAGGCGCTGACTGCATCCAGCAGTTTTGATATGCAGATTGTCACAAAAAACGGCGAAGAAAAGGTTGTCCATGTCCGGAAGCATGATTGGGAACCTCTGGGAATCACCCTGGACCAGAGCATAGTGTCTGCGCCGAGACCATGCACAAACCACTGCATTTTCTGCTTCATCGACCAGATGCCGCCCGGCATGCGGAAAACACTCTATGTAAAAGATGATGACTGGCGTCTTTCCCTGATGATGGGTAATTACATCACGATGACCAATATCACCGATCAGGAATTCAACCGCATTATTAGGCGTCGCGTTTCTCCTCTGTACATTTCTGTTCATGCGACAGATCCGGATGTGCGCGTTGCCATGATGAGAAACCCGCATGCGGCCGAAATCATGGATCGTCTCAGGCAGCTGAAGGATGCAGGGCTGCGGTTTCACTGCCAGGTGGTTCTCTGCCCGGGATGGAACGACGGTACAGTGCTTGAGAAAACGATCTCTGAACTGAAAACGCTCTGGCCATATGCTCAATCCGTAGCCCTGGTCCCCATAGGCCTGACGCGTTTCCGCGATGGCCTCCCCAAAATCAATCCATACCGCAAAGATTCAGCAGCAGCATTAATCCGTCAGGCACTGGTCTGGCAGAATGAGTGTCTCCAGTCCATCGGAACCCGTTTTGTCTATCCTGCGGATGAGTTTTACTGTCTCAGCGGACTTCCCCTTCCCGGCGATGAGGAATACGAGGATTATCCGCAAATCGAAAACGGTGTCGGCATGCTCAGAATGTTTGAAACGGATCTTGCATATGCTGCTCAGGATGATCCAGTGCAGTCAACCCCCGAACGGCATCTGATCATCGCCTGTGGCACAAGTATCGCTGAAAATATGCAGCTCTGGTGCGACAAGTATCAGCCACGTGGTACACATGTGCGCGTAAAACCAATCATCAATCACTTTTTTGGCGAAACGGTGACGGTTACCGGCCTGATTACCGGCAGGGATCTGGTCGAACAGCTGAAAAATGAGACGTGTGATGCTTTCCTGATCTGCCGCAACATGATTCGCAATGAAGGAGATCTGTTTCTCGACGATATGTCTGTCGATGCAGTTCGTTCCCTGCTTCCTGCTCCATTGCGCATTGTTGAAAATACAGGGGAAGCATTCTGGCGTGCCATCAGCGGTCTGGATGAAAACACAAATAACTCGGAGGAATTGTAAACCATGGCAAAGCCCATTGTAGCTGTAGTCGGCCGACCGAATGTCGGCAAATCAACATTCTTTAATAAAATCGCCGGAAAGCGCATAAGTATTGTGGAAGATACGCCCGGTGTGACCCGGGACAGAATCTACTGTGACGTGGAATGGCAGAACTATCGTTTTACCATGATCGACACGGGCGGCATTGATATGCATTCAGATGACGTCCTTCTCTCCCAGATGCGCCACCAGGCTGAGATCGCCATTGACACTGCGGATGTGATCTGCTTTTTCTGTGATGGAAAACAGGGCCTGACAGATGATGACCGGGAAGTAGCCACCATTCTCAGGCGTACCAAAAAGCCTGTGGTTCTTTGTGTCAATAAGATTGACGACATCAAGTTTAATGACCAGATCTATGAGTTTTATGAACTCGGTCTGGGGGATCCGCTCGCCCTGAGTGCTGTCAACATGATGGGACTGGGCGATGTACTGGAAGCGATCTGTTCCTATCTGAAACCGGTCTCCGATGATGAAGAAGATGAAAATCATGTCATTCAGCTTGCTGTTGTGGGCAGGCCAAATGTCGGGAAATCATCTCTTGTCAATAAGATTCTCGGTCAGGAACGCACCATGGTTTCTGATATTGCCGGTACAACACGTGATGCAATTGACACGGAATTCCATGCGCCGGATGGTACAAGCTACAATATTATTGATACTGCCGGTATCCGCCGGAAATCAGTCATTGAGGATGCAAGCCTTGAGAGGTATTCCGTCCTGCGCTCCATTGCTGCAATCGAGCGCTGTGACGTTGCGCTCCTGCTGCTTGATGCGCAGGAGGGTGTCACCGAACAGGATACAAAGATTGCAGGCATTATCCATGATGAGGGTAAAGCTGCTGTTGTCGTTGTCAACAAATGGGATCTGATTGAAAAAGATACCAATACCATGGAAGCTTTCCGGAAAAAGGTGCTCGAAGGCCTGAAATTCATGGACTATGCGCCTGTCCTGTTCCTGTCCGCCAAAACCGGGCAGCGCGTGCACACGGTCCTGGATATGGTGGATCAGGTTTGGGCTCAGGCATGCAAAAGAATACCCACAGGTATTCTTAATGATATCCTGCATGATGCAACAGCTGACTTCCAGCCGCCGGCCACCAATGGCCGCCGTTTGAAAATCTATTATGTCACCCAGCAGACGGTCTGTCCCCCAACGTTTATCTTCTTTGTGAACGACGAGAAACTGATGCATTTTTCGTATCAGCGCTATCTGGAAAACTATTTCCGCAAATCTTTTGATTTCAACGGTACACCTGTCCGATTTATTATTCGGGAAAGGAAGCGTGAAGAATCATGAGTCCTGTTGTCTCCTATATTCTGGTTGCTGTGGCTGCCTATCTGATTGGTTCTGTCTCCGTTGGAATTGTCGTCTCCAAGCTGTTCAACGGACCGGACCTGCATAAAGTCGGAAGCGGCTCACCTGGCGCGAGCAATGTGCTGCGCACCATGGGAACCAAGTGTGGCCTCATTACTCTTTTCGGTGACTTTGCCAAGGCCATTCTCGCATGCGGCATCGCATGGTGGACCATCGGCACCATCGAATCGGCCATGCTTGCCGGACTCGCCTGCATTCTCGGACACAACTGGCCCATCTTCTTTAAAATGGAAGGCGGAAAGGGCGTTGCTACTTCCTGCGGCGTTGCCCTGATGACCTTTCCGGTTGCAGGTGCAGCTTCCATTCTTACCTGCATCGCTGTCATCGCCATCTGGCGATATATTTCCCTTGGATCGATGGTCTTTGTCACGCTTTTTGCGGTGATTGTCACGATCTTCTTTGCCCATGGCAGCTGGCTGATCATTGTCTGGGCATGGGTTCTGGCACTTCTTTGCATCTTCCGCCATCATTCGAACATCAGTCGTCTGATTCAGGGCAAAGAACGTAAGATCGGGCAGAAAGAAACCAAATAAACAATCTGGACTTCGGAGGCTTATATACGCATGGCTGAGCGCATTTCAAAGATTCGCAACTTCTGCATCATAGCCCATATTGATCATGGCAAAAGCACGCTTGCTGACCGCCTGCTTGAAAAGACCGGCGTTTTTGCCAAACGTGAGATGGTGGAACAGATCCTGGACTCCATGGAGCTTGAGCGGGAGCGCGGTATAACCATCAAAAGTAAGGCTGTTCGTATGAACTACACAGCCGCTGATGGAGAGATTTATGAGCTGAACCTGATCGATACGCCCGGTCATGTTGACTTTACTTATGAAGTCAGCCGCGCTCTGGCGGCCTGTGAAGGTGCTCTTCTTGTTGTCGATGCGACCCAGGGAATTGAGGCACAGACGCTGGCAAACTGCTATATGGCGCTTGATCATAACCTGGAAATCATCCCGGTCATTAACAAAATTGATCTTCCCAGCGCACAGCCGGAAGTGGTCCGCAAAGATATTGAAGACGTAATCGGACTGGATGCATCGTTTGCTCCATGCATTTCCGCAAAAACCGGCGAAAACATAGAGCAGGTGCTGGAAGCCATTGTCACCCATGTGCCAGCCCCTGAAGGGAACCCTGAACTGCCTTTGAAGGCTTTGATTTTTGACGCCTTTTATGATAACTACAAAGGCGCCATCTGTTTTGTACGTATCAAGGACGGAGCAATCCGCCCCGGCATGCGCATGCGTATGATGGCCACCGGCGGCGAGTTTGATGTCGTCGAAGTCGGCACCTTTAATCCGGGTTACTCCCCCTGCAGTGCCCTTCTTCCCGGTGACGTGGGCTACGTTGCGGCTTCCATCAAAGATGTGCGTGATACACAGGTCGGCGATACCATTACGGACAGCGCAAATCCTGCCTCTGAACCCCTTCCCGGGTATAAGCAGGTCACACCCATGGTCTTTTGCGGGATTTATCCGGCTGATGGAGCAGATTATCCGGCTCTGAAGGAAGCGCTGGAAAAGCTCCGTATGAATGACGCAGCACTGACTTTTGAACCGGAAACATCTGTCGCGCTCGGTTACGGGTTCCGGTGCGGATTTCTGGGCCTCCTGCATATGGATGTAATGACCCAGCGTCTCGAACGTGAATTTGACCTGAACCTCGTGACAACCATCCCCGGTGTTATTTATCATATCCAGAAGACTGACGGCACGACCCTGTCCATTGATAACCCGACCATGATGCCCAGTGTCACTGAAATCGAGTATATGGAAGAACCGTATGTGATTGCAGAGATTTATTCCCCTCAGGAATACATCGGGACACTGATGGATCTCTGCCAGGACCGCAGGGGCACCTTTATCGATATGCAGTATGAAGGCAGCCGGGTCAAGCTGAACTACGAAATGCCGCTCAATGAAATCATTTATGACTTTTTTGATCAGGTAAAATCCCGCAGCCGCGGGTATGCATCCTTTGATTACGAGCTCAAGGATTACCGTAAGAGCGATCTGGTGAAGCTTGATATCCTTCTCAATGGTGAATTGTGCGACGCATTCAGCCAGATCGTTTTTAAAGACAGAGCCTACCCCAGAGGCCGCAATATCTGCGAGAAATTAAAAGATGTGATTCCGCGGCAGCAGTTTGAAATCCCGATTCAGGCTGCAATCGGCGGAAAAATCATTGCACGCGAAACCGTGAAAGCCATGCGCAAGGATGTTCTCGCCAAGTGCTATGGCGGTGACATCACACGGAAAAAGAAGCTTCTGGAAAAGCAGAAGGAAGGCAAGAAAAAGATGCGGCAGTTTGGTACTGTGCAGGTTCCGTCTGAAGCATTCCTCGCCGTCCTGAAAATGGATGAAACCTGATATGAAACTCTATATTCATATACCTTTCTGCAAACAGAAATGCCGCTACTGCGACTTTGCTTCATTTTCCGGAATGGAATCGGGCATGGAAGCCTATATTGATGATCTTCTTCTTGAATGTGACCAGCAGCCGGAAACGCTTCGTGCCCGGGAAATCACCAGTGTATACATAGGCGGCGGCACCCCTTCCATTCTTCCCGCGGACCTGTTTCATCGACTGATGGAAGGTCTGAACGAACGTTTTCATATTCTGCCTGACTGCGAATGGACCTGCGAAGCAAACCCCGGGACATTAACAGAAGAATGGCTTGATGCGGCATGTTCCGGCGGAGTCAATCGGCTTTCCATGGGAATGCAGGCCAAGCAGTCTTCTCTGCTCAATATGCTCGGACGAATCCATCAGTATGAAGATGTGCAGCACTCTGTCAGCCTTGCCAGGCTGCACGGCATACATAACATCAGTCTCGATCTGATGTTTGGACTTCCCGGTCAGACACCTGCAATGTGGGAGGAAACGCTGCATGCTGCAGTGGACCTCAATCCGTGCCATATCAGCTGTTATGGGCTGATTCCGGAAGATGGAACGCCCCTGAAGCATGACCTGGAGACGGGAATACTCGTCCTGCCCGATGAGAATATTGAACGCGAAATGTATGACACAGCCATTCATTTCCTTCATGAGGCGGGATTGAATCAGTATGAAATATCCAACTTTGCCCGCCCGGGTTATGCATGCCGCCATAATATCGGCTACTGGAGACAGGTCTATTATCTTGGTCTCGGCGTATCCGCATCTTCAATGCTTCCCTGCCCTGATGCTGCCTATGTGCGAAAGACCAATCCTTCCACAATCAAAGAATATGAGGCTGTACTGTCGGGCATCTCCCGTCCTGACGTACAGATCATTTCAAAGGATGAAGCAATGTTTGAAACACTGATGCTGGGTCTGCGGATGAATGATGGGGTGCATGAGGATGCCTTTCAGGCGATGCATGGCATTTCACTCGAAGAGTATCGTGGAACTGTGCTTCAGAAGCAAATTCGTGCCGGCCTGATGGTTCACGAAGAGGGAGCCTATCGACTGACGCGGCGCGGCATGGATATTCAGAACAGCATTCTTGTCGAATTGATGGATCCTTAACTCCCCTGAAAATCAAAGCAGCAGCCAGCAAATGTTCATACAATTTGCAGGCTGCTGCTTTTTTCAATTGTCGTGGTTGCACCATCAACCTTCACGATATCGGGCAAGGAACTGCTGTGTTCTCAATTCCTTCGGGTTATTGAACACTTCTGCGGGATTCCCCTGTTCACAAATTCGGCCATCATCCATAAAAATGACGGTATCGGCCACATCCCGCGCAAAAGCCATTTCATGTGTGACGATGATCATTGTGGTGTTGCGCATGGCCAACTCTCTGATGACCTTTAACACCTCGCCTGTTAATTCGGGATCCAGAGCGGAAGTCGGTTCATCAAAGCAGAGAATATCCGGATTCAGTGCCAGAGCGCGAGCGATTGCAACCCGCTGGCACTGGCCGCCGGAAAGCTGATGCGGGTAATTGCCTTCCCTGTCTGACAGGCCCATCTGCGCCAACAAAGCTTTTGCATGGTTTTCTATCTCCGCATGCAGTTCCTTCCTGCGTTCTTTATAATCTGCACGTTCCCTGGCGAGCAGTTCTTCAGCAAGCATAACATTCTGCAAAGCTGTATACTGCGGAAACAGATTAAATGACTGGAAAACCAGTCCGAAATGCAGTCTCCGCTTTCTGATTTCCGCCTCGCTTCTGCTGGCATGATCCTGTGCATTGAAAATCAACTCGCCATGCACGCGAATGATTCCTTCATCCGGAGTTTCCAGAAAATTCAGGCATCGAAGCAGTGTGGTTTTGCCGCTTCCGGAGGAGCCGATAATTGACAGCGTGGATCCTTTGTCCATGGAAAAAGAAATATCCTTCAGGATTTCTGTGTTGCCAAATGATTTTCTGATGTGTTCAACCTCAAGTATAGCAGCCATATACAAAGCACCGCCTTATTTGAAATAGGATAGTTTCTTTTCCAGCCTGCCGAGCAGCACCGTCAGTATGCCATTGCATGCAAGATAATACACTGCCGTGAAAAACAGAGGCCATATGGCTCCAGATATCCCCTGACTGCCCTTCATGAATGCCTGGCCTGCCCAGATAATCTCCTGCAGGGCAATAATTCTCGACAGCGAGGTGTCTTTCACAAGGGTGATGATTTCATTGGACATTGGCGGGACGATGGCTTTGATCATCTGCAGCAATTTGACCTTGAAGAAGATCTGACGCTTGGTCATGCCCAGCACAAGTCCGGCTTCCTCCTGGCCGACGGGTATGGACTGAATTCCGCCACGATAGATTTCCGAAAAATAGCAGGCATAGTTAAAAATGAAGGCGACGGAAGCTGCAAGGAATCGACCGCCTTCTCCTCCGCCCCAGATGGGTGTTTTCCACACAAGTCCAGGGAAATAATAGATGATCAGGAGCTGAATCATCAGAGGCGAACCGCGGACAATCCAGACCACGATTTTGACCAGCATCTGGAGCGGTTTGATTTTTGACATGGAGCCCATGGCGATGAGCAGTCCGAGTGGGATTGCACCCAAAAGCGTCACAAAGAAAAGACGCATTGTCTGCAGAAAACCTGCATTCAGTGCGGGAATGACTATTGCCATCTGCTGCCTGATAAGGTCCATGTACGAAATCCACCTTTCAACAATGAACATCCCTACAGAAAAACAGGGAGTTTCAGATCTGCCCTGAAACTCCCTGTATGCGTGGTTTGCTTACTGTGCGATAATCGCAGCCTGTACGCCATAAGTTTCAGCAATCGTCATCATGCTGCCATCAGCATAAGCCTCTGCCATATAATTGTTCAAAGCCTCAGCAAGATCGGAACCCTTGCGGAACCCAACGCCATATTCTTCCGAATTCAGAGCGTAGGTATAAGTAAGCGTTTCATATCCGGTGCCTTCCCCGACCATGGCAGCAGCCATCAGCGCATCAATCACAGCAGCATCGCTTGTGCCGGCGGAGACTTCCATCAGTGCAGCAGCCTGACTGGATACTTCCGTCATGGCATAACCAAGCGCAGCAACCTCAGCTGCACCAGCACTGCCGGCTTCCACAGCAAACGACAAAGCAGCCATGGATTCAACACTGTCAAACTCTGCTGCTTTTGCAGAAGGAACCACAACAACCTGGGCGTTGTTGGCATATGCTTTGGAACATTCCATCGCGGAGAGCACCTCAGATGTGAGTGTCATTCCATTCCATACACAGTCAATGCTCTTGCCGTTGAGCTCAAGAATTTTGTTGTCCCAGTCAATCTCTACAAACTCAACTTCAACGCCAAGCTTTGCAGCAAAAGCTTTCGCAAGATCAGCATCGAATCCAATCCATTCGCCTGCTTCGTTTTTATAATCCATGGGCGCAAAGTCTGTAATACCGACAATCAGTTTGCCTTTTCCCTGCACATAAGCCAGGTCACTTTCTTCGCCATGCGCAGCCAGACAGAGCAAAACCATCAGAACAGCCATCAACACAACTGTAAACTTTTTCATACCAGAGATCCTCCAATCGAATATGCTGAATGTGACTTCGACACTATATCACTTTAGCATGATAAAGTCAACAGGAATTCTACAGGCCAGAAAAGCTGGTCCGACAGCTCTCCCGGCCTGTAGAATTGTGGGTTGCATGTTATTTGGTCTGATTTTTTCCGGCAGTGCGGTACGCCTCATCATAGAAAAGAGATTGACAGTTGATGACCGGATCTGTTCCCGGCATACGACGCACATAAGTCCCGTCCGGCTGCTGATCCCGTGCGCTGGAATTATCTTTCCACATCCTGTCCATGATCCAGAGGAGCTGTTCCTTCAGTGCCGGAACTTCAATGGGCGTGGCAACTTCAACGCGTCGAACCGTATTTCTTGTCATCCAGTCAGCACTGGCAATATAGCACCGTACCCTGTCGTCGGTTCCAAATGCATAGATTCTGCTGTGCTCCAGGAAGCGTCCCACAACAGACATAATACGGATATTGTCCGTATAACCCTTAACACCCGCTCTGAGACAGCAGATCCCACGCACAATCATATCGATTTTTACGCCGGCCTGACTGGCTTCGACCAGTTTATCCATGAGAACCTTGTCGGAAAGTGAGTTGATTTTCACGCGGATCAGGCCTTTGCCCCCTGCACGGGCAACCGCAATTTCTCCATTGATCATATCGATCAGTTTATCCTGCAGACAATGCGGCGCAACCAGAAGATGCTGCATATGGTCCACAGTTTCTCCGCGCAGGAGCGCCTGGAATACGGCCAATGCATCCATGCCGATATCCTGGTTGGCTGTGATGAGGCACAAATCGGTATACAGACGCGATGTTTTTTCGTTATAGTTCCCTGTACCGATCTGCGTGATATAGCGGATCCCCTGCTTTTCATCCTTCAGAGCAATCAGACAGAGCTTGGAATGCACTTTCATATGCTCAATACCATAGATCACATGGCATCCGGCACTTTCAAGCCTGCGGGACCATCCAATATTGTTTTCTTCATCAAAACGGGCTTTTAATTCTACAAGCACATCAACGCGTTTCCCGTTTTCTGCTGCCTCAACGAGCGCCTCGACCACTTTACTGTCTCTTGCAAGACGATACAGCGTCATTCGAATGGACAGTACATTGGGATCTCTTGCGGCTTCGGAAAGCATGCGCAGGAAAGGCCGAATGCTTTGATAAGGATAGTGCAGAAGAACATCATGTTCCTGAATCTGCTCCATCACCGGCCGTTTATCATCGATATACGGCGTATCCTGCGGATGACGGGGGGCATAGAACAGTTCTGCATGCGTTCTCAGGCAGTCCCTGATTTCATCAAAAAACGACACATCAAGCGGTGAATCATACTCATAGACACGGTCAATATCCAGCTGCAGGGTTTCGCAGAGCCTCGCAACAATGCCTGCATCGATCTGACGGCTCAGTTCCATGCGTACCGGGCACAGCCTGCGACGCCTCTTGACAACCTCCACCATATGATCGCGATAATTCAGATCTTCATCATAGATTGCATCCGCATCAATATCAGCGTTTCTGGTAATTCTGGCCAGTGTCTTACCGACGACCTTATAGTTCGGGAAAAGGTCCGGTAAATAATGGAGGATCAGTTCTTCGGCAAGCATATAGCAGCCTTTTCTTTCCGGTACCTCAATGAGTCTGGGAAAGGTGGATACATTGCAGGGAACAATGCCAATGCGTTCTTTTTCCTTGCCGTTTTTCGTGTTCAGAACAGCAACCGCATAGATTTCCTTGTTGTTGAGGAAAGGGAAAGACTGTTTCTTGCCTACGATAAAAGTGGACAGCAGCGGCAGGAAATTCGTCCTGAAAATTGAGCCGAGATAGCTTTCGCTTTCCTTTGAGATTGAATGAAAATCAACGAGCGTAATCCCCTGCTCCTTGAGGCGTTCCATGAGACCTTCATATGCCTTGTCTCTGCGCTTGCACAATTCACGCACACGAATCATGCATGCGTCAATCTGTTCTCCGCAAGTCATATTGGTCTTGTTTTCCCGCGCTTCCTGGTCCAGCATCATCTGATCGTGAAGTGAACCAATGCGAACCATGAAAAATTCATCCAGATTGGATTGAAAGATAGAAAGAAAAGACAGCCGCTCACAGAGCGGTACTCTGGTATCTTCTGCTTCCTCCAAAACCCTTTCATTGAAACGCAGCCAGGAAAGCTCCCTGTTTTCAAAGCATGTCAACATGTTGATTTTTCTCCTTCCTGCTAGTTCAGTGCGATATGCTGGATACGTTCTGCATATCGTGCCTTTGCCTCTTCCTCTATCATGTTTCTTTCCTGAGCGTATTCCCCACAGCGACGAAGCGTCTTCATGCATTGAACAGCTTCCTCGAGCAGACGAATATCTCCGTCCAGAAGAAAACCGGCTATTTCCTGCCCCGACTGCTGAGTTCCCATCAGGTCACCCGGCCCGCGGATTTCAAGGTCTTTCTGTGCTACGACAAAGCCATCATTTGTCTGGGTCAGAACCCGGAGCTTTTCCGTCTCATGTGCCAGAAGAAAGCACCAGCTTTCATCTGATCCGCGCCCAACACGTCCCCGCAGCTGGTGCAGCTGGCTGAGCCCAAAACGTTCAGCGTTTTCTATAATCATAACGCTGGCATTTGGCACATTGACGCCAACTTCAATAACTGTCGTAGAAATCAGTACGTCCATCTGCCCAGAAGAAAATGCCTCGAGCACATTCTGCTTTTCCTGTGCGGGCTGAGCACCCCATGTCAGGCCGACCCGCAAACCTTTTAATTCATGTTCGGCCAGGTCATGAAATACAGACTGGGCTGAACGCACATCTTCAAGCATTTCTGAGTCTTCCACCAGAGGACAGACAACATAGGCCTGATGTCCCTTTTCCACTTCCGTCCGCAGAAATGAATACATGCCTGCACGCTTTGATTCCGGAACCAGCCTGGTTTTCACAGGCTTCCTTCCCGGAGGGAGCTCATCCACCACACTGATATCCAAATCTCCGTATAGAATCAGGGCAAGTGTGCGTGGAATAGGGGTTGCAGACATCACCAGGACATGTGGTTTTCTTCCGCTTTCGTCCCCTTTGTCCTGCAGGTTCGATCTCTGGCGGACGCCAAACCTGTGCTGCTCATCTGTAATCACAAGTCCAAGATTTCTGTATTGAACCCCCTCAGAGATCAGAGCATGGGTGCCAAATACAACCTGCCATTCTCCGCTGGCAGCAGAGGCATGTGCTTTCTTCTTTTCACTCTGTTTCAAACTGCCAACAAGAAGGCCTGTATGGATTCCGCGTTCTTCGAAATATGCTCTTGCGGACAGATAATGCTGACGTGCAAGAATTTCAGTTGGAGCCATCATTGCAGCCTGGAATCCTGCCTGTACACACATGCTGATCGCTCCGAAGGCAATTGCAGTTTTTCCGCATCCAACATCTCCCTGAACCAGCCTTGCCATGGCCTGTTCTCCGCGCATGTCCTCGATGATTTCGCGGAGAACCCGCTTTTGCGCCTGCGTTGGTGAAAAAGTCAGGCTGTCCCAGTATGTGTCAGCCATTTCAGGAACAATCATCATCGGCGGGCCTGGGCGTTTGCTTTCTTTCAGCAGACCAACGGCAGCCTGATACATGAGCATTTTCTCAAAGGCAAGTCTTCTTCTCGCCATCCTGAGTGTCTCCATGTCCTGCGGCAGATGACTGATACGGATCGCTTCAGCTGCGGAGAGAAGATGATGCTCGTTACGTATTCTTTCGGGTAATGTCTCAGGGCAAATGGATTCAACATCCTTCAGTAAACCTGAAATAATATCGCGGATTGTCTTTCCGGGTATGCCCTTGATTTCCCGGTATACCGGCTGGATGCTGAGGGAATCTGTCATCTGCGGATTCTGGAGAACTCTGCGGTTCTGTTTCTCAGCGATCCGGCCAAAAAGCATGACACAACTGCCTTCCTGCAGTTTCTGCATCATCCACGGCTGGTTATACCATACAGCAGCCATGGAGCCGGACCCGTCCTGAATCGTCGCTGTAACCCTCGACATACCGTTGAAGTAATTGATCACAGGCTTGGATGCGACAGTGCACCTGATTAAGCAGGGCCCAGGAATCGACACCTCTGAAATCGGAGTGATATGGGTTCTGTCCTCATAGGATACCGGAAGAAAAAACAGAAAATCGCGCAATGAGTGAATGCCCATTGCGCGAAGAATGCTCAGCCTTGCAGGGCCGAGTCCTCTGATGGATGCTAATTCCATGTGTCTTACTCCACAGAGATCAGATAATAATACAGTGGCTGTCCGCCGCTATGGCATTCCACATCGCAATCCGGGTAGGCCTCACCAAGGTCGGCTGCCAGTTTTTCGGCATCTTCCTTGGAAGTATCAGCACCATAGTATACAGTGATCAGTTCCGAATCTTCATCGACAACTGCCTGCATCATCTTCATGGCAACATCATGAACATTGCTTCCTGAATATTCAATCTTCCCATTGTGCAGGCCAATGATGTCACCCTGTTTGATATGAATGTCATTGTATTCACTGTCGCGAATTGCATAGGTTACTGTGCCGGTCTTCACATGCTCTGCAGCTTCCTGCATTCTGCGGGCGTTGAGTTCACCGACAACATCCGGCTGGAAAGCAACTGCAGCGGCAATGCCCATGGCCACATTTTTCGTGGGGATAACATGAACATCAATGTTTTCCGCCAGATCCGCAGCCTGCTGTGCAGCAAGGACGACGTTGCCGTTATTCGGGAAAACATAGACAGTCTTTGCATGCGTCGCATAGATAGCCGACAGGATATCATCAATTGAAGGGTTCATCGTCTGACCGCCTTCAACAACCACATCCACAGCGAGATCATGAAAAATCTTGGAGAAACCCTCACCAAGGGATACTGCAACCATGCCGTGCTCTTTGGTCGGAAGCGAAGGTTCTTTGCTCTGGGTTTCTTCAGCCGCATCAATACCATCACGTTTTCTGATCAGCTCATGCTTGTTTTCGATGACAACATCGACCACTTCGCCGATTTCCATTCCGTCCTCAATCGCGGTGCCGGGATGATTTGTATCAACACGAACATCAACGCGGCTCAGGTCTCCCTTGACACGAACATGGCTTCCAATTCGATTCAGGCGGCGGCGAAGTGAATCGATATCCGTCTCTTCGCAGTCCTCGCCGATGTCGACAATGGAAAACTTCGTGCAGTAAAGGTGTGTCAGATCATCCAGGTCGACACTGTCATCATCCTCCGTTGCGGCAGCAAGCTCGGCGATGATTTCTTCAACAGTCTTGCCTTTGATGACAGCAGCATATCCCATGTAGATATACATCAGTCCGCTTCCGCCGCTGTCTACCACATTGGCCTGCTTGAGTACAGGCAGCATGTCCGGCGTTTTTTCGAGGATGTCCTCGCCTGCCTTGATAATGACATCAAAGAGTGCTTCATAATCCTCGGGATCTTTCTCCACCTGTTTCATTGCTTCTTCGGCAACTACTCGGGCAACGGTGAGAATTGTCCCTTCCTTCGGCTTCATCACTGCCTTATAAGCAAGATCAGACCCTGCTTTCAGTGCCTGAACGAACTGTGCCGGTGTGATCTTTTCCTGACCGCTGACGGCTTTGGAAAAACCTCTGAGAAGCTGAGAGGTGATTACGCCGGAATTTCCGCGGGCGCCTTTCAGTGCACCTTTTGCAAGCGCGTTGGCTGCCTCATCAAGCCGCAGGAACTCCTTGCTGTTGATTTCCCGGATAGCACTCTGCATGGTCAGAGACATATTTGTGCCTGTATCACCATCAGGAACAGGAAAAACATTCAGTGCGTCTACAGCTTCGCGGTTTTTTTCGAGCAATGCATTCCCTGCCATTGCCATATCGCGCAGCAGTAAACCGTCTATGACTTTATACTGGCTCAAAGGGGAACTCCTCCTATTCTATCATAGGCACAAAGTTAAACCCGGACACCCTCAACGTTGATATTCACTTTCCGGACCTTTATACCTGTCATACTCTCTAACTTGTAACGAACCGTATCAACCAGGGTCTTGCATACTTCTGCAATGGAGATGCCGTATTCTACCACTACGAAAAGATCCACATCCAGGACATTGCCTACATTGCGAATCTGCACACCACGGGTAAGGTTTTCACGTCCAAGCCACTCAACCAGGCCATCTGTTGCACGCTTCGAGCACATAGCCACTATCCCGTAGCATTCGAGTGCAGCATAGCCGGCAACTTTGAGCATGACATCTTCGGTAATATAGATTGTACCGATATCATTCTTCATTTTGCATTCCATACTTGCACATCCTCCTTGCATCCAATCCTCCTTCAGTTTCTTTCCGGAGGAATTGTCCGCGCACGCAGGATTTTCAACAAGAAAACCATGCGTACTCATTTAAAGTATACAGGATAAACACTTGCTTGACAAGGACTTTTTCCCTATTTGGCCATTTCCTGCCCTGCTTTCGGAAACCTCCCGGGACCCGTTGCACACAGCTGTGTTTTCCTGTTTCAGGGATGCCATTTTGTCCATTCTTTGCGTATACAGCTGCATTCCTGTTTTTACAGTGTATTTGTTGTGTTCTTTCTGATGCATTGATACAGTTCGCTGCCCGCCCATGATGCAGGTTTCTCTTTGCATGCCTGGCATCCTGACCATTCGGCTCAACATTGACAAGCATTTTTATGATAATTATAATTTCGGAGTGCTTGAGATTGTTCTATCCCATATGAGTCATACATCCTGATAGTGTTTCATGACATAACAAGGAGGCTTTTTATGACACTTGACCAGATCCAGTATGCTGATCGTTTTGACGGCATTTCAGGAAGTGCGATCCGCGAAATATTTAAGATGATTGCCAAACCAAACATGATCTCTTTTGCCGGTGGGAATCCGAGTCCTTCTGCCCTTCCGGATATGCTGGTAAAACGTTTTGCGGAAGAAGTGCTGGCTTCAAACGGCAAGCAGATTCTGCAGTATGGTGCTACCGAAGGCTATCCGCCGTTCCTTGAAAGCTTAAAAGCCTATGCAGAATCTAAAATCGGCAGTCCCATTCCCTCCATTCTCCCTGTAACCGGTTCCACGCAGGCTATGGATCTTCTCTGCAAAGCACTGATCAATCCGGGCGATGCCATTCTTGTGGAAGATCCTTCATTTCTTGGAAATCTTCAGTGCATGCATCTTTATCAGGCCAACCTCATTCCGGTCCCCAGCGATGAACACGGTCTGCTCCTGGACGCACTGGAAGATGCCATGAAGACCTATCATCCCAAAATGCTTTATGTCATCCCTAATTTTCAGAATCCCACGGGCAAAACACTTGCACTTGAGCGCAGAAAGCCTATTGCGATGCTGGCCGCAAAATACGGGGTCGTTGTCGCTGAGGATGATCCCTACAGAGATCTGCGCTATTCAGGAGTTACTCTGCCTTCGATCAAATCATTTGATGAGGAGGGCTGGGTTGTTTTCCTCGGTTCCTTCTCCAAAGTCATTTCGCCCGGCATGCGCGTCGGTTTCCTTGCGGGCGACAGCAGAATCGTGCGGAAATGCACACTCGGAAAACAATCCTCGGACCTCCATACGGCAAATCTGACCCAGGCAATTGTTGACCGTTTTCTCAGAGAACACATTCTCGACCAGCACATACCGCAAATCTGCAAAGGATACAGCGAACAGCTCTCTGCGATGCTGGCAGACCTTTCTACGTTCCCTGCCGGCACTCTATACACCCGGCCTGAAGGCGGTCTGTTCATTTGGGTTGAATTGCCTGAGGGAATTGACACAAAGGAACTTCTTCCGCAGGCCATTGAGCGCCATGTGGCGTATGTGCCCGGAACGCATTTTTATGCACTCGGCGGACATCACAATACCCTGCGGCTGAACTTTTCCAATTCATCCATCGAGCAGATCCATCAGGGGATGGATGTGCTGCGCGATGTATTCAAAGCAGCCATCGGCTGAAATGTCCTGACCTGAACCAAATATTGAAAAGGTGTGCTTTGATGAATTCTTCCTACCTCACGCTTCGAAAAGCCGGCTGGGACGAACTGATAATCAATAAAAGCCGATTCATCGGCTATGCATCCCCTGTCTCCTCCGAAGCGGAAGCCCTTGCATTTCTCCAGGAAATACGTACACGTCACCGCGATGCCTCCCATAACTGTTATGCGTATACCGTTGGAAAAAACATGGGCATTATGCGTTATTCGGATGACGGCGAACCCTCCGGCACTGCAGGCCTTCCCATGATGGAAGTCATCAAAAAGGAAAACGTCCGGAACTGCTGCTGTGTTGTAACAAGATATTTCGGCGGTGTTCTGCTCGGCGCAGGCGGCCTGCTACGGGCATACACACAGGGTGCATCTGCTGCTCTCAAAGCGGCCGGTATCGTCGAGATGGTGCCCACGGTTTCTCTTCTGTGCGAAGTTTCCTACAGTTTATGGGACCGCGTCCAGCATCAATTGCAATCGATGCCGGTTCAGCTCCTTTCTCCCGAGTTTACAACCGCCGTTTCTTTCACACTGCTGATTCGGGAAAAGGATCTTGAATCTGTCATGCAGGACCTGGTTGCCATAACAGAAAGCCATATCACCATGCTTGAGGATTCGCACAGTGATATGGCCTGGGATATATAGATCGATTCGCTGCAGGGTTCTGCCCTGCAGTTTTTTTCTGCCTTTCTTAATCACTCCGATGAATCCAGAGGGTCATGCCTCGGATGAGTCAGTGATATGGACTGTTTCATCTTCTTCGAAATCGGGATCCGCTTCGGGAAGCTGGTCGCACAGAAGCAGAAGGGCATCTTCTCCATTGTCCGTATAATATTTCCTGCGGCGCCCAACACGGAAAAAACCAAGCGATTCATAGACATGCCTGGCTCTGAGATTGCTCTCACGTACTTCAAGTGTCGTACAGACTGCACCAAGATTCGAAAAATACTGCAGGAGTGCTTTTGTCAGCTGCTTTCCGTATCCGTGTCCCCGATAAGGTTCCAGAATGGCTATGTTTGTCACCTGGGATTCATCGAGAACAACCCATCCCCCGGCAAATCCAACCACCTGGTCATTGACAACACATACCAGATATCGGGCACATTTATTTTCCTTGATTTCATTCTCATAGGAACTGCGCGGCCAGGGCCTTGCAAAGCAAGCCTGATCAATCGCACAGACAGCATCCACATCATTCAATGTCATTCTTCGAATGATCATTTCATCGGCCATTTTTTGCTGCCTCCACTAACTTCCGATTCCTTTCTGCGCTTGGTGCACGAAGATACATGGGCATTAATTCTTTATAATCCAATGTGTTTTCCGCACGTGCCCCCAGCACTGCCACAGATGCGGGACGCAGAAAAGCAAGCTGCGAAGAGGCAAATACAGCCGCGTCCCCCAGCTGTTTTCTGATTTTTTCCCTGTGTACAGGCATGCCGTCTCCCAGAAAGAGAAATCGTGTCCCAAACTTCTGAACTGCTGCCAGATAGTCTTCAAGCGCTATGGGTGTATCCTCCATGAGTCGTTTGGGAGGACAGCCCGGAAGAAAAGCAGCACCGTAAACCTGGCCTGCTCTGGCATCCTGAATCGGGCAGATGACCCCATCAAATTCCCCACTCCCCGCCGCCATGGCTTCCAGCGCATCAACCGCAACACATTCAAGTCTTTTGCCGTGAGCAATTCCTTTGACAGTGCTGACACCAATCCTTACACCGGTAAACGAACCGGGGCCGGTTACACATGCGATTCGGTCCACTCTCTCAAGGTCGGTCCCGGATTCCGAAAGCACCCGGTCAATCATTGGCATCAGGTTTGCAGAATGCGTCAGGCGATTCAATACCATTTCTTCCCCGATCACTGTGTCATCTTTCAGAACAGCAACACCGCACACCGGTCCTGATGTATCTACAGCCAAGGTGATCATTCGATACCCTCCCACTGAATGTTGCGAAACTGACCTTTGCTGATCAGCTCAATATTCCGATTGGTTTCATCCAGAATGTGAAACACAACCTCAAGGCAGTCTTCCGGAACAGCATCCGGACACTGTGAAGGCCATTCAACCACCGAAACACCTTCACCCAGCAGATATTCATCCATACCCATCTCATAGAGTTCTTCCGAACTGTTCAGTCGATACCAGTCGAAATGGTAGAGCGGCATCGTGCCGTCTTCATATACATTAAGAATCGTAAAGGATGGACTGGGAATGGGTCCACTGATCCCAAGACCCTGCGCAATACCGCGGGTAAATTCACTCTTGCCGGCCCCCAGATCTCCCTGGAGAATAAGCACATCACCTGGGCAGAGCACACGTGCCAGTTTCGCACCCAGCGCCCGGGTCTGTGCAGGGGATGATGATAACATAAGCTGCCTCGTTTCTTGTTCCCTGACGAAAAGGAATCCTGTGGATGCACAATCAGGCCGCATTGAATGGATACGCCCCTGAGTCCATTTCGCTCAGGGGCGTATGCTTACCGGCTCATATGCTTTCCTGATAAGCAGGCACAGAATACCGTATGGAAATCTCTGTTTCTGAGCGGCCGCACTCACAAAGGCAATACCCTGTCCATGCTGCCGCGGCTGATTCTAACATCCCTGTTTCTGAAAGTCAACACAGTTTCCCATCCGGACCCAGAACGACAAGCCTTGACATTACTTGTACACACTCATCTTTGCATCGATCTCGGCATATGCATTCTTCATGGAGTGACCATCGCTTGCTGTCCCTGACAGCGTGAATGTATATCGCGGGTCATCCTGAAAAACCAGTTTATAATGCCCGTTCGTCCGTTTTGTCACTGTGAATCCAAGCCGCCTTAAGTCCTGTTCATCACTTTCCGTGATATTTTTGTTGCGATACAGTATATTCTTGATTCGATTGAACAGCTCTTTTCCTTCACCAGTCAGTTCATTCTCTTTGAGAATCCCTTTAAGGAGCTCGTATGCTCTGGAATCTTCACTGGCATAAGTCAGCAAAGCCTGCCTGAGCACGGACACAACCAGGTCATACTGTTCATCTGCATAGAGTTCTCTGACTTCAGGCACTCTGATAATTGCGTTTGCACTGTGCTTTGCCAGGCGCCCATCCATATACATCAGTTTTCCGGAAAGATCACGGTTTTCTTTTTTCAGTTTTTCGATCTCTTCACTCATCTGACGCTTCTCCTGATCATAGAGCTCGAGCAGCGCTTCTGTTTCCTGATACAATGCCTGCGTTTCCTGCTGGTTGTTCTGTCTGAGTTCGGAGATCATCGAATGAATCCTGTTTTCAGTTTCCTTCCTTCTGACAGCATCCTCAAAAGAAACGCATTTGTAGTCATAGAGTTTATGTTTGCTGTAGCAGTGAATATCCTTCAGTATCTTTTCAACCGTCTGCTCACGTGAAGCCAGGGATTCATCCTGATGAAAAGGAATAACATGGCATGCTCCTCCGTATCTCACCGGTTCCATCCACAGGATATCACCCATGTGAATGTCATGGCCGAGATTCAGCTGGAAAGCCCGAAACTGGTTCGGTTCAATCCGATACACACGTCCATACCCAAAAGAATGTCTTGCAACATATTCGACATCATAAGGCATGACAGGTGAATTGAATTCCAGCATATCAGGAACTAGACTGCAGGTGGAAAGATGATTTCGGAAAGAAGCCTCAGTACCATCCAATCCAAGCGTTTCGTCCAGCGTTTCAACAAGATCAATCACCTTTCGCTTTTCCATGGAATAGGTAAATATCACGCTGGGCATATAGTTGTCCTGACTCTTGAGCACATCCATCATATGCCGCAGCCCGTGTGAATTATTGACAGAATAAGACTCATCATAACGCAGGAGGTCTGCCTGCTTGATGCGCAGTTTCTTATTGCTGAAGAGTTTTCTTATGAATGCGGGCCGAAAAGCATAATCGACTTCATGTGTTCCCTGCAGAGGATCAAGAACATCCACCCTGACTGCAAGGCTGACATAGTCCTCTTCCTGTTTCAGTGCAACTTCTGTGATAAAGAACCGGCCGATTACGGCAGACCGATCCTTCGTCTGTGAATCCGGCTCCTTGAGATGAAGAGCCCACATTCCTTCCGTCAGCAGACTGGTCATATCAATGTGAACTCCTTCATGAAAATGAAAAGAGCGGAACTGATCCATGGAGGCGTTAAAACAGTTGCTGCTGTCGGGTGTCAATAGTTCTTCCGGAAGATCATTGCCCCTGAGTTTCTGACGAATCCAGTCCATGACAGTCAAAATGGCATAATTCATGCATTCACCGACAGTATGCCCGTCATACCGTAGACTGGCCAGAAACTGATAAGCCGGATAACTCTTTGTTCTTAACAACGCCATCGGCATATATTCTGCCATGCTCAGTTCACCCCTTCAACAGCTCAAAACCGACCTTTCAGACAGTATAAGCGATTTCCCGACCGGGAATTGCCTTGTTTCAGATTGAATTCATTCTGTACTGCTTCCAGATTTCTCTAAAACTATTGTACCACAATTTCAGGGTATACAGGTTGTCTGTGCATCACGGTTTTCAGAAAAAAGACGGTGTTCTGCACTGCCCGCAGAAGGTTACAGCTCAACGCCGATTCTTGCCTCAATTCCCAGGTTATACGGATGGCGGGGAGACTCCACAATGCACAGATAATCCGCAGCATTTTGTATCCATTCCGGAGCGTTTCTTCCGGTAATAATTGTTTCAATCTGGCTGCATGCCTCAACCAGTTTTCGCGCTGTTTCGTGATCCATCAAACCGCATCCCAGCGCAGTCGCAAGTTCATCAAATATCACCATGTCCGGGCGAAGAGAAGAAAGAAGCTCCAGTGCATCGCCTGCGGATGCCCGGATACTGTCCCCTGCATGTATGAATTCATCTGGACTCATTTGAAACGTCAGTTTTTCCATGACAGGACTGCACCAGACCGTAATCCCGAGTCGTCGAAGAGATTGCAGTTCACCCGATCTTCCGTCTTTCATGAATTGACAGAATAAAACCTTCATTCCGTGACCGGCAGCGCGAACCGCCATGCCGACTGCAGCCGTAGTCTTTCCTTTCCCATTTCCTGTATATAGATGAAGCATCCCCATCACCCTGTCCGGTTTTTCATCGGAACCATAATCGTTCCGAAAACGAAGGAAGGAAGCCTGAAAGGCTTCCAACCTGTCTATTCAGATATATCTGTTGTGGTCAGTGCCGGAATCAGCACAGTCAATCTGAGAATGAGCTCCTGAATTCCATTTCCGGCGGCGCTGGTAACCTTATCCCATTGCTGTGGCAGTTCAAAGAGAGAAATCATCAAGTCAGATTCATTTTCATACATTTCGAAGACGGGTTCCATTATGCTGATATGCATATCTGATGAATAAAACGGAACACTGGCTCCAGGAGCGGTGAAGGCATTCTGTATGGTGATTTCGTTGGTCTCCGCATCACTGACGATTGTCTGAGAGAAAACAGCGCGTCCTTCCTGTTCATACTGGATTTCTGTGTGATAACTGCTTCCGTTCTCCCTTTGTTCTGCATTCTGGTTTATCACAGCATTGCCTACAGATAATCCATAGCTCCTTGCCGATTCAAAACCTATGCCGTATGGGTCAGAATACAGATCAATATATCCGGCCATGCTTCCGGACTCGTCAAATGAAAACTTCAAATCCGTATAGTATGTTGCATCGCCAAAGCCAGCACCGAGCACAACATGAAGCTCTTTCCCGGAAGAGCAGTCAATACTGAGGGCAGCGATCGGTTCATTTTTCTCCAACAACGTCGCTGAAATGCCGTTCAGGCTGTCTCCGGCATACACTTCAGCATATTGAACAGAATACACCGCTTCGCCCGCCATAGCGGATTCCCGGCTCATCAGATCCTGAACCGGCTGATAATCTGACATGCCGAAAGCCTGCCATATGGAGTCAAGTAAGCCGACCAGCTGCTGTTGATTGAGTGCATATGTGATTTTTCTGTTTCCGGATCGATAGGCATATCCCCAGAAGCGGCCGTGCTCCTCAATGGAATCGACATGCTCAATGTATGTCCGCAAAGCATCTGCGAACTTATCAGCTGCAGAAGAAAGCGATTGAAGGTCTGTTTCCGGAAATTGAATCTGAATTCCGGGGAGCAGTGATGTATGAAACAGGCAGGCGTCATTCGTTTGATCCCAGTCAGCATCCAGCAGGACCGTATCATCAAATGAGACATCCATATGACCGCCTGCTTCAGCAAACACAGCATTACCTTTCAAATGCGTGCACGCTTTTCCCGCAGTTTCAGACACCATGGCAGCCATCTTTTCATTCAATCCGCAGGCAGCAAGGATTTCCCCGAACATTTCAGAATCAACATGCCATGCAACATCGACCAGTCCATCCGCACAGGCAGAGGAGGCAAACAGAAGAATTGCCAGAAGCACAGCAAGTGTCCGTTTCATTCTGCGTCCTCCATCTCATAGGCTTCATCAGCCGTATCATTGATCGGAATGTCATGGACCTGTATGCTCTCTGCATCTTTTTCACTGCCTGCCGCATCGGTGTTCTGTACATGTCCCTGCTCATCCGATGCATCCTGATTGGATTGCGTCACATCCAATTCAGTGTCATCTTCTTCGGTGACACTTTCATCCTGTTCGGATGGTTCATCGGTCACTGGTTCAGCTGCATCTGCATCACTTCCGACCAGCTCGGAGGGTTCATCCCGTACCACTTCGGACTGGTCATCTTCAACTTCATTCTCCGCGGATTGTTCATCCTGGACAGCCTCAGGCTCATCGGTTGGAGCCGGCGTTTCCACTTCCTTCACGGGCTCAAGCTGCTGAAGGGACATCAGCAGGTTTGCGAAAATATCCTGTCCGATTTCAATCCTCTCCGCAGAAGTTTTTGAATCAATCAGGATCTGATTCGAAGTATCCAGCATGGAAAACTCCCAGGGAGTCGTTGTCCGGAACTTCGCAGCAGCCTGAATTCTGCCGCCTGGAATGATTCCGGCGAGCGTGACTTCAAGCGTCGTGGCAGAACGTTTGGCTGATTTGCTGTAGAAATGAAGCCGGGCCTGAATTTCGATCGGATCAAAATCGAGCCATTGTGTTTCACTCTCGCCTTCATCAGGCTTCGAGAACTTCATGATATATGTTATCGTCTCATGGTGGTAATCTTCGGTGTCAACGTTCGTCTCCGTGTTGACTGCAATATCATACTGCACACAAAGAGCCTGACTCTGGCCAGAGACATACTCAATGATGCCGCTCTTTTCTCCATCGGGTTTCCATGTCAGCCGCTGGTCATTTCCGGAAATCTGATACACAGTGCCGGCACCTGCAGTCGATGAGATATCCAGAAGATTCCAGACAGCTTTGGGCTCATAGACAGGGATCTGAATATGACTGGATACTTCCGCCCCCTGCATGGTAACGATGCGTTCAAACACAGCTGTTCCTGTCAGAGGAATCCTGTCAATCACACTGTCAAGATACCAGCTCAGCTCAGGATTCAGAAGAAGCGCTTTCTGTTCCTCAGTCATCAATGTTCCAACTTTTTTAAGGAGTTCGGCATTGGAAAGCAGATGATGCACGGCGACCTTGATGCCTTTCAGAAGTTCGGATGCAGGAACAATATATTGGAACTTCATACGGGATTCGCCGTTTTCGCTGATCAGCATCGGCTGCTGCACATAGGCTTCAAGCCAGGCATTGACTGCAGAATCTATGCCATTTGCCTTCCAGAGCCCCTCATCGGCAGTGAAAAAATGCACCAAAAAGGAATAGAAGCTTGGATTTCCAATCGTTTCTGAGGATGAAAGTGTAGACAGAATGTCCCCTTTGTCCGAGAGAGAAAGCGTGGAATCAAGCAGCAGGGATGTTTTCAGAAACCATTTCCCGTCAGTCCTTGCGATTTCCGTCTGTGCAGTTTCAGTGCCGTTCTTGACAGCATACAGCTGCGTACTCATATCTTTCCCGGACATAATGGAGCGAACCTGGAATTCCGTGTCATTCAGAGGGGAAAGCAGCAGGGCAAGGCTGTTTTCACCAGTTACCGCAAATTTCAGTGCGCCGCGAAGCCCGCTGCCGAGTTCATACTGACGCAGCATCTTTTCATTTTGAGGTACCGCGTCATCCACGCTCTCAGCCCAGGAGACATTCATCACCAGCACGAAACACAGGACAAAAGAAACAAAGCGAGCCAACCATTTCATACCTTATTCCTCCTCCACTGCCGGACCGGCCGTGTACAGTATCTTTAACCACTCAGCTTCCGGAATATCCTGCCTCAGATATTCATTGTCTGCTGAATCAATCAAAACCAGGTCCTTCAGAAGTGAACTCATCACAGATGTCAGAACGTTTGCTGAACATGCTATCCGCTCTTCTTCATTCAGCTGTGTCAAATCAATATGATGGACTGTTTCAGGAAAATGAATCGGATCATTTGCAAAGACGTCCAATTCAATTCTGCCGGCATTGGGATTCATGCCGTCTTCCGTGTATCGGTAGGTTACTGCCCCCGCGATATACGGTTCCTCCTGAGAAATCAGCAAATCGGGGACCAGCTCAATGAGCATGCCCTTATTTCCCTTCACCTGATCACTTTCCCTGACAGCACATTTCCCGGTGATCCGTCCGTCGGTATTCATCAACTCAGCGGAAACAGTGCATACAGTCTGTGTATTTCCAGTCTTATGAATACGCTGCCATGACATGTTCTCCTGCTGTCCTTTGGATTCCTTGCTGCAGGACAGGATGATGGTTTCTTTCCTTTCATCCTCTTCACGCATCCTGGATGCTTCGGCTTTGAACAGACTCCTTTGCGTGCTGTTCTTCAGTCCATTCTTCCAGGAAGCTTCGATCTTCCATGCTCCGGATTCGGTATTCAGCGTACATGAATAGGATGCTTTGTGTATTATATCATCATCCGCAACAAGCAGATAGAGCTTTTGTTTTTCCACGGATGCATTTTCAAAAAATGATGGATCAAGAGAAAGGACGAGCATGTCGGACAATGTTTCTGGCATGTCATCCTGAAGATCAAATGTCACCCGCCTGCTCGTATTTCCATAGCCTGCAACATTCTGCTTCTCTTTCTTTTCTGTTTTCTTCAGCACATCGGAATGCATCAGAATCTGAAGCCCGGCATCAATCTTCCCCAGCGACATGAGATCCTGCCCTGCAGAAAACGACATATGCTGCAGAACCTCTTTAGATTCTTGAGCAAGCATCTCATCGAGCAGATTTTCACCGCCTTCAAACAGCGTGCCGGGAAGCGTATTCAAAGTCATTTCTTTCCTGTCATCGTATTCCCTCAGATACAGATGCACATTGTCGGACCCGTCTACAGACAGTCCCATCGAGTATATACTGCCGCTTTTCGCGATGTCCATTCTGATGTGTTCCAAAAGATTTGAAAGTTGCTGACACCGGACTTCATCCAGTGGGACCCATTCAGAAACGGAAAGCTTCATGCGCAGGCGGAAATCTTCAGGAAAACGCGCAGCAAGCGTTTCCACAATGCCGGCTGCCTGCGCAGAAGCCATCAAAAAGAACAGAAACACAAAAATGAGGCAGAAACACTTTTTTACCATGATTCCTCCCCATGTGCGGCAATTTCTTCCAGAAGCTGCCGAACTTCCATCTGACTTTCCATACGATTCACCCGATCGCGAATGCTCGCAGCACCACGAACACCGTGAAGATACCAGGAAATATGCTTTCGCATTTCGGAAACAGCGACCCGTTCAGGCTTCCATGAAAGCTGGAGATCGAGATGCCGCATGGCGTTCATCATTCTCTCCTGCAAGCTTGGTTTACGCATTTCCCTGCCGGCGAGCAGATCCTTGATTTGTCCAAATATCCATGGATTTCCCAGGGCACCTCTCGCAATCAGAACGCCGGCAACAGGCCCGTCATGAACTCTCTTCAGCGCACACTCCGCGGAGAAAATATCTCCATTGCCATATACCGGAATGGAAACGCTCTGTGCACCCTCATAGATTTTTTCCCAGTCAGCTTCGCCGGAGTACATTTGCTCCCGGGTCCGTCCGTGAATGGTAATGCTTGAAATTCCGCAGTCCTCCGCCATTTTACAAAAATCCAGATAATTCATCTGGTCGCTTTTCCAGCCCAGACGCATTTTGACCGATACCGGGAGCGAACTCGCACGGACAGCGGCTGTCATGATCTGACGGGCCAAATCGGGTGTCCGCATGAGTCCGCTGCCTTCACCGGATCCCGCGACTTTATGAACCGGGCAGCCCATATTGATATCAATTCCATCATAGATGCCTGCAGTGCAAAGAGCACGTACTGTATGTTCAAACTGATCAGGCACTTTGCCAAACAATTGTACAATCAACCTGCGGTCGTGCTCGGAACGCTGAAGCAGTCTCTGCGTGGCAGCAGCCATCGGCGCAAATACATAGCCTGTTGCACTGACCATTTCCGTATAAGCGCTGTCGCATTCCTGCTCAAAGCAGAGCTGTCTGAAAGGCCAGTCTGTAATGCCGGCAAGAGGAGCCAGACAAAACTTTTTCATACGACTCCTTTTGGAAAAACACTGAGGCGAACAGGAGCATTGATATAAGGTACAAGCACTGCATCCGTCACCTCACCCGTCACTTTCGGCTGTACAGGAAGAGGTTTCGTTACGCCGTTTGCCTGTTCCCATTTGCTGACAGAACCAAGCTTGACATGAACATGTCCGTCTTCATAATAGGGGTCTCCAACCATCGCGACTTTCCAGTCGCGTTCCGATACATCCAGCGCCATGAGAACATTGTCCTTAAACACTGCTCTTCCCTGATGGAATGTCTCGACCGTCCTGATGGTGGGAACCCAGACAAGACTGATGACATCACCATGATGCCAGGTATTGTGAAGGGAAACGAACCCATTCTTCACATCCAAAGCCTGGGCTCTCCCGTTGATTGCCAGCTGTGCGCCCTGCATCCATTCAGGAATGTAAAGCCGGATAACAGATTCCACTTCTTCCTTACCCTGCATCTGGATCTGCATGCTGGTTTCGGAGAGACGTTTGATGGATGCACGGAAAGCTTTTTCATGCATCTGAAAATCATATTCACCGGCAGCATAAAGAATGATATCTGCGCCCTGCGGCGTGGTCATGACCACGCTGCTTGCCGCTCTTGCAGCGACCCGGCACAGGCGCACAAGCACCCTTTTTCTCTGCTCATCCAATGGATGTGTGTGATAGCACTCACGAATAAGAGGTGTTTTTTCCACCATATTCACGCGCTGATAAGGAGTCAGCCTGCCGGCTACAATCGTGGCAGGAATGCCATTGTGCAGAAGTCTGGCGAACTCTTCAACAGCCCATGATGCATCTCCCTGCATAAACTGTACAAGGAACGCTTCGCCCCAGGCACACACACTGGCACCGTCGATCGCAACAGAGGGATCATTGCCCTGAACAGATTCATCTGCTGTGGTTCCGCCGCAAACTGCTCCATGCCAGTGAGAGATCTTGCTCCAGCCGTTTCTGGCAGCCTGCGCTTCATCGCCGCTGCCTGAATAGATGGCATTCATGCTGGTGGCACGCAGTCCGTCTGCAAGCGTTTCTGCATGCGTAAGCATATACTGCCTTACATACTGTCCTTCATCCGCATCTGCCTCGCGGTCAATGCCTGCACGCATTTCAAGCCAGGATGCCATCATGCTGGTCGGCCTTTTGATTGAATATGTCTGCAGAAGTCCTGTCCAGTTGACAGCTTCACGACGAAGTTTGTCGCACAGAGAGAGGATAGGTTTTTTCTCGGTATACCAGTAAACTTTTACGAGAAACTCCATCAGATCTGCAGGATTCCGCCGAATCACCTGATTGGAAATCACCTGATCCCAATGAGCAGAAAACCAGGAGCAGCAGATCATAACAGATTTGAGAAGATCCCTGCCGTTGTTATATTCATATAAAGCAAGTACAGCTCTGGCAATTTGCAGATTTTTCACCGGATCACCGGCATAATCTCCCTCAGCGCTCTGCTGATTGACCTTCTCGCAGATTTCACCACAGATCGGTTCATCGAGAGGATGATCATGAATGATACATGCCAGACGAAACAGGCCTTCCCACATGGCGTAATCGGACTGATACGCTGTCGAAGCGTGATACATCTCGTCCAAAAAATTATAGTTCATGCGCGCCTGTCCGGGACCAAGAGGAGCAGCTTTTAGAGCCGACATGGGAGAACGATGATAATATGGCTTAACTGGCAAAATGATTCCTCCGATCTGAAGATCGCCAAAGATCAATAAAATGAAAACAAAGGCTAAATAATTATACTTTATTTTGTCATCACCCGCAATAAGTGTATTTTTCCCTTACCATTTCCTTCTGGAATCAAAAAAACTGTAATTTATCTATAACTTATAGCATACGTTTTGCTCATGGATTCCGTCGTATGCAAATGCTTCAGACAACTCATGGGACGTTACCGGGAACATTGCTTTTTTGCTTATCTGTGTTAAAATGTTTCAGATTATTGGTATTTCCGGCGGCTTGATGAAAGAGGTCGATAGGATGCGGATTATGGTTGTTGGTGCCGGCAAGGTTGGCTCGACGCTTGCCGATCATTTGACAAAAGAAGAGCACGACGTCGTAGTCATTGACAACGATCCGGAAGTGCTCGAAAAATGCCAGGATTCATTGGACGTCATGTGTGTGCAGGGGAATGGTGCAAACATGCAGACCCTGGTGAATGCTGCCATTGACGAAACAGACATTCTGATCGCGGCAACGGCCAGCGATGAAATCAACATGCTCTGTTCACTGGCTGCAAAGCGCCTGGGTGCAAAATACACCATTGCACGTGTACGTGACCCCCAATACCAGGAAAGTCTTCGTATGTTCCAGAAAGTGATGGACATCGATTCTGCGATCAATCCCGAACTTGCCACTGCCCTGGAAATCGGGCATCTGCTGCGCTTCCCTTTTGCCTCCAATGTTGAAACCTTTGCAAAAGGCAAAATCGAAATGATTGCTTTCCACGCGCAGGCTCAGGATGCGATTGTCGGGCTTCCCCTGAAGGACATTTCAGCTAAAAACAGCAAGATTCCCCGCGTTTTGTACTGTGCCATCCAGCATGGCAATAAAGTCATTATCCCCAACGGCAACAGTATCATTGAACCTGACGATCATGTTTATGTAACCGGTGAACACAATAATATCAAAGAGTACTTCCGAACACTCCGCGGAAACCGGCGCCTGAAAAACGTGATGATCATCGGTGGCGGACGAATCAGTTATTATCTGACGCAGCGCATCATCATGGATGGAATGCATGTCACACTCCTTGAGCTGGATCCAAAAAAAGCCCAGCGTCTCTCGGATGAACTTCCGCATGCCACAGTCCTTTGCGGGGACGGCACCAATATTGACACACTCGAACAGGAAGGCCTTCGCAACATGGATGCCTTCATCTGCCTGACCGACAGGGATGAGGAAAACCTCATGGCCGGTCTTTATGCCATGCGCAGCGGCATTCCCAAGGTAGTCATCAAAAATAATCGATCCAATTATTCGGATATTATTGCTTCCCTGGGACTGGACTCTGTGGTTTCTCCCAAGCAGATCACATCGGACTATATTCTCCGCTATACCCGGGCTATCGCCAATCGGCATGGCAGCAGTGTGGAGAAGCTTTATCGTCTGCTGGACGGGCAGGCAGAAGCATTGGAATTTGTTGTCAAAGAAGGCAATGATAAATTCCTCGGCAAACCGCTTCGCGACCTCCATCTCAAGCCAAACACACTGGTTGCTGTCATTGTCCGCGGCGACAAAATCATTACGCCGTTCGGAAATGACTATATTGAAGCCGGAGATTCTGTGATCATCATGACCTGCGAACGAGGCATCAGTAATTTGAATGAGGTTTTCCGATGAATATACTTCTGGTCATCCGCATGCTCAGCTCAATTCTTCTGGTGGAAGCTGCCAGCATGATCCCTTCAATGGCTGTAGCATGGGCACACGGTGACGGCGATGTTCTGCCGCTTCTCTATACCGCGCTGATCATCCTTGCCTTTGCCGTGCCGGGTTTTTATTTCATTCGCCCAAAAGACAAAAATCTCCGCGTGCGTGAAGGCTTCGTTGTTGTTGCCCTTGCATGGATATTAATGAGCACATTCGGTGCTCTGCCGTTTATCTTCTCAGGGTTTCTGCCACGTTTCAGTGATGCTTTTTTTGAATCCGTCTCTGGTTTTACCACAACAGGTGCAACCGTTGTCACCGATTTTGGCCGCATGACCCACGGCATTGCTTTCTGGCGCTCATTTACCCACTGGGTCGGAGGCATGGGCGTTCTCGTCCTTACACTCGCGCTTCTCCCAAAGCTTTCCGATCACACGTCCCATCTGGTTCGAGCAGAAAGCCCTGGTCCCAGCCTCAGCAAAATCGTTCCGAAGATGGGTGAATCTGCTAAAATTCTGTACATGATGTATTTTATCCTGACACTGGCTGAATTCCTCGCATTGATTGTTGTCGGCATGAAGCCCTATGATGCTGCAATCCATGCCATGGGGACAGCCGGAACAGGCGGTTTCAGCAATTACGGCGAATCAGTTGCCTACTTCCAATCGGTCGGCGTAGAAATCGTCATGACAGTCTTCATGATTCTGTTCGGGATTAATTTTGCCATCTATTACTTTATTTTTACACGGTCCTGGAAGGATATTTTTTCGAACGAAGAGCTTCGCTGGTATCTGATTATCGTCGCTTTATCCATTATTCTGCTCACAGTCTTCCTGATCCCCTATTACGGTTCTGTTTCCAGTGCATTCCGTTATGCAGGATTTCAGACTGCCAGTATTATTTCAACTTCCGGATTTGCGACAGCAAACTTTGATCTTTGGCCTGTGCCCGCTAAGATGCTTCTGCTTCTTCTGACATTCATCGGATCCTGCGCCGGTTCAACGGCCGGTGGAATGAAAGTGGTTCGCATAGCCATCCTGCTCAAGCAGGGAAAACGGGAAGTACGCAGAACATTCCAGCCACGCAAGGTACAGACAATCCGCTTTGAAGGAAAAGCTGTGGATGAAGCCATGCTTCATTCCATCGCACTGTTTGGATTCACCTATGTTTTCATCGTGCTTGCTGGTGCCTTTATCCTTTCGCTTGAAGGAAAATATGATCTGATTACAAACCTGACAGCCAGCCTGACCTGTGTCAGCAATGTCGGTCCCGGCTTCGGTGCAGTCGGACCGGCAGGCGGTTTCTCCGGATATGGTCCTTTTGCCAAGATGATCTCTTCCTTCCTGATGCTTGCCGGCAGGCTTGAATTGTACCCGATGCTCATTCTCCTCCATCCTGCCGTTTGGAGACACACATGAGTCGTTTCACTTTTCAGGATGTCTGGGATCTCGTCAGAATGATTCCGGAAGGCCGGGTTGCGACCTATGGAATGATCGCACGAATGCTTGGTTTGGCACATGGCGCAAGGCTTGTCGGTTTTGCCCTGCATGCAGCGCCGGAAAGTGTGCCATGTCATCGGGTTGTCTCATCCACAGGAGGACTGTCCGACGCATTTGAACCGTTCGGCCGGAAAACACATCGCTTTTTACTTGAAATGGAGCAGGTACCTTTCACATCGTCAGACCATGTGGATCTGAATGCCTGTCTCTGGCATCCTGAATTCCTGCAGGAGGATAATCTATGGGAGACACACGCACAAAATCAATGATTGGCGGAATGACTGTCCTGGGCATTGCCGGAATTCTGTGCAAACTGATCGGTGTACTGTTTACAATTCCTCTCACCCATCTGATTGGCGCAGACGGCCTTGGCATCTTTCAGGGCGTTTTTCCGACGTATAATCTTCTTCTGACCATCTCCTCTGCCGGACTTCCTGTTGCCGTTTCCAGAATGGTTTCTCATTGTCTTGCACGCCGTGATCCACGCAACGCCAAGCAGGTCTTTCGGGTGGCTGCTTATCTCATGGGAGCCATCGGCTGCATTTTTTCCATACTCATGTTTCTCTCTTCCGGCATGCTGGCGGAACGGGTCAATCAGCCTGAAGCCATGCCCGGATTTGAAATGATAGCCCCTTGTGTTGCCATTGTTTGCCTGCTCAGCGCATTCCGCGGTTTTATGCAGGGGCAGCAGAATATGGTTCCCACAGCCATTTCCCAGCTCATTGAACAGGTCGGAAAGGTCATTGTCGCTCTTCCTCTGGCCGCTATCGGAAATCGTACAAGCGTCGCAATGGGTGCTGCATATGCACTTTTGGGCATTACTATTGTGGAGGGTTTTGCGCTCATTTATATGATTATCCTCTATTTGAGACAGCGCAGTTCCTTTGCCTCAATCCCTCAGTTGTCAGATGATCCGCCCATGACTGTACGCTCTGCCGCCAAGCGGCTGATCTTTTTTTCCATTCCGATCACCATTTCTGCATGCATTGTACCGCTTGCCCAGTTTGTTGATTCTGCAATGCTCGTAAACAGAATGATCGTTTCGGGCCTTACGCTTGAACAGGCAAGGCCCCTGTATGGCCTTTTTTCCGGACTGGTCATTCGGCTGATCAATATTCCCACTGCGCTTGCACTTTCTATTTCCATGAGCCTTGTACCTGCCATTTCCAGTGCCAAGGCTGTGGGTGATCAGAAAATGGTCCAGAATCAATGCGATCTTGGTCTGCGGTTTGCCTTCCTGATCGGTTTTCCCTGTTCGATCGGTATGAGTCTGCTCTCCAAACCTATCATCTGTTTTTTCTATTCCGGTGCACTGACTGCTTACCAGATCAATGAGGCAGCCAGCCTTCTTTCTGTCTCAAGTCTGACTGTTGTTCTCTTTACGGTGGTTCAGGCTACTTCTGCTGTCCTGCAGGGGCTTCAGAAGCAGCGTATCCCGATGTATACGCTGGCTGCTGGCGTCCTGTGCAAGATTCTTCTGAATTATTATCTTGTTGCCATCCCGCATCTGAACATACACGGCGGCCCGATTGCTTCCATTGTTTGCTATTCAGTATCCATGATTCCCAATCTGATTTTTGTCGTCCGTTATGCAAAACTGCGCTTCAACTGGTTGGGCTGGATCGTGCGCCCTGCCCTTGCGACAGCCTGCATGGGGCTGGTTGTCTGGGCCCTCAGAACGTTCCTTCCCATTCATCATATCATTACAATCCTTGAGATCTTGATCGGTATCGGGGTATATGTGGCATCTGCATTCCTTTTCCGAGTCATCACAAAGCAGGACCTTGCTTCGTTCCGCCGTGTAAGGAGGAAGCGTTCATGATTACAGTCGTTCCCCTTGGACCCGGCAGTCCGGATCTTCTGACGTCAGACAGTGTACAAAAGCTGCATTCGGGCAATCTGTTCCTTCGTACAGCCAGACATCCCGTTGCAGATGCTCTGACCAGCGAGCAGATTGGTTTCCAGTCTTTTGATGCCCTCTATGATGAGTATGAAGATTTTGATGAACTGCACAGGGATATTGCTTCACGGCTTCTGAAACTCGGAGCACAGGAAGAACTGATTTATGCAGTTCCTGACCCGGTGACGGATGCAAGCGTCCGTATCCTTCAGTCACAGAACATAGTCGCTGTGCGGATTCTTCCCGGAGTTTCTCTGACTGCATATTATCTCTCCAGTCTTCCCCAGCCTTTTTGTCCTTCATCAGCCGTCTGTACTTGTTCTGCCATGGATTTTGTTTCTCCCGACTCTGATCGTGATCTTCTTCTCACCGAACTTCATTCACGTCAGCTGGCCGGGGATATCAAAATTCTTCTCAGCGACATTTATGATGAGGAAACCAGTGTCGTTTTCTTCTCATGCGACCTCGATCTCCCTGCTGTTATTCCGCTGTATGCCCTTGACAGACAGAAAAGCTACAACCATACAAGTGCAGTGTTTGTTCCTTCTATTCCATTTGAAAAGAAAGTGCGCTTTACCTTCAATGATCTGATGCACATTATGTATGTCCTGCGTTCACAGGACGGGTGCCCCTGGGACCAGGAACAGACGCATCAGAGCCTGAGAAAATATCTCCTGGAAGAAGCATATGAAGCAGCAGGCGCAATTGATGAGGACGACCCGGATCATCTCTGCGACGAGCTCGGCGACGTACTCCTGCAAGTAGCTTTTCACGCTTCGATTGCCGAGTCCTGCACAGAATTCTCCCGGACCGATATAACAAGTGCCATTTGCAGGAAAATGATGCGGCGTCATCCGAAAATTTTCGGGCACACGACCGATTTGGATGCTGACGAAACATGGGAGAATGTAAAAAAGGAAGAACGCGGTTTTTCATCGGTCACAGACTCTCTTTCCGATGTCTCTCCTGCGCTCCCAGCACTGACTCGTGCAGCAAAGATCCAGAAACGCGCAGGAAAAGCCGGCACAGATTTTGCCACTGCGCAAGATGCGTTGCAGGCTGCTGCAGAACTTATCCAGGATATCATGAAGCAGCTTGAAAGCCATGAAGATCCAACCCATACACTTGGATGTCTGCTCTATATCTGTGCCGCTGCGGCCAGACTAAGCAGGATCGATCCGGAAGAAACGCTCGATACTGCCTGCTCACGATTCATTCACGGCTTTTCCGAGGCGGAAAATGCAGGGAAAAAAAGCGGAAAAGCGCAAAATCCCTTGACAATACGCGAAATGATTGTATACTTACGCACGGCCCATTGAGCATTCATATCTCAATCGCGGCATTGTGCGGTCTTCCGCACCAACATCCATTATATCATCCCCAGTGGATGATCAATTCGAGGAGGATACTTCCATATGAACAAGACTGAACTGATTGCTGCTCTGGCTGAAAAAGCCGGTCTGAACAAGCGTGATGCTGAGAAGGCCCTGAATGCTTTCACCGATGTTGTAACCGATACCCTGATCAAGGGCGATAAGGTTCAGCTGGTTGGTTTTGGCTCTTTCGAAGTGAAAGATCGTGCAGCTCGTACAGCCCGCAATCCCCGCACCGGTGACGAACTGACTGTACCTGCTTCCAAGGCTCCGATCTTCAAGGCTGGCAAGGCTCTGAAGGATGCTGTGAAGAAGTAATTCACGTTCATTCAACCGCAGGCTCAGCCTGCGGTTTTCTTTTTCATTAAAATTGGGAGGTCTGCACATGCGTCTGGATAAATATCTGAAAGTATCCCGCATCATCAAGCGCCGCACAGTGGCCAATGAAGCATGCAGCGGCGGACGCGTCACACTGAACGGAAAGGTTGCCAAGCCTGGAGCCGAGGTCAAGGTCGGCGATATCATGACCATTCGTTTTGGCGATAAGCTTGGGCAATATGAGATTCTGTCGATTCAGGAAACAGTTCGAAAGGACAGTGCAGCCGAAATGTACAGAATCATCTCTGAAGATGCCGGTATGGCACAGGAGCGTGCCTGATGTGGTATGCGGTCATTTTGGGCGGCGGCAGCGGTCAGCGAATGCACGCCGGTAAAAACAAGGTTCTGCTTGAACTATGCGGTATTCCTGTTCTGATTCGTTCATTACAGGCATTTGAAGAACTCACCGACGGCATGCTTGTTGTCATGAGAAAAGAAGACATCAATGAAGCCCGTGAGCTTCTTGATGCCTGGGGGTATTCGAATGTCCCGATTACCGAAGGTGGTGCAACAAGGCAGGAATCTGTTTACCATGGGCTGCTGGCTCTGCCGTCTTCCTGCGATTCCGTCCTGATCCACGATGGTGCCAGATGCCTGGTCGATCAGGATACCATTCTTCGCTGTATGGAGAGCACGAAACGTGTGGGATGCGGTGTCGCAGCAATTTCTGTTACAGATACCATCAAGAAAGTGAACGCCTCCGAACAAACTGTTGAAACACCCTCACGCGAATATCTGCGCGCTGTTCAGACCCCGCAGGCATTCAGAGTGGAAAGTCTCCTGCAGGCTCACCTGACTGCAATCAGCGATGGCTTTGTCGGTACAGATGATGCCTCTCTGCTGGAACATATGGGTGTTCCGGTTCAGCTTGTCGAGGGAAACACGCGAAATCTGAAAATAACAAGACCGGAGGACCTTGCAGTGGCTGCTTCTTACCTGTCCATGAGTTCACAGCCGGAGATGCACATCGGATACGGCTATGATGTCCATCAGCTGACTGCCGGACGTAAACTGATCCTCTGTGGTATTGAGATTCCGCATACAGTGGGATTGCTTGGACATTCTGATGCCGATGTAGCTCTTCATGCACTGATGGATGCAATGCTCGGGTCAGTGGCGCTCGGCGATATCGGTCATCTTTTTCCGGACACTGATGAACAGTATCGCGGCATTTCTTCACTGAAACTTCTTTCTGCAGTCAGACAACGCCTGCTCACAGAAAAGGCAGTTGTAGTAAACTGCGACATAACAATCGCTGCACAGAAACCCAAGCTTGCTCCCTATATTCAGGCTATGCGAGAAACCGTTGCGGCCAGTCTTTGCATTCCGGTAGCATCGGTATCAGTCAAGGCTACAACAACTGAACATCTTGGTTTTGAAGGCCGCATGGAAGGCATTTCCGCTTCTGCAGTTGTCATGACAAGAATTGGTTAATAAACCGGCTTTGCCGGTTTATTTTCTGTCATCGGATTTCTGGAGTCTGCGTATTTCTTCAGCAATATCCTTCCCTGTTCTCAGATGGCATTTTGCACCTGGGTGTTCATTGGAGCCCATTTCATCCGCACGTGCAGGAGTCAATGCAAAATATTCAGCCCGGTTGTCCCCCGATATCATTTTATAGCGCTCCACGCCTTCCCGGAGCAGGCTGCCTATTTCATCCCCGCACATTCCATAAACCCAGAGCATAAAACTGGCGGGCCGTTTTTCACGGATCTGTCCCAGAAAATGCACGCAGGCTTCCACCACCTGCTCGGCGCTTTTCCCGGTATATCCTCCGTTGGCATCCAGCAGCATTTGATATTGCTTCCCGTCTTTTCCCGTCCAGGCAGGCTGATGGAAAGCGTTCGCGTCATTGGTCCCAAGATTAATCACCACATAATCTGCATTCCATTGCTGAAAATCATGTGCATTCAGTCCTCCCAGTGCCCTGACTTCAGGTCCTTCAGCCACAGAGCAGACCTCGTTGTACACGCGGGGCATCACAGCATGCATATCATTGTTCCACGCAGTGGCAACGCCCCATCCGCCCTGCGCAAGCAATTGGATTTCTGCATCCAGTTCCTTCCCCACTTCAAATGCATAATGGTTTTCCGTGGAAAATGACAAACTGGTCCAGTCGGTATAACCAACAGGACCGGATAATCCCTGTCCGGCTGTCAGGCTGTCTCCGATAAACTCAATCTTCATTCTGTGTTCCGGCGGCGTATGCAGTCTGCCTTCTGTACGCAGTGAACAGAATAGAAGAAATCTGTCAGGATCATCCTCCATGGGTTGTATTTCCTTCACAATACGGATCAGACAGTTTGCATCCGGCCGGATATGTCTCAGAAGGCAGATCTCATGATGCCCTTTCTCAAGGGGCATACGAATGACAGTGGCACCATTCATTTCCACGCGAATCCAGTCTTCATAGACTGCATAATGACTGACATATTCCAGATACAGGTCCTGACCCTCAAAGATTGTCTCCAGACCGCTTCCAGTCCAAAAAACAGGAACCTGTTCCCCGTAAACTGTTCTTCCCAGAAGTCGTATTTCATCGGCAAGCATATTGTATTTCATTCTTGCATTCCTCAATTCTTTTATCATGGTGGTAACTAATGTCTGCTGGCAATCATTATATCATGATTCGCCAGAGAATATATCACTGTTCAAGGCGGTGTGATGATTTCGTGATCTGGATCCTTCTGTCTGTTCTGTTCATCCTTTTTCTGATAATCGGCTTTGCACTTTCCTCTTTCTCTATGCATATACGGAAACAATCCCTTGAGGAAGCATACAATTGGCAAAAAGCACATTATGATGTTTCGTGGTTTGATGCGTTAGAAAAAGAGGTCTCTGTTTTCACTAGCTATGATGGATACACTCTGCACACTCTGATGCTGCGAAATCCTATACCGTCGGACCGCTATGTGCTGATTTCTCATGGATATACCGATAATCATCTGGGATCTCTGAAATACACAAAAATGTACCTTGATGCAGGTTTCAATGTCCTTTTATATGACCTTCGCGGACACGGCCAGAACGCAGATACTTTCTGTACCTATTCCATCCGGGAATCAAAAGATCTTGCTGCTCTGATTGCAGATTTCCGAAGGCATTACGGGCCTGATGTAACACTCGGAATCCATGGTGAATCCCTTGGTGCCGCGTCTTCCATTGCCTGTCTCAAAGACCATCCGAAGATTCAGTTTGTCGTTGCAGACTGTGCTTTCAGTGAAATACTCAGCGTCATGAAAAACGGGCTGCGTAAAATGCATATCCCCACCTGGTTTGTGTACATTGCTTCCCTGTGCACTAAAATCCGTTACGGTGTATCCTACCAGGAGATGCGCCCGATCGACAGCCTGAAGGGCAGCGCAGTCCCTATCCTCTTTATTCATGGTGAAAAGGATGATTTTATTCCTTCAGAACACAGTCGCAGAATGCATGAAGCTGTGTCTGCAACCAGTGAACTGCATATAATCCCCAATGCAGGGCATGCTGCCTCAGTTCTTACTGCACCTGATACATACCGTGAGGTACTTTACGCTTTTCTGAATCATACCCTGAACTGAGTTTACGCCTATCCATTTTCTCACTGAAAAAGCAGGTGCAAAGCGCACCTGCTTTTCAGTGATTTTTAGATTTTCGGGTCATTGGACTGATTGTCCTGCATGGATTCCATCGCCTTGCGTCGCGCCGCACGTCTGCCGGTGCGCTGTGCACCGTTTCCAGAATCCATACTGGAATCTGCGGGCCCTGTCGGCGGCAATTCATGTGTCGGCTGCTGATTTGCAGCGGGCTGAGCAGGCTTTTCATACGGATTGACAGGCTTCACCTGATTCTGATTATTCTGCGGGAATACAGGCCTGTAACCATTATTCTGACTGGATGCGGCGGTTGGCGCTGTGTTCTGCGGCTGAGCAGGTCTGGGTGCCGGCACTTCCGTATATGGTCTGCGCACAGAGCCCTGCTGTCCTGCCTGCTGAGGATATGTTCCCGTTCTCGGTCTTTCAGCCGCGGATGCAGCACTCTGCTGACGTGCAATCTGCGCTTTCCTCTGGCGTGCGCGCTCTGCAGCTCTCTTTTGATTGCGCCTGCGCACCATCATGATATATCCTGCACCACCAGCCAGCACACATCCTGATGCAATCCAAATCCAGGCGGAGGATCCTTTCTGCGGGTCGATATTTTCCACTTCAACCGTGGGAATTGCCTGCGGTGTCGGAGCCTGGGACGGCGATACAGAAGGAGAAATCACAGCTGCACCGGAAAGCGGTGTCACTGTTGGTGTTGGTGTTGCCGTATTTGCAGCGGGCGTTCCTGTAACAATCGGTGCAGTTGTAGCAAAAGGAGCCCATGTCGCATAAGTGACATTCAGTCCGCTGTTCGGGTCAGTCCATGTATTCACATTCTGCTCTTCCTGAGAAACAATAGGAGCAACAGTGACCGATGGATCTTTTGATGTGTTGTTTACAATACCCTGCTGATATTCAGCACTGTTAAGGAATTCTTCCAGTTCTGCAAGGGACATCTGCTTAAAGAAACTGCCCTGCACATAACCGGTCACTCCATCATAGGTGATCCGATACCATGTGGTTCCATCGATCTGCTGTGTACCAAGAACAAGGCAGAATGCATAGTTTCTGAGCCTCTTGATAACATTGGCCTTGGTTGAAGCCGTTTTCCGGATGTTCACAGCACCATTATTGGGTGCATAAATGTAACCATAGCTGGACGAACTGTTCGGGTCATACGGTTTTGCTGTGATCTGAGCAGTCGGCGCAGCAGTTGCCGGTCCTGCAAGATACTGTTCCGTTTCGCTTGCACTCATCATGCGCAGCATATCCGACCTGATATATCCCAGTGTTCCGTTATACATAACCATATGCCATGGCCAGCCATCCTCTGTATCATACTGCTGACCTGCGACAAACACCGGGGTCTTCTGGCTGAGCTGGGCAAGGATGACGCTCTTATCCGAATACGTATTTCTGAAGGGAACATTGTCGCCAATCGTATAAGCGTATCCTGTAATCTGAGGTGGAGCTTCCGTGATCACGCTCACAGAAGTTGCAGTCGGATGCGCTTCCTGATAAGCACGGATATAAAAGTCTGCTTCCTGTGCGTTAATCCTGCGCAGTGTGGAATCAGGAACAAAACCAATCAGATTATCCAGTGTCTGCACCTGGCTCCACGCAGTTCCGTTTTCAGTGTAGACCTGGCCTTTTACCGTTACGAGTGCGTTTTTGTCCAGTTTCGTCATAATGGAACTGTCACTGTTGCTTACTTCATCACGGAGTGCAACGACAGCCTGAGTCAAAGCATATCCGGTATATGTTTCCGGAACCGGTGTCGGGGTGGGCGGTGCAGTCGGAGTTGCTGTAGCAGGAATCTCCGTTGCCGGTATTTCAGTTGCAGGCGCTTCTGTGGGCACAGCCTGGGTCGGCTCAACATATTCCGGCGTTACAGCAGGAACAGGGGTCGACAGGGTATCCTGGTAGTCGTCACTCTGCGCCTGTGTAAGAACCTGCAGGAACTGACTTGAAATATAGCCTTCAGTGCCCTCATAAATGACCTTTGTCCAGCTCTGACCCTGATCATTCAGAACACTCTGTACGGCATATACTTTGGTTCCGGTCTTGGCAATCTTCCCGGCATTTCCTTTCTTTGCCGGAGCTGTACGAATATATACACCTTTTGCTGTTGTCTGTGCCCAGCGGTTGATATACGATCCAACCGGAATGGGGGTCTCTTCAGCCTCCCGGTGCTTAAAGATGAATGTTGCCTCTTCGGGGCTTGCAATCCCATCGAGACTCACCTGAATGGTAACAGTACCAGCTGAAGCAGGATCATAAGCTGCCGGCACCAGTGACGAATCCGGGGCAAGCTGAATGGAACGCCCTGCATCCACGGTCACATATTGATCCGGAGCAACCGGGCTGCCGCCTGCGTCAACATAATGAATTGGAATGGTGACAGGGGGTACTTCCGTCGGCTTCACATAGGTGTGATAACTGAACACAGCTCCCTGAGGCGAAACGGTTCCATCTGCTGCAACCGTTACAGTAATGCTTTCAGGCGTGTCTGGATCAGGCTCATATCCTTCAAAATCAAGGCGTGAAAACACATGCGGGGCAACTTCAGACACTGTGACTGTTTCTGTGCGCAGGATGGTTGACTGGTCAGCCACATAAGTTACCGTAACTTCAGCAGTCATTGGCGGTCTGATCGCTGCATGGTAGTAAAAGATGATTGGATCCGGTGTGACTGTTCCATCAGCTGATAACAATGCCGTGATGGTTTCAGGAGTATTCCCTTCTGGTTCATACCCTTCGAAGACCATCCGCTGGAAAGTCTGTGAAACACCTTCAGTGAGTGAAACAGTCTGTTCATTCAGGATGGTCCCATCGGTAAGCATCCAACGAACAGTTACATCCCTGGTGAGCGGGGCGGCCTGTTTCACATGATAATAGAATACTGGTGTAGCAGGATTGACGCTTCCGTCGCCAGACAAGGTCACAGTAATGGTCTCCGGCGTGTTCTCTTCCGGCTCATATCCGTCCAGAGCCAGTCTCTGGAATGTCTGGGGTACGCCTTCTGTCAGTGTAACGGTCTGTTCAGTCAGAACAGTCCCGTCGGTCAGCATCCAACGGACAGTCACGTCCTGCGTCTGAGGCGCTGCTTGTTTGACATGATAATAGAACACTGGCATTTCAGGATTGACACTTCCATCACCGGCAAGCGTGACCGTGATGCTCTCCGGCGTGCTCTCTTCCGGCTCATATCCGTCAATCGCAATTCTCTGGAATGTCTGGGGTACACCTTCCGTCAGTGTGACGGTCTGCTCAGTCAGAACAGTTCCATCGGTCAGCATCCAGCGAACAGTCACGTCCTGGGTCAGAGGCGCTGCCTGCTTGACATGATAGTAGAATGCAGGTGTTGCGGGATTGATACTTCCATCACCGGCCAGTGTCACCGTGATACTTTCCGGCGTGCTCTCTTCAGGCTCATAGCCGTCCAGAGCCAGTCTCTGGAATGTCTGGGGTACACCTTCCGTCAGCGTAACAGTCTGCTCAGTCAAAACGGTTCCGTCTGTCAGCATCCAGCGAACAGTCACGTACTGGGTCAGAGGCGCTGCCTGCTTGACATGATAGTAGAATGCAGGTGTTGCGGGATTGATACTTCCATCACCGGCCAGTGTCA
>Ga0129307_1000331_pt1 | contig 77636 bp, 81 predicted proteins | sample P1105metagenome_FD_94437 | JGI IMG/M metagenome (GOLD analysis project Ga0129307, IMG submission 94437) | Capybara group fecal microbial communities from Wisconsin, USA - P1105 metagenome | ecosystem: Host-associated > Mammals > Digestive system > Large intestine > Fecal | place: USA: Wisconsin...
ATTAATCAAAAGTCTGTTAATCTACATATGCTTGAAGATGTACTTGGATGGATAGTAGTTTTAATAGGTGCGGTTATTATGAATTTTACTGACATTAGAATAATTGATCCAATTATGAGTATTTTAGTATCAATCTTTATACTTTATCATTCTTTAATTAATCTTAAAAAAGTATTAGATTTGTTTTTAGAAAAAACTCCAAATGATATTGATATAGATTCTTTAAAAAAACATTTATTAGAAATAGATGATGTAGATGATATACATCATATTCATGTATGGAGTATAGATGGCTTTAAAACTCTCGCTACTATGCATATAGTAACAAAATCAAAAGATATAAAAAAGGTAAAAAAAGAAATAAGAGAAGAGTTAGAAGAACATAATATATGTCATGCTATTTTAGAAACTGAAGAAGAAGCATGTGATGATAAAGAGTGTCATATTGATGTTGAGATAGAAACACATCATCATCACCATCATCATTAAAATATAAGGAACGAAAGTTCCTTTTTTTATGTTATAATTTAATTGGTGATACTATGAATAAGTTTCCATATAAATATGATATTAATAAATATATAGATAAAGCTTGTGAAAAAATATTATATACATATTTTTGGTTTAATAAAGATATGCTTGATGAAAGATATGAATACAGTATTGAAAAAGAGGGCGATGAATATGAATTCATTAGTTACTATACCTATCCTGATGGTACAAAATCTAGGACTGTATTAAAATGGATTAAAACAGTTGATGATTTTTATAACAAAATAATTTATGATTCTGAGTTTAAAATAGTTGGCTTTAATCCTGTAAAAAAAGTATTTCATGTACCTAATGATGATGTTAGTAATTTACATGGATGGTATCTAGAAATATATGATATTAGGCTTCATGAACTTGGTGGTTATTCAGTATATGTTCAAGCAGGTGATAGAAGTGCGGGAGCATCTAGAACATTTTATTTACCTCAAGATTATTTTAAAGGTAGTTATAGTGAGTTCTTAGATAAATATATGGAATTAGTACCAGCTTCTTCATTTGGAATAAAAAGAGAAGTATTAGAAAATAATAATGAAATAAAAAAGTTTTTAGGTTTTTAAAAAAATAAAATGTAAATAAAGAGATTATTTTTATTGATGAATTGTAATAGAAGAAAGTTATGTTATAATCATAATAGTGGAGGTTATACTATGGAAGAAGATAATAGATTAGCAGAATTAGTAAATGAAATTGAATTACCAGATGAAAATGAAGCAGAGGAACTTGCAAAAAAATATGAAGAATCAACTACTTATGGAGAAGCACAAAAATTCTTAGATGAGTATAATGAAAAAAGTAATAGAGCAAGTCATTCTTTTGAAGAAGATCATGATATTTCTAGAACAAGCACATATATGACATATGATGGTAAAAGAATGCATAGTTTAGAAGATGCAAAAGAGTATAATAAACTATTTGAAAAAATGAAAAATAATTAAAAAGGGAATTCAATTCTCTTTTTTAATTCTTATTTATGATATAATTAACATAATGGAGGAAGAAAATGGATAAGAAATATATAATTATAATAGGAATTTTAATAGTAATAGTTGTAGGAGTAATCTTATTCTTTGTTTTAAAAGATAATTCTTCTAAAACATTAGAACTAACATATCAAACTAGTAAAGGAATACCATTTAGATGGGAATATGAAATAGAAGATGAATCTATTGTAAAACTAGAAAAATCTTTTGTAGATGATGAGAATAAAAGACAAAAAGGTGGAATAGTACATGAACATTATGTGTTTTCTGGTTTAAAAGAAGGTAAAACTAAGATTAGATTTAAATATGTAGAATTTACAAAAAATAAAGTAGAAAAAGAAGAAGTTATAAATGTTAGAGTAGATAAATATAAGAATATATCATTAGTTGGTATACAATAATAAAACGGTTTAAAAACTGTTTTATTTTTATTTTATTATGTTATAATAATCATTATTGATGGAGGTATGGTTATGGTAAAAGGAACATTTGAAAATTATGTAACTAATAGAAAACTAGATTATGAATATGATAATAAAACATATATTGTTGGTTTTAATGAGAAAAATTATTTAAATATTAAGAGAATAGAAGGCAATGGCGGTAATAAGGAATTTAATGAAGATGTCTTATGTTTTGTCCAAGTAAATAAAAATGAAAGAAACTATTTTTTAGTAGGTTCTTATTATAATAAAAAATATGAGATATCTATTTATGAAGATGATGAATCCTTTGATAATTTACAATTAAGAAATAGATTTAATATGAATGAATTTTTTAATCTTGATGATATTAGATTAAGAGAAGATACTTTTATTGTTGACAAAAATGAAACTGGTGGACGTATTTATACTATAGGTGATGAAAAACCAACTAAATTATATGAAAGAATATATAATGATAAAAGAATAACTGATTTAATTAAAGATAAAAATATATTGTTAGTAGACGAATTATATAGTTGTGAATGTGAAAATGGTATTTTAAACGATAGAATAACATTTGGAATAGATATTGATACTAAAAAGATAGTAACAGGCATAAAAAGTTCTTTAAAAAGAGGAATGATAAATACTTATACTAAAGAAGATGTTGAAAGATTAAAAGAAAAAATTGCTATAAATGAAAACGAAGAGTATGATTATGAAGATGAAAAAATCATAAATGGAGATTATTCTTTAGAAGAAATAACAAAATATTTTGAAATAGAGAGATATTTTAGATTTCTTTATCAATACTTTTCAAAAAATGAAGGATTATATAAATACACTAAAGAAGGTCCAGTTATTAATAAAGAATATATTATGAAATTTGTTCCAACTAATAAAGAATAAACTATTTTGTTTATTCTTTTTTATTGATATAATATACTTATATAAAGGAGTAAATATGAAAAGATATAAAAAGTTAACATTATTACATTCAAATGATTTACATGGAGATTTTTTTAGTGAAGAAAATGGTAAACAAACAATAGGAGGAGCTTCTAGATTATCTGGTTATGTTAGTAAGGTAAGAGAAGAAGAAGATAATGTTATATATGCAATCGCGGGAGATATGTTTAGAGGTAATATTATAGATTCTGAATATAAAGGTATATCTACAATAGAGATAATGAATATTATTTCACCAGATGTAGTTACTATAGGTAATCATGAAACAGATTATGGACTTGCACATCTATTATTCTTAGAAAAGTGTGCTAGATTCCCAATAATAAACGCTAATATGTTTATTAAAACAAATAACTCTAGATTATTTAAACCATATCATATTATTGAAATAGATGGTATGAAAATATTATTTATTGGTATAGTTACAGAAGATGTACTTGCAAATACTAAAAATGAAGGTTTAATAGGTACATTTGTAGATGTTAACGAAGCTGCTAAAGAAGTAGGTAGAATATGTAATACTTATAATGCTATTGATATAGATTATACTGTATTACTTACTCATATAGGTTTTGAAGAAGATAAAAAACTTGCAGAATTACTTGATCCAGCTTGGGGAATAGATGTTATTATTGGAGGTCATTCTCATACATATATAGAAAAACCAGAAGTAGTAAACAATATTTTAATAGTACAAGCAGGAGTAGGTACTGATCAAATAGGTAGATTTGATATTACGATTGATACTAAGAATAATTGTACTCACGAATGGAAATGGGAATGTATTCCTATTAATGAAAAAAACTGTCCAAGAGATGAAAAATTAGAAGAATTAATAAATGGGTATAAGGGTGAAACAGATCTTAAATATGGAAGGGTAATAACTAGATTAAATAGAGAATTAACTCATCCAGATAGATATAGAGAAACTGAACTTGGAGATTTATTTTCTGATATATTAAAAAATAGTTTAGGACTTGATATTATGCTTTTAGGTTCTGGTTCTATTAGAAAGGAAAAATTAGGACCAATAGTAACACTTCAAGATTTGATGGAAATATTTCCATATGATGATCCAATATACTTAGTTAAAGCAAAAGGTTCTGAATTAAAGAAAATGATTAAATATGTATTAAGAGATGAAGCATTTGAAGGAGATCATACTGAATTTTATCAATATTCTGATGGTATACATATTATATATGATAAAAAGAATCATGAATTTAAAGAGTTTACTTTGGATGGAGTAGATATTAATGATGAAGAAATATATAAGATAGGGCTTCAAAAATATCATTATATAAATATTAAAGATTGTTTTGATATAACAGTAGAAGAATTAGATAAAAATGGTAAGAGTAAGATAATTGCAACTAGTTGTAGAGACGTAGTAGAAGAATATTTATCTAATAATCAACACTTAGATTCAGTTGTAGAAGATAATAAAAGATTAATTGTAGAGGGCTAGTATATGAATGGTTTTTCAGTATTAATGTTTATCTTATCTATAGGAGTATTCTTTTCTGGTTTATATTTATTTACAGGTCATAATAGTGAATTACTTTTATGGAAGACATATAGAAAAAATACACCAAAAGAAGAAATAATTAATGTAGGTAAATGGACTATGATAAGTAGTTTAGTACCATTAGTTTTAGGTATATTAGGAATAATATTTAAATTTGAGTAGGAGTAATAATATGAAAAAGAAAATTGTTTTAATAATTATAATTTGTTTATTAGTATTAACAGGGTGTTTTAAAAAAGAACCAGCGTTTATGGAAACATTTAAAAATGTTAAATATTCTGACGCATCAAATACGCTAGAAACAGGAGTATATTTTTATACTTTAGATGAGAATAATAATGAAGTAAAATTTGATGATATTACTTTAAATAATGAAAAAATGAAATATAAGTTTAATAATTTTAAAGTTTCTAAACCAGATAAAAAAGGATATGTTAAATTAACATATGATTATAGAATGGATGTTAACTTTGATTTTTATACATCACATAGAGGTAAATGGAGTTATACTTATACTTATGGTTGCCCATTAATATTTGATTATTATACTGGAGAAATTTATAGACATAATCAAACTAATGTTGGTGCTGAAAACAATTTGACAGAAAATGGTATAGAAACTGAAGGAAAAGATAAACCTAAATATACAAAAATTAAATGGAATAAAAAAGAAACAAAAATAGGTATATTAGAAAAGTTTAATATTGATGAATGGAAAAATTCTGAATTATTAGGACAAGAAAATGGAACATATCATTATAAAAATTCTACTGGAGGAACAGTAACAATAGAAATAACTATGCCAAAAGATTATGATGGAATAATAATTGCCCTTAATAAAGAAGGAACAACTGAAAAATTTCATAATGAATCAAAAAAAGAATATAATAAACTTGTAGAACTTCAAAAGAAAGCTAAAGAAGAAGGAAAAAAGAGTGAAGAATTAATAAAATTAGAGAAAGAAAAAAATAAAGTACGTAAGATAGTAGATCCAAAAGATGAAAAAAGAAAAGAATATAAAATAGATGATTATTACTATATAAAAGTATCAGACATTATATATAAAGATAAGTCAAAAAGTCGCTGATTATTTGACTTTTTTTGTATCTTATGCTAATATATTTCCCATTGAAAAGGGGATATTATGGAAAAAAATAAAAAAGAATATATTAATAAGAGAACTAAGAAAATAGCGGTTATTTTATCGTTATTAGGTCTTTCTTTTATTAGTGTTGAAAGTGTAAAAAGACAATTAGAAATTCAATATAGAGATGATATTTTAAATAATTCAGAACAAATTAATTCATTATTAGAAGATATAACTTTTGAAGAACCAGTTGAAGAAAAGGAATATGATATTAAACCTAAAATAGTTCCTGAACCATTGGTTCCAACTACAGAAGATGAATTGATACCAGAAAATAAAAAACCTGAAGTTACATATGATGGAGTAGATCCAAGACAAGAAATGCCAGCAGAATACTATGACTATGAAACTAAACCGGATCCAGATTATGATAAAAAAACATCAAATTATAAAGATGATTTTTATGATAAGGATATTCGTAAAATTGACGATGTAATGGATGAAGATAAAGATGATAAAACGAAACCATATCCTGAAGAAGATGTTACACCTTCAGTTACTAAGTCAAAAACAATTAAGAAAAAAATACAATAAAAAAACAACTATAAAGTTGTTTTTTTTCTGTTCTCTACAGTTGTATTATCAATCATAACACTGTTTAATAAACCATCTCTTGTTTTCATAGTTATTATTTCTTGATCTGGGATATAACTAAACACATGTTCTACATATTCATTATCTCCACCAATAGAATTCATTAATACATAGTTCTTAAAATCATCAAATGAATTAGTATTTCTTAAAGCTTCATCTATTATTGTAATACCTTTATTATAAGACCATACAGACGCTACTAATTCTTGTTCTTTTGTAAGTTTATACCCGTATTGTTCATGAATATAATTGTATTGATAATTCATAATCATACAAGCAGTTTTAATACTATATTCTTGATCATCTACACATCTTAATACATCAATTGGTCCACTTGATTCGTTTTGATTGGTTTCAAAGTTGTATGCAGTTATTTCATAATTATTAAATATACCTTCTATTTGAGGAACACCATGTCCTGCAACCATACTATAATTTTTTTTGTTAGTAGGATTCTCTTGACATATAATTGCAAACATTAATTTAGGATCTATTCCATATTTTATAGATGGAGTATCAATATAGTTTAAATAGTTATTATTTACAATACTAGTATTTTCATTACTAGATCTATCTTCATATGTAAATTCAAATATGTTTTCAAAACCGTTATCTATGATTCTATTATCTTCTTTTGTTTCTTCAAATAATAGTGGAATAGTTTCAGTACTTTCAATATTAAATTCTTCTTCTTTTGAATCAGTATTAGTTGCGATTATAGGTGATTCATTATTAGAAACAGGTTCTATTTCATTATCATCTATGGCAAGTTCATTATCATCAATGACAAGTTCATTATCATCCATTGTTGCAGCTTCAACTACTGAATTATTTATATTTGCTTTTTTATTATGATTTGCAATCATATTCGCTGATATAAGAGTAGCTAATGAAACACCTACTACTAAACCAACCATTTTTTTATTTATATAGTATTGTTTCTTTTTAGGTTCTAATCTTCTAATAACATGATTTATGAAATGTTGATCATCTAAGTAATTATATCCTCTATTTGATTTCATCTTTATATCAAAAGTCTTCATTTCAGATCTAATATATTTAATTTCATCTTTATTAAATGATCTTATATGTTCACCAGCATTAAAAAGGTCGGCGCCAGTTATTATTCTTTTGTCACCAATATAATCATAATAAAATTCTATACATAAATAATCACGCATAATATAATCTCCTAGTATAAATATTATTTTATCACATTTTTATGATTAAAAAAAGAGATTTTGAACATACTAATAATAAAGGAGGAAAGTATGACACAAAAAGAATTATTATATGTAGAAGATGCTATTGGTCATGAAAAGAATATAATAAAAATATGTGAAGATATGGTTAATACATTAGAAGATGAAAATCTAGTGTTATTTATGGAAAAACAAATAAAGACTCATAATAATATGCAAAGTAAGCTAACTAATTTATTGGAGGAAAAAGTAAATGGATGATAAATTAATAATGGATAATTATTTATTAATATTAAAAAGTACTGTTGAGGTATATGTTCATGGTACTTTAGAAAGTTCTAATGAGGATGTTAGAAAAATCTTAAAGCATGGTTTAGATGAAACTATGTCTTCACAAAGAGATACATATGATTTAATGACTGAATATGGTTGGTATCAAATAAATAATGTGAAAAATAATATTATAGATCAAACATATAAAAAATTATGTGATGAAGAATAACAATCTTGTTATTCTTTTTTTCTTGAAAAATAATAAAAAAGAGATATAATAATGATGAATTTTTTTGAGGTGATTATATGAAGTTTTATGTAGATTTTGATGGTGTTATTATGGATACTGAAACTCATTTATTTGATGATTATGAAAGATTATTAAAAAGTGGAATGGTAAAAGATGATAGAGAATACATGAATCAATTTGATTGGGAAAGACATTTAGAAAATAGTGATGTTATCGCAGATTCGATAGAAATATTAAAAAGAGTAAAATTAGATGTTTCTATTTTAGGAAAAATATGTACACTTCATGAGAAAGAGGCAAAACTAAAATTATTAAGAAAACATGATTTTAATAAACCTATTATTTTTGTTCCATTTGATTCAAAAAAATGTGATGTGGTTGAAGCAAAAGGAAATATATTGATTGATGATACAATTCATAATTTAGTTGATTGGGAAAATGCTTTAGGATTACCTATATACTTTAATAAAGATGAGTGTTTAGTTGATCCATGGGGAAATAAAAATAATAAATATAAGATGGTTAAAACATTAGAATTACTTTACAAGTATGAAGAAAAAAATGGTAATTAATTCTATTTGTTGATATAATTATTATTGAGATAGGGGATGATTATATGAAAACAATAGTACATAATCATGATAATTTAACTTATAAAGATATTAATGATTTTACAGTTCGCGCTAGGGCATTACTTATTAATGATAATAATGAAATTCTTATGGGATACTTAGATGGTACTTATCAATTTCCAGGAGGACATGTTGAGGAAGAAGAAAAGTTATCTGAAACATTATATAGAGAAGTTTTAGAAGAAACTGGAATAAGAATTGAAAAGAAAGAATATGAACCATTTTATCAAGTTAATAGATTTTATAAAAGTTTAGATAGAGAAGGAATAAATCGATTTAAACAATTTAATTATTATATAGTTCATACAAATGAAAAATATGATTTATCAAAAAGAAAACTAGATCAATTTGAAGTAGATAAAAATTATGAATTAAAATATATTCCTTTAGATAAATTACTAGATGAACTTGATAGAACAATGAATGATAATAAGAGAAATATAAGAGTATATGAAGATATAAAAGATGTTATAACTTATTATTTTGAAGAATATAAGTAAGTAGGTGATTAGATGTATTTAAATGATATTATTGATTTAATAAAAGGTAATTTAATATGTGGAACTAATACTAGTTTAGATAGTTTTTCAATTAATTCAAAAGAAATTAATAAAGATGATGTTTTTATAGGAATTAAAGGGGAAACAATAGATGGTTCTAAATTCTACATGGATGCTCTAGAAAAGGGTGCAAAAGGTGCAATCATAACTAAAGGTTTTTATACTAAAACTATAGATGATAAATTTATTATAGAAGTAGAAGATACTACAAAAGCATTACAACAACTTGCAACTTATAAAAGAAGTAAATTAAATATACCTGTAATTGGTATTACAGGATCAGTAGGTAAAACTAGTACTAAAGATATGATTTCATCAGTTATAGAAACTAAATATTCAGTTTGTAAAACAAAAGGTAATTTGAATAATCATTTAGGAGTACCGTTAACTATATTATCATTAAAGAACGAGGAAGTGCTTGTTGTAGAAATGGGTATGAATCATCTAGGAGAAATATCTAGTTTAAGCAATATTGCTAAACCTACTATTGGAGCTATTACAAATGTAGGTACAGCGCATATTGGTAATTTAGGTTCTAGAGAAAATATATTAAAAGCTAAATTAGAAATATTAGATGGAATAGATAATGGTAAACTAATTATTAATAATGATAATGATATGCTTCATAATTGGTATTTAAATAATAAAGATAATGTTATTACTATTGGTATTAATAATGATAGTGATTATAAAGCTGAAAATATTTCATATAAAGAATCAACTACGTTTACTTACAATGATAAAGAAATAGTAGTTAATGTAGGTGGAGAAGCTTTTGTTTATAATGCATTAATGGGTATTGCAGTAGGGACATTACTTAATATAGATATTGATGATATAAAAAGAGGTATATCTAGTTTAAAACTAACTAATAATAGATTAGAAGTTATAGAAAAAGATGGTTATAGAATAATAAATGATTGTTATAATGCTAATTTTGATTCTATGAAAGAAGGAATACAAAATCTAAGTAAATATGAAGGAAGAAAAATAGCGGTTTTAGGAGATATGTTAGAACTTGGAGATTATTCTGAAGAACTTCATAGAAATGTTGGAAAAGTTGTTAATGATAATAATATAGATATATTAATTACAGTTGGAGAAGAAGCAAAATATATAGATGAAGAATCTAATATCGAGAAGTATCATTTTGATAATAATGAAGATGCTATTAAATATATTAAATCAATTATTAATAAAGGTGATAATATCCTTATAAAAGCATCAAATGGAATGAAATTTATAGAGATAGTTAATAGTTTAAAATAGGCTTGTTTTATATTTGACAAGTCTTTTTTTTTATGTTATTATCTTAATCGTTGCCCAAAAAGAAGAAGGAGGGATAATATGACACAAAAGGAATTAAATTATGTTAAAACATTGTTTTTAGCAAAAGAACTATATAATAAATTAGAAGAAGCTTATAAGTTAGAAGGCTCTAGAGGTTTTAGACCAGATATAAGAGATAGAGTTGAAAAATATTATGATAAATTTAATACTAATAATGAAAAATTAGAAAAAGAAGATAAGATTAATAGTGCAATTACTTTAAAATTAACTGCATAATATTTTAAAAAATAAAAAACTACATTTTTAAAATGTAGTTTTTTTGTTATAATTATATTGGTGAAGAAAATGAATACATACTTAATATATGGATTAGAAAATTATTTAATAGATGAAAAAATAAAAGAAATAAAAAATAAAACAAAAGTAGTAGATGATAACATTATTAGTTATGATCTTAATAATGATTCTATATCTTCAGTTTTAGTTGAAGCTTCTACAGTAAGTATGTTTTCAGAAAAAAAATTAATAATATGTGATAATTCTCAGTTTTTAACTGCTAATAAATCTTTATCTGAAGATGAACTAGGTGAATTAACTAAATATCTAGACAATTCATTTGAAGATGTATTTATAATATTTATAGTTAGAGATGAAAAAGTTGATTCTAGAAAAAAGATTACTAAGTTAATAACCAAAGTAAGTAAGGTATATGAATGTAATAAAATAGAGAGTTATAGATTGAGCAATTATATAAGTGATTATATAAGAGATCAAGGGTATTCGATATCTAGTTCTACAGTAGAATTAATTATATCTAAAGTAGGATATGAATTATCGAACATAATTAAAGAATTAGAAAAAATGTTTATATATAAAGGTGAAGATAAAAAAATTACAAAAGAAGATGTAGAAGAAGTAATTACTAATAATTTAGAAAAGAATATTTTCGAATTAACTAATGCAATTACTAATAGAGAAAAAGATAAGATTAATAAAGTTTATAATCAATTAATTAAATCAGGTGAAGATCCTATTAAATTGATAGTAACTTTATCTAATCAATTTAGATTGATTATGCAAGTTAAATTAATGAGAACAGGTGGATATTCAGAAAAAGAAATAGTATCAATTTTAAAAGAACATCCGTATAGAATTAACCTTGCAATGAAAAGTACATATAATATAGAAAATATAAAAAATATTCTGTTGAAACTATCTAATTTAGATTATGAAATAGTAACTGGTAAAACAGATAAATATTTTGGATTTGAAATGTTTTTGCTTGATATATAATTGCTTGTGTGGTATAGTAATCCCCAATTGAAGGGGATTTTTTATGGGATTTTATAGAATAGTTAGAGTAAATGGAAGAGTATATGAATTAACAGATGATAATTATATAGGTTCTGGTGATGAAGGTTTATCATTTAGAGTAGAAGATAAAGTAATAAAACTATATAATTTTTTTTGCATGAAATATAGATTAGGACCAGGTTCGGTAGATATAATGAGAGAAATACCTACTAATAGAATATTAATGCCTCAAGATAAAGTGTTTGACGTTGATGGTAATTTTTGTGGATATACAACAAAATCTATAGAGTTTAAAGGCTTTGATTATGATAGTTTTACTATTAAGAATTATTTAAATGAATTATTAGAATATGAAAAAGAAATGGAATTACTAACTAGTAATAATATTATAACTGCAGATTTAAGTATATTAAACATGATTCCATCTAATAACATTTTGTATTCTATAGATCCAGGTAGTTATCATTTTAATGAAATAGATAATAGTTATGCTAAAAAACAAAACGATATTGAATTAAAAAAATTATTTATACAGTTTTTATGTTATGGTTTAAATAATGAATTTAAAGAAAAATATCTATATGAAATACTAGATGATGGTAACAGATTATATGACAATATAATTAAAAATGTAGAAACAGAAAATGAAACTATTACTTCCTATAGAATTAAGTTGTTAAATAGAAGATAAATCATTTAAGATTTATCTTTTTTTTGTTATAATAGTATATGTGGTATAAATTGTTTTAAAGGAGGGATAAAATGAAAAAATTATTTAAAACAGTACTTGTAATAATAACTTTTCTAGTCTTAGGAGCAGTATGTTATAGAATCTTTATTGATAATAAACAAGAGAACAATGATAAACCTATTACTAAAGTTATTAAAAAGAATAAAGATAAGATGGAAAAGAATAATTATCCTTCATACAATGGTTTTTTAAAAGTAGATGGTACTAAGTTGTTAAATCAAAATGATGAAGAATTTGTACTTAAAGGAGTAAGTTCGCATGGAGTGCAATGGTTTAATGATTTATATACTAGGGAAAATATAAAAACTTTAAAAACAGACTGGAATACTAATGTATTTAGAATTGCTATGTATACTAAAGAAGGTGGATATATAGATGATTCTAGTATTAAAGAAAAAGTGATGAAGATTATAGATAATTGTATAGATTTAGATATGTATGTAATAGTTGATTGGCATATTCTTAGTGACAATAATCCAATTACTTATACAAAAGAATCAAAAGAATTTTTTAGTGAGATAAGTAAAAAATATAAAAATAAACCAAATGTAATATATGAAATATGTAATGAACCAAATGGTAGTACATCATTTGATGATATTAATAAATACGCTAATGAAGTAGTTCCAATTATTAGAAATAATAGTCCTAAATCATTAATAATAGTGGGTACTACGACATGGTCACAAGATGTTGATAGAGTAATTAAGTTAAAGTATGAAAATATAATGTACTCATTACACTTTTATTCAGGAACTCATCAAGAAGATGTTAGAAATAAGGCAAGATCAGCACTTTCTAATAATACACCTATATTTGTTTCAGAATTTGGTGTTTCTGATGCATCAGGTAATGGTGGAATATATTTTGATGAAACAGATAAATGGATTAAATTTCTAAAAGAAAATAAGATAAGTATAGTATCTTGGAGTCTATCTAATAAAAATGAAACAAGTGCTATATTAAAAGAAAATACGAATATATTAAAAGATGATAATCTAACAAGTACAGGAAAATATTTAAAAGATTTGTTTAAGAATTATTAAGGAGGAGATAAATATGATTAAATTAGTATTAGTTAGACATGGACAAAGTATGTGGAATTTAGAAAACAAATTTACAGGATGGACAGATGTAGAATTATCTGATCAAGGAGTTAATGAAGCTAGAAATGCAGGTAAACTTCTAAAAGAAAAAGGATATACTTTTGATTTGGGTTATACTTCAGTATTAAAAAGAGCAATGAATACTCTTGATCTAATACTTGAAGAAATGGGAGAAAGTATTGAAATAAGAAGAAGTTATAAATTAAATGAAAGACATTATGGTGCTCTTCAAGGATTAAATAAAGCAGAAACTGCAGAAAAATATGGTGCAGATCAAGTAAAACTATGGAGAAGAAGTTCTAATGTTAGACCACCAGAACTTAGTAAAGATGATCCTAGATATCCAGGTAATGATCCAAAGTATGCTGGTATAGATAATTTACCAACAACAGAAAACTTAGAAGATACTATAGTAAGAGTAGTTGATTATTTTGAAAATGAAATAAAAAAAGAATTATTAAGTGGTAAGAATATTATTATCGCTGCACACGGTAATAGTTTAAGAGCGTTAATGAAATATTTAGACAATTTAAATGAAGAAGAAGTTTTAGCGCTTGAATTAAAAACTGGTTCACCAATTTGTTATGAATTAGATGATAACTTAAAACCAATAAGACATTATTATGTAGGTGAAGAATAGAAAGAAGTGATTAGATGATTTATTTAGATTACGCTGCTAATGCACCAGTAGATACTGAAGTACTAGATGTATTTAATGAAGCTACTACAAAGTATTTTGCTAATCCTAATAGCATGCATAGATTAGGAGTAGAAGCAAAAGAAGCAATAGATAAAGCTACTAAGAACATTGCAAAAAATTTAGGAGTATCAGAAGATGAAGTAATATATACTTCAGGAGCATCTGAAAGTAATAATTTAGTTATTCAAGGATTACCTGAAAGATATAAATCAAAAGGTAAACATATTATTATTTCTAAACTTGAACATAGTTCTATAGTTGCGCCAGCACAAAGAATGCAAGAACTAGGTTTTGAAGTAGATATGGTTGGTGTTACTAAAGATGGTTTAATTGATATAGATGAATTAAAATCATTAATAAGAGAAGATACTATTTTAGTAAGTATTACATCTGTTGATAGTGAACTAGGTATTAGACAACCAATTGAAGAAATAGGAAGAATATTAAAAGAGTATCCTAATTTATATTTTCATACAGATGCATCTCAAATAATAGGTAAAGAAAGAATAGATTTTACTGATGTAGATTTAGTAACTATCGCACCACATAAATTTTATGGTATAAATGGATTTGGATTACTTGTTAAGAAAAAAGAAGTAGGTCTTAAACCAATTATATATGGTGGTAAGAGTACAACTATTTATAGATCAGGGACACCAGTAACGGGTTCAGTACTTGCACTTGATAAAGCATTAGAATTAGCGTTATTTAAATTAGATGAAAGAAAAAAGTATATAACAGAGTTACATGATTTAGTTATAGATAAATTAAAGGAGAGAGACTTTATAATAAATAGTACACCTAATTCTATTCCTAATACTATTAACTTTAGTGTTAAAGGTGTTATATCAAATGTATTTGTGCAACTACTAGGTCAAAAAGAAGTATATATTTCTTCTAAAACAAGTTGTTGTCCAGAAAATGCACCTTCTAAAAGTATATATGCTTTAACAAATGATAAGAGTCTTGCTAACTCATCTATGAGAATTAGTTTATCTCATTTAACTACTAAAGAAGAAATAGATAAGTTCTTTGAGATATTTGATGAAACATTAGAGGAATATAATGGAAAAGAGTAAAGAAATAGAAAGAAGTATTATTACTAAGTTTAGAAAAGAGATATGGTCTAAGTTTGTTAAGGGTGTTCAAGAATATGAATTAATAAAAGAAAATGATAAAGTAATGGTTTGTATTTCTGGTGGTAAAGATTCATTTTTAATGGCTAAATGTATACAAGAATTAATTAGACATGGTAAGTTTAAATTTGAAGCTAGATTTGTATGTATGAATCCAGGTTATAATGATTATAATCTTCAATATATAAAAGATAATGCTAAGATCATGGATATACCAATAGAAATATTTGAAAGTGATATATTTGATGTTATTAAAAAAATAACACCAAATGAACCATGTTATATGTGTGCAAGAATGAGAAGAGGATATTTATATTCTAAAGCTCAGGAACTTGGTTGTAATAAGATTGCATTAGGTCATCATTTTTCAGATGTAATAGAAACAACTCTTTTATCTATGTTTTATTCATCTGAAATTAAGACTATGATGCCAAAATTACATAGTGATAACTTTGAAGGAATAGAGTTAATAAGACCAATGTATTTAATACATGAAGAAGATATAATATCTTGGAAAAAATATAACGAATTAGATTTTATAAACTGTGCTTGTCCACTTTTAGAGGGATGTTCTATTCTTGATGATGGAAAGAGTAAAAGACAAGAGATGAAAAATCTAATTAAGAAACTAAAAGAAAAGAATAAGAATATAGAAAATAACATATTTATATCTACAAGTAATGTTAATTTAAACTGTATTCTAGGATATAAAAAGGGTGATAAGAAGTATTCTTTCTTAGATGATTATGAATAAAATATGCTTAAATTTATAGAGCATATTTTTTTATTATGATATAATCTTATTGAAGGTAGTGATTTTATGTGGTCTTTAATAATATTTGTAATTATATTAATTCCGATAATAGCAAAAAGTAGTAGTTCAGGATCAAATGAAACATATAGAAAAATAGGTAGAGTTATAATGTATTTGATTACTTTAATATGTTTAGGAGTAATGTTATTTCCATTATTTTCTCAAGCATTTGATCTAGAAACAAATGATAATATAGTAGCAGATGGTTTTACTATAGAAAACTATACTGTTAAATTAGATGTAAAAAATGATTTAAAAGTAGATGTAGAAGAAGATATTGGTATTAACTTTTATGAAGAAGGTCATCATGGTATTTATAAATATACACCAGAATGGTTAAGATATACTTCTAAAACAGGTAGAACTATTAGAAGAAAATCTGTTATTTCTGATTTAAGATCAGAGGTACCTCCATATGATGAAAACAAATTTTTAGAGTATAATTATGTTCTCAATAAAGATGTTATAAATACCTCAGAAAAAATGGAATATGAAGATACATATGATTATGATACAGATATAGTTAATGATAAACCTAGAATTAAGATTGGTAGTTCTCGTGTTACTATAGATAAAGGTTTAAAAGATTATATTATTAAATATACATATGATATGGGATCAGATCCATATGATGGTTATGATGAATTTATATTCCATGCCTATGGAGATTTCTGGGGAACTGAAATAAAGAATCCATCATTAGAAGTAACTATGCCTAAAGAAGTTGAAGGTAATAAAGTTAGATTCTTTATGGATAAGGTTAGAAAATATGATGTAACTAAAGCAGTTGATTATAAGATAAATAATAATGTAATAACTGCAAAATTTAATAAAGATAAATTTGGTAAATTAATTAAAAATGGTACATATAAAAGATACCCTAAAAAATTAGAAAAATCTTTAACAATTGATATAGAACTTCCTGATAATTATTTTGATAATGGTGCTTTTAATTATGGTAATAAATCATTAACATGTATTATTATATGTATAGCAATCGCTGTTTTAACATTCTTATTATGGCTTATATTTGGTAAAGATTATGAAAAGAAAATAAAAGTAGTTAGTTATATGCCACCAAGAGATTTATCTTCAGCAGAACTTGGTTATGTATATTCAAATAATTATTCAAAAAAACTAGTAACATCTTTAATTATAGAACTTGCAGCTAAAAAGATGATTAAGATAAGAGAAAGTAAAAAAGGTGAAATATATATTCAAGGATTAAAACCTAGTAAGAATGATGAAGATTATAAAAAGAAGTTAGAAAAGTATGATAAAATGGTTTCTAAATTAAATCCATATGAACAAATAGTTATAGAAGAACTAATTAAAGGATCATCTGAAATATGTTTACAAAAACATAATACATTCTATACTGTATTTAAAAAAATAGAAGATAAATTAGATTCTGAATATAGATGGATGATAAATGAAAGAGTAGGTTATGTTCTTAAATATTTAAGCTTAGTTTTAGTTTGGGTAAGTGCAATTCTTATGTTTAATGCATATAGAAATTTTGAAGACTTACCTCAAAAAATATATAATTTTTATTATGCAGGATTTATATCAGTATTTGTAACATTATTCTTTAGTATATTTATGACTAGAAAGAGTAGATATGGTGAAGAAATTAAGGCAGAAGTTTCAGGTTTTAAAGAATTCTTAGATAAAGTAGAAAAAGATAAATTAGAAACATTAGTAGAAGAAATGCCTGATTATTTCTATCAAATTCTTCCATATACTTATGTATTAAATTTATCTAAAAAATGGATAGAAAAATTTGAAGATATAAAAGTGCCAAAATCAGATATTAGTGTAACGAACATGGATGTATTTGATAACTTAATAGATCAAATATATGTACCAACTCCAACATATAGTGGTAGTTCAAGTTCAGGTTGTTCATCATGTGGAGGAGGATGTTCTTCTTGTGGTGGAGGATGTTCATCTTGTGGAGGTGGAGGTTCATGGTAAGAACCTTCATTTTACAATGGCATCTATCTGAAAACTGTAATCTTAAATGTTTACATTGTTATCAAGAAGATCATATTCCTATGTGTATTTCTTATAAAAAGTTAGAACATATTTATTATGAATTTATTAATCTTATAGATAAACTTGGTATGAGAGGTCATATTAATATAACAGGAGGAGAACCTCTTTGTAATCCACATTTATTTAAGATATTAGATTTAATAAAAAAAGATGATAAAGTTAGTTTTTCAATACTTACAAATGGTACATTAATAGATTTAGATACTGCCTTAAAGATAAAGAGTTATAATCCAGATTATGTTCAAGTAAGTTTAGAAGGCGGTAAAAAGATAAATGACTATATAAGAGGAAAAGGTACATATAATCAAATAAAAAAAGGTATTAAGAATCTAAAAAAGGCTGGTATATTTACATCTATTAGTTTTACAGGAAATCATATTAATTATAAAGAATTTCCTAAAGTAGTAAGATTTGGTAAAAGATTAAAAGTAGATAATATTTGGTCTGATAGATATATACCACTTGGTGGATCAATGGATAAAGAATTAACTATGTCAAAAGAAGAAACAAGAGAATATTTAGATATAATGAAAAAAGAAAGACTAAAAATGAATAAAAAGTCTAAAACTAGAATATCTATGAATAGAGCACTTCAATTTACTAGAACAAATGATTATGCTTATTCTTGTACATGTGGTGATACTTTACTTACTGTTATGGAAAATGGTGATCTAGTACCATGTAGAAGAATGCCTATAGTAGTAGGTAATGTACTTATAGATAATATGTATGATTTATATAAAAATAATAATATATTAAAGGATTTAAGAAAGAAAACTATTCCAGAAGACTGCAAAAAGTGTGAACATTCAAATAGATGTAGAGGTGGTCTAAAATGTCTTACTTACGCAGTAACTGGTAATTATAATTTGAAAGATGTAGGGTGTGATTTATGAAAGATAATTTTTTAGTAAAAAATACTATTGCCCATAGAGGTATTTTTGATAATGATAAAGTTCCAGAAAATTCAATTAAATCATTTAAAAATGCAATTAATAAAGGTTATGTTATAGAGTTTGATGTTCATTTAACTAAAGATAAAAAAATAGTAGTATTTCATGATATGGACTTAGATAGAATGACTAAGAAAACTGGTAATATTAAGGAACTTACTCTAGAAGAATTACAAAAGATTAAGTTACTTGATACAGAATATAGAATACCATCACTTGATGAGGTATTAGAATTAATTGATGGTAAAGTACCAATACTTATTGAAATAAAATATGATGTTAAAGGATTTGAACTACCTAAATTACTATTAGAAAGATTAAAAACTTATAAAGGTAAAGTTGCTATTCAAAGTTTTGATCCATTTATAGTTTCATATATAAGATTTCATGCTGGTGAATATTTAAGAGGGCTTTTAGTAGGTAGTTTTAAGAGCAAGATTAAGAATATATTTATTAATAATTTAGTATTATTACCATTTGATATATTTATATCTAAACCAGATTTTTTAGCAGTTGATAAGAAAATGTATAAAAATAAAAAGATAAAGAATTTTAAAAAGAATAAATCTGTAGTAGCATGGACTATGAAATCAAAAGAAGATGTTGACAAATACAAAGATAAATTTGACAATGTAATATGTAATATTAATGATTGTATTTAGAAATTATGGTATAATTGTCTTAGAAAGGTTAGGGAATATGAAAAAGTATTTAAAAGTTTTATTAGTTTTAATAATGTTTGTTGCTATGCCTGTATTTGCTTTAAGTAATGATTTATTTAGAACAGATGATAGTGTTAGCGTAAATGATGAACTTAATGGATCAAGTTTCGTTGCTGGCAATTCAGTAGATGTTGATTCAAAAGTTAATGGTATTTTATTTGCCGCAGGTAATCAAGTAGATACTGCTGGTGAAAGTGAATATGCTTTTATAGCAGGTAATTATGTTAAATTAGATTCACAAAAATTTATTGATGGATTTGTTGCAGGTAGCATAGTAGATATAAAAGATATTGAAGTACAAAGAGATATGTATGTCGCTGGTTCTTCTATAAAATATGCAGGAACAACAGGTAGAAATTTATTTATAGCAGGTGGTACTGTAACTATTAATGGTATTGTTAAAGGAGATTTAACTATATATGCAGATACTATTAATATAGAAGAAAATGCTGAAATATATGGAACATTAAAATATTCTAGTGATTCAAAAGTTAATATATCAAAAAGTGCTAAAGTAGGTTATACTGAAATAGAAGAATCTAAGAGTAAATCAGGAGTAGTTGTTAAATCTACGATTAAAACAAAAATTACAGATGGAATATTATCATTATTAAATATTCTAGCAATTGGATTAATTATGATGTTAATTATGCCTAAAGTATTTGAAAAGATAGCTAAACAAGATGAAAAGAACATTTTAAGTAATTTAGGATTTGGTGCTCTAGCATTATTTACTGCACCTCTAGTAGCTTTAATATGTATGATTACAGTTGTTGGCTTAAGTACAGGATTTATTTTATTAGGAATATATTTCATATGCTTATATGTATCAACTGTATTTGCTAGTTACTTCTTATCAAATTTAATATTTGGTAAAAAAATTAAAAATAAATATCTAGTATATTTAGTAGGGGCATCAATAATAACAGTATTAAAACTAATACCATTTATTTCTATACTAACTTCTATATGTGTATTATGTATAGGACTTGGAATAGTTGTTAATTTAGTATTTAAAAGAAAATAGATAAAAGTCTATTTTCTTTTTTTATTTTGTTATATAATATATGTAGGTGATTTAATGGAACAAATTCTTAATGAATTGATAAAATTTTATTTAGATGAAGGAGATCATCCTATTATAGATATACCTAAGAATTATGTTAATAAAAGAGATTTTTTAAGAGGTTTATTAAATGTAAGAGAAGCAAAAGCTGTTCCTCAAGAAATAATAGATAAAGAAAATGAATTATTACAATATGAATTAAAAGAAAAAAAGATTGTTGATATAAATAATGTTAATTATAAATTATTCTTATGGCAAGGTGATATTACGAATGTTAAGTGTGATGCAATAGTACATTTAACAGATAGTAAAATGGTAGGGTGCAAAAAACCTAATCATAATTGTACATCAAATAAAATTAATACTTATGCAGGGGTATCTTTAAGATTAAAATGCAGGGAAATAACAAAGGGACAAAGTATTGAAGTTAGTAAAGTTATAATAACAGATGGATTTAATCTACCATGCGATAAAATAATACATGCAGTTAAACCAGAATTTGAAGAATTAACTGATGAAGTAAAAAATCAAATAAAGAATATGTATATTAATGCATTAGAAGTAGCGTCTAAAAATGATATTAAAACAATTGCAATACCTAATTTAGCAGTACCATCTATATATAAAGAAGAAATAGCTATGTTAACTGTTAATACGTTAAAAGATTATTTATCTAATAATGATGCAATAGAAAAAGTAATGATAAATGTATATACTTTAGATGATTATAATATATTTAGTAAGCTATTAGAAACAGGTGTATTTGAGTGAGAGTAATTAGTGGTTTATATAAAGGCAGAAATCTAAAAGGATTTGATATAGAAGGAACTAGACCAACTATGGATAGAGTTAAAGAATCTATATTTTCTTCTATACAATCTTATGTAGATGAGGCAGTATGTTTAGATTTATTTTCAGGATCAGGGAATTTAGGGATAGAAGCACTTAGTAATGGAGCAAGTTCTTGTTACTTTGTAGATATTAATAAAAAAGCAGTTAATACAATAAAAGAAAATATAGACATGCTTAATATAACTAATTATATTGTTATGAATAGCGATTATAAAGATGCCTTAAATCATTTTAAAGATAATAATATAAAGTTTGATTTAATATTCTTAGATCCTCCATATAAATTAAATGTAATTGATAGTATAGTTAATTTTATTATTGATAATGATCTAATAAATGATAAAGGTTTAATTATATGTGAATTTGATTCAGAAATAAAAAAAGAATATGAAAAATTAACAATATTTAAAGAGAAAAAATATGGTTCTAAATATGTAGTTATATTTAAAAAGTAAATATTATAATTTACTTTTTTTTCGACATAAAAATATGATTTGATGTTATATGATGATCATGGTGAAGAAATATGAAAGTATATCTAGATATCATTTTTATAATTAATTATATATTTGATTTTATATTGTTATTATCTTCATCTATTATATTAAAAAGAAATACTAAAATGATAAGAATTATATTTGGATCATTATTTGGAAGTTTATCTATATTTATTTTATTCATTAGATTTAATACTATATCATTAACAATATATAAATTGTTAGTAAGTATAGGTATGATTATTATTGCTTATGGGTATAAAGATATTAAGTATTTTGTTAAGAATATGTATTATTTATATTTAATAAGTATTATTATGGGTGGTCTATTATCTTTTATTAATAATAGTTTTTCTAATGTGAACGGTTTATTATTTTTTTCTTCTTTTAAGATTAATCTGTTTTTAGGAATAATATTATTGATCATAGGTATTAGAATATATATTAAAAATATCAAAGATTTAAAACTTAATTATAATAAATATATAGATGCAGATATTTATTTTAAAGATTATAAAATTAAAGTTAATGCATTTTTAGATACTGGTAATAAATTAATAGACCCATATTCTTTTAAACCTATTATATTAGTCGATTCTAAGTTAATTAAAGAAGTTATAAGTCCAATATATGTTCCTTTTAAAACATGTAATAATAATGGCCTTTTAAAGTGTATAAAAGCAAATAAAATATATATAGATGGTATAGGATATAAGAAAAACTTTTTAGTAGGAGTAACTGATTCAATTAGTATTGATGGAGTAAATTGTTTATTAAATGAAATGTTAATGGAGGGATAATATGATTAATTTAATAAAGAAGATACTATTTAAAGTTTTAGGTAGATATAATGAATTATATTTTTTAGGTTGTACTGATAAATTACCAGAACCATTATCAAAAGAAGAAGAGGATAGATTAGTTAAAGAATTTCATAATGGTGATCTTAAAGCTAAAGATAAATTAATAGAACATAATCTTAGATTAGTTGTATTCTTATCAAAGAAATATGAAAATACTAAGATTGATTTAGAAGATTTAGTATCAATTGGTACGATTGGTCTAATTAAAGGAATAAATACTTATAAAGGTGATAAGAATATTAAACTTGCTACTTATGCATCTAGATGTATAGATAATGAAATACTTATGTATTTAAGAAAGAATAAAAAAAGAAGAGCGGATGTTTCATTAGATGAATCTTTATCTTTTGATAAAGAGGGTAATGAACTTACTTTAGAAGATATATTAGGTACTGAAAGTGATATAGTTACTAGACCATTAGAAGAAAATAATATGAAAAAGATTATGCTTGAGGAGATTAATAAGCTTAAGGATAGGGATAAAGAGATTATGATCAGAAGATATGGCTTAGATGGAAAAGAAGAATTAACTCAAAAAGAAGTAGCAAATTATTTAGGTATTTCTCAAAGTTATATATCTAGAATAGAGAAGAAAGTTATAAAAGAAATTTCAGAAATTATAAAAATTTAGGGGGATTATTGTTCTTCGTGGCTAATATAATTATTAGGTGAAGAATAATGTTATTAAGAATTGATAATTTAGAAAAAGAGTATGGAAAAAATGATTCTTATCAAAAAGTATTAGATAATATATCTATAGAATTTAAAAGTGGTGAATTTGTTTGTTTATTAGGAGAATCTGGTTCAGGTAAATCTACATTTTTAAATATAATTGGAGGATTAGATACAAATTACTCTGGTTCAGTTAATATTAATAATCTTAATTTAAAATATATAGATATAGATAATTATAGAAAAGAAAATATAGGTTTTATATTTCAAAATTTTAATTTAATAAATAGTTTATCAGTTGTAGATAATATTATTTTACCAATAGAAAAATATAATATACCTATAAAAGAAAAGAAAGAAAAAGCAATAAATCTATTAAAGAAACTTAATATATATAATGTTAGAAATAAAAAAATAAAAGATTTGTCGGGTGGTCAAAAGCAAAGAATAGCAATTGCAAGAGCACTTATAAATGATCCATTAATAATACTTGCAGATGAACCTACAGGAGCATTAGATGAAAAGAATAGTGAAAGTGTATTAAAAATATTAAAAGAGATACAAAAAGAAGGTAAGCTTGTTATAGTAGTAACTCATTCAGAAAAAGTAATAGATTATTCTACTAGAGTTGTACATATTAAAGATGGAAAGATAGATAGTGATAAGAAGATTAAAAGAGTAAAGGAAACTATAATAGATAAAGATGAAGTATTAGAGAATAAGTATTTATATTTAATTAAATATGGAATTAGAAGTATACTTAATAATAAAAAAAGAAACTTTTTTATAACTTTAGCTTCTTCAATAGGAATAATAGGCATAATATTAAGTTTATTTTTAGGAAACTCTGTAAAGAAATATATATCGGACTTAATACTTCAAAAGAGTAATCCTTATGTTTATAATATTAACTATAAAAATAGTAATATATATGAAACTCATAGTTATAACAATAAAGAGATTAATAAGATTAAGAATATAAAACATATTTCAAAAGTTTATAAAGAAATAAGTTATAATACATCTAAAATTATATATAATGATAAAGATTATAATCTTGCGTATTTAGATTCTAGTTCTGATGTAGAATTAGAAAAAGGAACAAATAAAGGTTTAATTGTTAGTAAATTTGTTTCTAAAACTATTAAAAATCCTATTGGTAAAAAAGTATCTATTTCTATAATTGATAATTATAAAGTAATTGATTTTGATATAGAAATAACTGGAATATCAAAAAATTCATCTATTTCATTAATAGATGATAATATGCATTGCTATATAGATTATTCATTTTTAAAAGAAGTATATGAAGATTATGATTTAGAATTAAATCCAAATAGTTTAAAGATAAAAATAGATGATAAAAATAATATAAATTATATTAAGAAAAAGTTAGAGAAAATAAATTTAGAAGCATCAAATAATGATGATCTATTTAAAGAACTAAATTCTTATCTTGATATTGCTACCTTTGTTTTATCATCATTTTCATCTTTATCATTAATAGTTTCAATTATTATGATTAGTATTATTATTAATATAACAGTTCTAGAAAGAACTAAAGAAATAGGTTTACTTAGAAGTATAGGATATTCTAAAAAGAATATTAATGATATTTTTACAAGTGAAGCGGTTACTCTTGGTCTAGTTATAGGTTTATTTTCTTATTTTATGTCTAGTAAGATAATTGGTATTATTAAAGAAATAGTTAATAATAAATTTGATATTAATCTTAAAACTAACGCTAGTAAATACTTTATATTTGGAGTTTTATTAAGTGTATTGATAACTATGATCTCTTCTTATTTTCCTTCTAAAAAGGCTTCTAATTATGACCCGATTAATGCTTTAAAATGTGAATAAAATATGATATAATTTATATGGGTGAAACTATGAAAAAATTTTTAACAATTGCTTTTATAGTATTATTAGTAGATAGAATTACTAAAATACTAGTTCAATCGTTTTTAACATCTAAAATATATTTTATAAAGAATTTTTTCTATATAGTTTTTGCAAAGAATACAGGTGCAGCATTTTCTATTTTAGATGGAACACAATTTTTACTTGCGTTTATCGCGATAGCTGCTTCGGTATTAATCTATTATTATGTTAAAAAGAATAATATTAATAATATTGGATATGCTCTTTTATTTGGAGGCATAATAGGTAATTTAATAGATAGAGTAGTATATAATTATGTTATAGATTTTATTGGACTAGATTTCTTTAATTATAGTTTTCCAATATTTAATATTGCAGATGCATGTATAGTTGTAGGAGCGGCATTTGTTATTTTAGGAAGTGATAAAAATGAAATTAAAAGTAGAGAATAGTACAAATGAGAGAATAGATTCTTATTTATCTAATATTACAGAGGTAGATTTAACAAGAGCAAAGGTTCAAAGTCTAATTAAAACTGGTAATATTTTAGTAAATGGTAATAGTGTTAAAAATAGTTATAAAGTTAATGATGGCGATGAAATAGATATAACTTATGTAGAAGAGGATTTAGACGTTAAAGGAGAAGATATTCCACTAAATATCGTATATGAAGATGAAGATGTTCTTGTAATTAATAAAGAAAGTGGCATGGTAGTTCATCCTTCGTTAGGAAATACTAGTGGTACTCTTGTTAATGCATTAATTAATTATAGTAAGTTAAGTACTATTAATGGAGATTTTAGACCAGGAATAGTTCACAGAATAGATAAAGATACAAGTGGTTTATTAGTAGTTGCAAAAAATGATAAATCTCATTTGTTTTTATCAGATGAATTAAAAGAACATAAGATTAAAAGAAAATATGTTGCTCTAGTTCATGGAGTTATTAAATTTGATAAAGGAACAGTAGATGCTCCTATAGGTAGAGATAAGAATGATAGAAAGAAAATGGCAGTTACTAGTGATAATTCAAAGGAAGCTATTACTCATTTTAGAGTTATAGATAGATATAAGAATACAACTCTAATAGAATGTGAATTAGAAACAGGTAGAACACATCAAATAAGAGTACATATGAAGTATATCGAACATCCTATAGTAAATGATCCAGTATATTCAAGAGATAAAAATATTGATGGATTTGGTCAAATGTTACATGCTAAAGAAATTAGTTTTATACATCCTAAAACCAAAAAAGAAATGACATTTACTTGTGATGTTCCAGAAGAGTTTAATAAGATATTAAAAATATATAAAGAAGAATAGGTGATTATATGGAAAAAGCGGATAATAAAGATATATTAGTTATGAAACTTATCCATTATTTTATAATAAAACAAAATTATATCCCGATTATTATAAGAGGAATAGATAATGAAGTATGGTTAGAAAATCCAAAAGGTGAATTTAGAATAATAAGAATAGTAACCAAAAATATATTTAATAATGAACAGTTTGAGTTTGATAACTATAAAACAAAAAATATAGTTTCTCAAATTATGAAACAAACATTTAATCCGTTTATAGATGTATTAACTATTTATACAGATATAGGTGATAACTTTAAAAAGAAAACTGAAGATACAAAAAGATATAAATTTATAACTATTGAAAAAGAAGAAGATATAGATGACAATGAATTTATTAATAAGTATTATAAAGATATGAAAGAAAGTATAACTTTTAAAGAAGATGGATTTGAATTATTAAGCAAGATAACTTCTGATATAAGTGAAAAAAATATGAATGATAGTGAAAGGTTTACTAAGAATATGAATAAAAATGATAAGCCAGTAATTAGTTATATACTAATTGCTATTAATATAATAATTTTTGCATTAATGTACTTGATAGGTAATGGTAGTGAAGATAGTCAAACATTAATAAATTTTGGTGCCAATATGGGTGCATTAACAAAAAATGGAGAATATTTTAGATTAATATCTTGTGCGTTTTTACATATAGGTGTAATACATTTAATATGTAATATGTACTCTATATATGCAATTGGACCAACAGTAGAATATTTTTATGGCAAATTAAAATTTATATTTATTTATTTTTATAGTGCAATTATTGCATCATTATTTGTTTTAATATTCCAAGGTGATGGTGTTGTAACAGCTGGTGCTTCGGGGGCTATATTTGGACTTATGGGTGCATTACTATATTTTGGTTATTCATATAGAGGATATATGGGTAATAGAATAATTAGTTCGGTTGTATCAGTAATACTATTAAACTTATTTATAGGTTTTACAACTCCTGGAATCAGTAATGCTGCTCATATAGGAGGCTTAATAGGTGGACTTGCTATGAGCTATATGTTAGGAGCAAATATTGATGAAAAGAAAAATGTTAAAATAAACGGAATAATTATAACTATTATATTAACTGGATTCTTAATTTATATGTCATTTTTTAAATAAGATTGGATGAAACTATAAAAAACATCAAATTAGTAACTGTAAAAATAACAATGTTTTTACAAAATAAAAGTAATGTTGCAATTGCAACATTACTTTTATTATTCTCTATGCTATACTCATATCATAGACTATAGTAGGAGGAGATTATGAAATTAAACAATAAGTGGATAAGATCAGCTATCCCAGCTTTATTAATACACTGTTCAATAGGTAGTGTTTATTGCTGGTCAACTTTTAAAGAAGCTATATCTGCTAAAATAGGAATGAGTACTTTTGCAGTAGGATGGGCATTCTCTTTAGCAATATTTTTCTTAGGTATGTCTGCAGCATTTGCAGGAAAAATGGTAGAAAAAAATATACATAAATCTTCATTGATATCTTGTATATGTTTTACATTAGGAATGGTTGGAACTGGGTTCTTTATAGAACATACAACTGGAGTACTAGCTCTTATTGGAATATTTATGTGTTATGGTTGCATAATGGGCATAGGACTTGGTGTAGGTTATATAACACCTGTTAAAACATTAATGCTTTGGTTTAAAGATAAGAAAGGTCTAGCAACTGGTATTTCAATCATGGGCTTTGGACTTGCTAAAGCAATAGCAACACCAATAATGGAAGTATTACAAAAGAATTTTGGTATTTCTAAAATGTTCTATATCTTAGGAGCTATTTACTTTGTAATGATGTTCTTAGGTCACATTCTTCTTAAGAAACCAGAAGGCTGGGTTGAAGAAGCAGAAAAGAGTGATAGCTTTAAACTAATGACACTATTTAAAAACAAAGTATTTGTAGGTATATGGTTAATGTTCTTTATTAATATACACTGTGGTCTAGCATTAATTACATACGAAAAACAAATACTAAATGTAACATTTGCAGGTTCAACATTACTTCTTGTTATGATAAGTGTAATACCATCAGTAACTGCAGCATTTAATGCATTAGGAAGAATAGGTTATAGTACAATATCCGATAAATTAAAAGATAGAAATACTATATATAAAATTATATTTGCAAGTTCAATTATTATTACTTTAGTAGCGTTATTAACTTCATCTATTAGTAATGGCGTTAAAGGAATAGTGTTTGGAATTATTACTATATTATTATTAGTAATAGTAAATGCAGGTTATGGGGGAGGATTCTCAACATTACCAGCATTGTTATCGTCTAGATTTGGTATGGAAAATATAAGTAAGATTCATGGTTTAGCGTTATCTGCTTGGGCATTTGCAGGTATAACTGGTAACAATATGTCTGAATTAATACTAAATCTAACTAATAAGAAATATGATGATATATTAATATTTACATGTATATTCTATGTAATTGCATTTATAATTAGTTCTACAATGATTAAAGATAAAAAAAGATCCTAATTATTTAGGATTTTTTCTGTGTTCTTAAAACTAACTTTAGAAACTTTATTAAGTATATCTTTTCCATACTTTTTAACTAAATCTTTACCAGCTTCATCAACAAGTACTCCTGCACCTAATGGAAGTACTTTATCTAATGATTTACTTATTCTATCCATCTCTTTCATAAATACATATCTACTTATTATTGATGAACACGCAACTGATAAACATTTATCTTCGGCTTTAGTTGTAAAAGTTATTTTTCTAAATATATTATCTCCAATATCTTTAAGATAACCAAAATAGTTTCTTGCTGGAGTAAACTGATCCATAACTACCATATCATAACTATAATTATCTTGTTTTAATAAACCAAGTATCGCTCTATTATGAAGCATAGAATTGATCTTATTCATATTATAACCTTTATTAACATATTGATTAAATTCTTCAGTAGATAGAATCATGGTTTCATGTGGTATCTTTTCCATAATAGATGGTGCAATTTTTAATATTTTTTCATCTGTTATTTTTTTAGAGTCTTTAACACCAAGATCTTCTAAGAAAGATATATCGTTTTTATTAACATATGATGCAGTTACTATAATAGGACCGAAATAATCACCTTTACCAACTTCATCTGAACCAATTGAACTAATAAAATAATAATCAGTATTATCTTCAGGTTCTTCTTTTTTCTTCTTTTCTTTTTCTTCAGGATATGAACCAGTTAATATTTTTTCTGTTTCTTTCCAGTAATTAGCATCAACATCAGCAGATACTCCTTGAAAAACAACTTTACCAGATTCATATAGAGTTACAACTGTATCTTCCTCATCTGCTTGAAATACGGCATATGGAGGAGTTTTATCTCTTTTTAAAAATTCAAAATGTTTAATCATTTCTTCTTTAGTTTTATCACTAACTTTAAATGATATAGTCATGTAAATCACCTTCATATATATTTTATCATATATCTTTTATTTTTTGTAAAAATATAATATAATTTATAATAGAGGTGACAAATATGAATTTAAATATAGTAGATGGAATAATAATACTATTACTTATTCTAGGATTTGTATCAGGGTTTAAAAGGGGAGTAGTAAAACAAGGAGTATTAACTTTTGGGACAATATTAGTTGTTGTGCTAGCATTTTTATTTAAGAATCCATTATCAATGGTACTTTATAAACATTGTCCATTTTTTACAGTAGGGTTATTAAAAAATTATTCAATATTAAATATACTATTATATGAATTAATTTCATTCTTTATACTTTTATCTGTTTTTTCTTTAATACTTGCAGTTATAATAAAAATAAGTGGTGTTATAGAAAGATTTTTAAGATCAACCGTTATCCTTGCTCTTCCATCAAGAATCCTAGGAGGAGTACTAGGCGTTATAGAATTTTATGTATTTTCATTTATACTTCTATTAATAGTAACAATGCCTATATTTAGTATATCTACTAATAAATCTTTAGTAGAATCTAAATATAAAGATAAAATACTAAATAATACTTTAATAATATCTCATTTATCTGGTGGTACAGTTAAGAGTATTAATGAAATTAATGATTTATTAGAAGATGAGGATAAATTAGGTACTAATAAATTTAATTGTAAAGCACTAAATATATTTGTTAATAACAAAATAATAGGGGAAGAATCTGTCAATTACTTAGAAGAGAATAATAAAATAGATTTTCCGTGTATAGTTAAATAAAAAATCAACCATTTAATTAGGTTGATTTTTTTATATTGCTCTATATTTATCAGCATTTTTATATGGATTCTTTTTATCTATTCTGTCATAGAATAGTTTTCCATTTAAATGATCTAGTTCATGTTGAAATACTATTGCAAGTTCTTCTCTAAATCTTTTTGTAATCTTATTTCCATCTATATCATAATATTCTGCTTTTATACGGGCATGTCTAGGTACAATACCATCAATAGGTCTATTTATACTAAGACATCCTTCTCCTTCTTCTACATATATCATTTCTTCTGATTCAGTAAGTATTTTTGGATTAATAACGATATAATCTTCAAATTTACCTTCATCTACTTCGTAACATATTACGAATATTCTTTTAGCGATACCTAATTGTATTAAAGATAGACCCATTCCAGGACGTAAATCATATTTTTCTGCTTCTTCATCTATTTGACTAAGTCTAAGCATTTCTAATGAATCTTTAATCACTTTCTTAGTTTTATCATCTAATGGAAAAGAAACTTCTTTGCTAATAAGTCTAATTCTTTTATCATATTCATCTATAATATCTTTGCTTCTAATCATACTACATACACCGATCCCTTAAAACACAACTATTCTAACACATTTTTGTAAAATTAACAAATTTAATTGTTTCCAAAGAATCTAGAACCGATTACAATAACAAGTAGAATAAATAATACTAATATAATTGCACCGCCATATCCATAGTTTTGGTTATATCCACCTTGAGCATAAACTGGATAACCACCACAGCCATTATTGTAGCCATAACCACCTGAATAACCATAGTAATACATATTAATACCTCCTTTTATACTATATAGTACGCATCATGTAAATAAAATGTTATTTAATTAACCCAAGGAGTAGTTAAAAAGTATATTTTATGATATGATTATTATTATAAAGGTAGAGGATTTTATGAGTAGATTGTTTAATAAAATGGATAAACTTTTATTAATTCTTACAATTATTCTATTTGTATTTGGTCTATTTATGATACTAGATGCTTCTAGTATGAAGTCGTTCTTAGAATATGGAACAAATACTAAATTTTTCTCAAAGCAATTAATAATATTGATTGTTAGTTTTATTGCGTCTATTTTTGTATTATTTGTCCCTACAAAAAAGTATAAAAGAGTAGTTATTCCTATAACGATAGGTATAATTATTTTGTTACTATATTTATTAATTGCAGGTGTAAATACCAATGAAGCTAAGAGTTGGATTTATATAGGATCATTTGGTTTACAACCTTCAGAATTTGCTAAAGTAGGTTTAATAATATTTATGTCTTCGTTTTATAAAAGTAATTTAAGACATTTAAATAATGTCGTCGCTGCATTAACACCAGTGGGTTTAGGAGCAATATATTTTGCCCTAGTATTCCTACAACCAGATGGAGGTACAGGAATAATCATATTTCTATTGACTGCAATGATGTTCTTTGCATCTCCTGTAAAAAAAGAAATAAAAATGAAAACTGCAATGTATATATCTATAATCTGTGTTATAACATTGTTAATATTTTTAATAAGTGGTAAAAGTATTTTTAATGGTATGCAAATGAGTAGATTTAATTATTTGAAACCATGTACTAGATATCAAGATCCGACAGGATATCAAGTATGTAATGGTTATATAGCTATTAATAATGGTAAACTAATAAGCATATCACCTGGTAATAGTCAACAAAAATATTTATATCTACCAGAGGCATTCACAGACTTTATATTTCCTATAATTGTTGAAGAATTTGGTCTAATAGTAGGTATAGTTATAATCCTTATGTTAATGGTTATTATATACAGAATACTTGTAATAGCAAAGAAATCAGTAAATATACAAAACTCATTAATATGTTATGGTATAGCATGTTATATATTTCTACATACAATAATAAATTTAGTAGGAGTATTAGGATTATTACCATTAACGGGTGTTCCATTACCATTTTTAAGTTATGGAGGTTCTTTTGCTTTAACTTTAGCATTAGCGTTAGCGATTGTTCAACGAATATCAATTGAAAATTATAACTACTTACAGAAAAAAGTTTTAGAAAAATAGGGGGATTTTAACTTCTTACGGATAATATTATCTGTAGGAGGTTTTTTTATGAATAGAAAAATATATATATTATTAGGAATTTTTTTAATTGGATTATGTTTTTATTATATAGATTCCTGTACTGTAAAAGCAGAACCTAAAAAAAGAATTAATACTAATTATATCTATGTTGATATAAAAGGAGCGGTAAAATCACCAGGGGTATATAAAGTTCCAAGCACTTATAGGATAATTGATGTCATTGAAAAAGCTGGTGATTTAAAGAAGAATGCTGACACTAGCATTATTAATTTAAGTAAAAAAGTAAGAGATGAAATGTATATTATTATTTATACAAAAGATGAAATAAAAGAGTATAAGGAAAAATACAATTCATCATCTAAAGTTATCGAAGAAGTAGAAAAGAAAATAATATGTCCTGATCAAGATAATGATGGGTGTATTAATAAGAATAATGATAGTAGTACATCGGGTAAAGTAAATATTAATACAGCATCTGAATCTGAATTATCAACACTTACAGGTGTAGGAAAAACTAAAGCAAAAAAAATAATTGAATATAGAAATAAAACAAAATTTGAAAAAATTGAGGATATAAAAAATGTTTCAGGAATTGGAAATAACTTATTTGAAAAGATTAAGAATGATATTGAAATCTAATATAAAATGAATATTAGTACTTGTTTTAGCATATTCATTTGTTTTTAATAATATTTATACATATAAAAGTAAATATAATGGAAATGAAAAAATAATTAGAGGATATGTATTAGAAAAGAAAATTAGTAACAATAAATTAGTTTTGGTAGTAAAAGGTAAAGAAAAAATAATAGTAAAAAGTGATAAGAAAATAGATGTTAACTATCATGATCAAGTATTAGTTAGAGGATATTTAAAAGAACCAAAAAATAATACTATATTTAATCTATTTAATTATAAAAAATATTTAAATAGAAAAAAGATATGTTATATATTAAAAACTAATAATATTAGAATTATTAAAAAGAATAAAAATATAATTTTTAGTATAAAGAATTATCTATATAATAGAATAGAAAAGTATAGAACAAAAAAATATTTAAAAATATTTATTTTAGGTAATAAAGATGAATTAGATTATGAAGAAAAGAATTTATATAAGAATCTAGGTATAATACATTTATTATCAATATCAGGCTCATATATTTCGATCATGCTCTTGGTACTTAATAAATTATTGAATAAAAAGTTAATAATGATCTTTTTGATTTTTTATATAGTTTTGACAGGTTTTCAAATATCAATTATAAGATCATGCTCTTGTTATTTATTATTTATATTAAATAGTAAATATGATTTAAAATTTAATTCAAAAGAAATAATTATGCTCTTAGGTACCATTCTATTACTAATTAATCCTTTTTATTTATATGATATAGGTTTTTTATTATCTTTTATTGTTAGTTATAGTTTGATGTTTTTTTATGACTTATTTGAAAATAAGAATTATATTTATAAATCTTTATTAATATCAATTGTTTCTTTTTTATCTTCTTTACCAATTATAGTTAATACTAATTATTCAATAAATTTATTAAGTGTTGTTTATAATTTATTCTATATACCTTATTCTGTGTTTATATTATATCCACTTTCTTATATTACTTTTTTTTATCCGTTTTTAGATAATTTATATATGCTTTTTATTAATATATTTGAACATGTATCTTTATACTTAAATAATATAAATATACTAACATTTTCTGTTTCTAGAATACCTATGTTCTTAATTCTTATTTATTATTATTTACTGTTTTCTAGAAATAGAAAAATTATAATTATGTTAATTATTTTTAACTTTTACAATTATTTTTGTTTTATACCAAAAGTTTATTTTTTGGATGTGGGTCAAGGAGATACATCTTTAATAAGATTAAAGAATAAAACTTTATTAATTGATACTGGTGGTCTATATAATTATTCAAATTATAATAATTTAATTATGTTCTTTAGGTCTATTGGTACTAAAAAGATAGATTATATGCTTATAAGTCATGGAGATTTTGATCATATGGGAGAAGCAATTAATTTAGTAAATAATTTTAAAGTAGAGAAGGTAATATTTAATTGTGGAGAGTTTAATGATTTAGAAAAAGAGTTAATAAAAGTTTTGGATAAAAAGAAAATAAAGTATTATTCATGTATTAAAGAATTAAATATAGATAGTAACAAACTATATTTTTTGCAAACAAAAGAATATGATAATGAGAATGATAATAGTAATGTTATTTATATAGAATTTGATGGTTATAAGTTTATGTTTATGGGAGATGCTGGTATAGATAAAGAAAAAGATATATTAGAAAAATATAATATAAGTGATATAGATGTCTTAAAAGTAGGTCATCACGGAAGTAGGACAAGCAGTGGTAAAGAGTTTATAAATATAATTAATCCAAAATATTCCATTATTAGTGTTGGAAAAAATAATCGTTATGGTCATCCTAATAAAGAAGTATTGAACAATTTAGAAAATTCAAAAATATATAGAACAGATCAAGATGGAAGTATTATGTTTAAGATTAAGAATAACAAATTAAAAATTGAGACTTGTAGTCCATAGAAAGGAGTAGATATGAATTATTACAACGAAATAAAAAATGAATTAATAAATAATGAGATAAATAGACAAGTTAAGAGCTATTCGATTAATAAAAATGATTTAAATACTTATTATAATGTTAGCAAATTATTATTAGATGCAGGTAATCAATATGGAGAAAGTATTATTAAAGAGTATTCGTTAAGATTAACTGAAGAGTTGGGTTCAGGATATAGTCAAAGAAATTTAAGAAATATGAGACAATTCTATAAAGTTTCTCAAAAGTGGCAGACACTGTCTGCCAAATTAAGTTGGAGTCATTATTGTGAGATTCTCTGGTTTGATGATAATAAATTTCAATACTATATTAAAATTACTGAATTAAATAATCTATCAATAAGACAGTTAAGAGAAAGAATAAAATCTAATGAATATGAAAGACTTCCTGACTCCACTAAAAATAAAATAATAAATCAAGATAAATCTAATGTTGTTGACTTTGTAAAAAATCCGATTAAGATTAAGAATGATAATATGTATAATGTGTTTTCAGAAAAAGTATTACAAAAAATAATTTTAGAAGATATTGAAAACTTTTTAGATGAATTAGGTATAGGATTCACCTTTATTAAAAGTGAATATCCTATTAAAATAAGTGATAGATATAATTATATTGATTTACTTTTATATAATATTAAGTATAAGTGCTATGTAGTAGTGGAATTAAAGGTAACTGAACTTAAGAAAGAACATACAGGTCAAATTATGACATATATGAATTATATTGATAGAAATATAAAAACAATAGAAGAAAAGGATACGGTAGGTATAATTATTTGCAAGCAAGATAATGAATACGTTATTAAATACTGTTCTGATGAGAGAATAATTGCTAGAGAATATGAATTAGTATAAAGATGTGATATAATTAATATAAGGAAGTGATTATTAATGAAGAAAAATATGAAAAAGATTATAATTGGAATTGTAGCAATTAGTATTATATTTGTTTTCATCATAATATTGATTAATAATAACAAGAATAGTTACACAAGACCTAATTATGATTATATTGCAACTATTTATCATAGTGAAATACTAGGAATTGATGCAGGAACTGAATATATATATTATATTTATCAATCAGATAAAAATGATAATGAATATTTTTATATTAAATCAAAATCAAATATTACAATTGCAGGTTCAAGTGAAAAAAAGGATGTTGGTTCAGGATCATTAAAGAACAAGAATGATTTAAGAAAAATACAAAACGATATAGAAAAAGATTCACAAAAGAATTCACAATCATATGTGTCATATACTTATATTAATAATGGAATTAGTGAAGAATATGAAAATATAGATCTTTTAGGAAATAAGTTATTTAAATAAAGAGTATTAAAGATTGCAAATCGCAATCTTTTTTCTTTAAAACAAAAGATAATAATTCGACTTACTAATTGACAATCACCACATGGAGGTATGTGGTTAGTAAGTCGAATTAAAAATTAGTTTATTGCATGTGAATCAAAAAGGCAAATTCTGTGGTATGATATAATTGATAGATAAATAGTAATTTGTATAGGAGGTAGAATTATGAAAATAGATAAAATTCAAATTTATAGTAATGCGTTAAGCAAAGAAATGAATATTGCTATATATGTCCCAGAAGAATATAAAGATGTTAATTTGCCTGTTTTATATTTTCTTCATGGAAGAACTGGTAATGAAAATATATTACAACAATTAAAACTTGATTACGTTGCTTCAAAGTTAATAAAAGAAAAAATAATTCAGCCGATGATTATTGTATGTCCTAATATAGATAATAGTAGAGGAATAAATTCATCTATCTATTATAAAGAAGTTCGAGGAAAATATGGAATGGTACATTTAGGACTATATGAAGACTATTTAATTAAAGAAGTAATACCATATATAGATAAAAACTATAAAACGATTTCCAATAGAGAAAATAGATATATTGGAGGAATATCATCTGGAGGATATATTGCACTACATAATGGATTGAGGCATCAAGATTTGTTTTCGAAAATTGGAGGACATATGCCAGCGATAGATATGAGTTATGCAGATGAAGATGAATGTTATTTTGAAAATGAAGGAATATGGAAAAAATATGATCCAATTTCTATTGCACAAAGTAGAGATGTAAATAATTTGAAAATTTATTTAGATGATGGAAACAATGATGAAGGAAGGTTTTATATAGCTTGTGAAAAACTATATGGTATTTTAAAAGAAAAAAATGTTGATGTTAAATTTAATCTTTTTGAAGGTCATCACAATGCAGAATATATTTTAGCTAATTTAGAAAAATACTTTAAATTTTATAATTCGTAAAGATAAATTACAATTTATAAAGCAGATAATATCTGTTTTTTCATTTTCGACACTTAAAAATTGGCATGGAGGTATGTGGTTAGTAAGTCGAATTAAGTATTCGCAATATTATAATATTCCGAATACTCAAGCAGATTATTTAATCTGCTATTTTTATGGTATAATTTAGATGTAAAGTAAAACCCAACTTCTAGTTCGTGTTAATAATTTATAATTGAGAGTATATTTAAGTCATGAAAGGAGAAAAACTATATGGATCAAATTAAAATAGGAAATTTTATTCAAGAAAAAAGAAAAGAACAAAAGCTTACTCAAAGTGATTTAGCAGAAAAATTAAATATAACTGATAGAGCTGTATCAAAATGGGAAAATGGTAATTGTTTACCGGATGCTGGAACGATGCCTGAGCTTTGTAAAATATTAAATATTTCTATCAATGATCTATTTAGTGGAGAGATAGTAGATATGAAAGATAATGAGAAAAAGCTAGAAGAAAATTTATTAGAGATGACAAAAATTAAAGAACAAAGAGATAAGGAATTATTAACACTAGAAATATTTATTGGAATAATTGTTTCAATAATAATGTTTGCATGTATTTTTATTGCTTCTTTTGCTGATATGAAAGATTGGTTAAGAGTAGTTTTAATTATAATTGGTATAATTCCATTTGCAATTGGTATTTCTTATGCTATAAGAATTGAACAAATTGCTGGATATTATGAATGCCCTAACTGTAATCATAAATATATTCCAACATATAAAAGTGTATTATTTGCTATGCATGTTAACAGAACACGAAAAATGAAGTGTCCTAATTGCGGTAAAAAGAGTTGGCACAAAAAAGTATTAAAATAATCGTAAAATTTTGATATTGCGATAAGTAAAGTAGATGAAAAAATCTGCTTTTTTTGTTTTCGACACTTAAAAATTGGCACGGTGACTTTGATCATATGGGGGGGGGAAGCAATTAATTTAGTTAATAATTTTAAAGTAGAAAAAGTAATCTTCAGTTGTGGACCTTATAATGATTTAGAAAAAAGAATTAATAAAAGTATTAGATAAGAAACATATTAAATATTATTCACGTATTAAAGAATTAGATATTGATAATAATATAAAAACAAGTGCTATGTAGTAGTTGAATTAAAAATTACTGAACTAAAGAAAGAACATACAGGTCAAATTATGACGTTTATGAATTAGTATGATATAATATTTAAAGGAAGTGACAATATGATTTATAAAATAGGTATGTTTTGCAAACATTTTAAAGGAACAAATTTGTTTGAAAAGAATATATATAGAATTGAAAATATAGGAGTTGATGGTTCTAGTATAGATGAATCGTTAATTACATATACCGGAGATGGTATATTATCAACAGCGACTAACTTAGTTGTATATAGTAATATTTTTCAAGATAATAAATTATTTTGCCGTGAATATGAGGATATATCTGGAGAATTATCAAATGAAAAGAAAGAAATGTTTAATCAAACTTTAAAAGTTCAACCGCTAACTGATGAAGAAATATCTATAATTAATAGTGAAGATTTTATTAAAAACAAAAAGGAATTGGTTGCTAAAAAATATTCTAAAAAGATGTAAGAAAATAATTAAAGGTGATAGGAAAATGATTATAATTAATGATAAAAACTTCAATAGCACATTAAAAAGAGTATCATTTGGAGAATATAATGTGACTGAAAATGGTAAAAAAAGAAATGGAAGTGCTCTTTTTATCAGTTTTAAAATTGATAATATTGTTTTACGATTAGAAACTGTTTATGATAAAAAGTGGTTAGAAGAATTAAAAATAAATGATAAAAAAGATATAAGCAAATATATCAGTGATATTACATATGAAGATGAAAAAGGATGGATATCTTTGATAACAGGAATTTCAAAATGCTTTATTAATAGAATTGATAATAATAAGTTTTTATTAGAATTTAATTGCGAAGCCGAAGAATGTAGTGAATGTTTTAAAATATTACTAAATGAAGAAATAGAGATTATTTTTTAATAAGAAATTATTTTAATGATGGTTTCTTTTTTTTCTTTTTAATATTTATATGCATTACATTATATTATTATATTTTTTTTGTAAAAAATCGTATTATTTAGGGTGAGTGAACTTGTGTGGTATAATAATATAGGATGTGATATTATGTTTGAACAAGAAATAAATGAATTAGAAAAAATAAAATTTGAAGAAGATTATATAATAGTAAAAGGTAATGTACCTATTTTGTTTTCAGCTCCACACACAATGTATCAATTACGTGAAGATGGTTCCACTAAATTAAGAGAACCATATACAAAAGCAATAGCGCTATATTTGAATAAGTATTGTAATACTTATGCTATTGTTAAAAATAATGATACAGGAATAGATTCTAATAGAGATAATTATGATGAATATAATGTAGAAATGAGAAGATTAATAAAAGAAAAAAATATAAAATTAGTAATAGATTTACATGGAGCTGCTAAAGATAGAAATTTTGATGTTGAGTTTGGAACTCTTAATAATTTATCATCTGATTTCTCAACTGTTAAAGAATTAGAAGAGGCATTTACTGAAAATGGTATTAGTAATATTAGTTATAATGATCCATTTAAAGGTGGCGCTATAACGAAAGGTATATATGCACTTGATAACGTTGACGTTATTCAAATAGAAATAAATGGTAAATATAGAAATTATAGTGATATGGAGTCTTTAGAAAAGTTAATTAAATCACTTGAAAATTTTGTCAAACAATATAAAGAATATATTAATAGGTAAGAAGTTGCCTTTTTGAACATTATTATAATAAACTAAGAGGTGATATATATGTATTCAATAGAGTATTATAAAACTAAGAAAGGAAAGAAAGAAATTAAAGAACCTGAGTATTCGAGTGATAATAAGAGATTAAATAGAATAGAAAGAAGAAGATATTTGTATCAAAGAGATTTAGTTGATAAATGTTGGAATATAAAGAGTTTGACTATTGACTTAGAAGATATAAAAAACATTATATATGATAGAAAACTAACAAAATTATTTGGTCTATATTCAAAAGTGGAAAGAGCAAATTTTGATGATAGTATTGATTCAATTACTATTCTAAATAATAATAGTGTAAACCTAATGCTTATTTATGAAATTGTTAATTGCGAATGGATGGTTAATGCTAATGAAGATATTAATAATTTGGATATAATAAAAAAAGTAAGACAATTGCTTACGATTATGGCTAAGGATAATAAAGAAACAGAACAAAGAATGAAAAAAAGATATGATGATGAAATTCATTTGATAAAATATTATTTAAATACTATTGCAAACAAATCAAATAATAAAAAGAATAAAACTAGGACAATAAAACTAGGTAATCATTTTATAAAAGAGAAAAAAATAAAAAACATGTAATTTTTTTACATGTTTTACATATAATATAATACATAGTTTAACTATGTTTATATAGATTAAAGAGGCTAATATTCAGTCTCTTTTTTATATTTTTCTATATAAACCAATTGCTTTACCAACTATATATACCTTATCTAATATAATTGGATTCATTGTACTATTTTCTGGTTGTAATCTAAAATATCCATCTTCTTTATAAAAAGTTTTTAAAGTAACTTCATTATCTTCAGTCATAGCTACAACTATTTCACCGTTTCTTGCAGTATCTTGTTTTTGAACAATAACAATATCTCCATCATGAATACCAGCTTCTATCATTGAAGTTCCTTGAACTCTTAAAGTAAATACTTCTTTTTTTGCAGGTATTAAATATGCAGGTAATGAAAAATATTCATCAGGCATTTCGATTGCTTCAATAGGTGATCCAGCAGTTACTTTACCAAGAAGTGGAACGTCAACTATATCTTTTTCTTCATATTCATTATCTACTAATAATTTAATAGCTCTGTTTTTTGATTCTCCTTTTTTTATATATCCTTTATCTTCTAATGTATTTAAATGTACTTGTACAGTCGCAGGGGAAGATAAATTTAATGCTTTACATATTTCTCTTACAGTAGGTGGTACACCATTATTAGCAGCGATGCTTTTCTTTAAAAAATCTAATACAACAGTTTGTTTTTCAGTTAGTTTTTCCATATAATCACTCCTTATCTATGAACATAATATCATAAAAAATGTAAAATGTCAAACATCTGTTCGAAAATATATTGACACAAACAACTGTTCGTAGTATGATGTAGTTGTGAGGTGAGAGTATGAAAAAAATTTTTCAATTAATTTTAATTTATGTGCTAGGAATAGCATGCATATTTAGTTTTATATGGAGGGCATCTAGTTTAGATAAAAAAAATAATACACTCGCGTCATCTTATTCGAACGAACAAACAATAATGAATTATTAAAACTATTTTTATAATAGTTTTTTTATTTTGTACTTTATTTATAGATTTTTTTTTGATATAATATATATTGAATAATAAGGGTGTGAGTCTAATGGATCAAAAAGCAATTGATGTTATAAGAAATTTAGCTTTAGATATGATACAAAACTCTGGAACAGGACATCCAGGTATTACTATGGGAGCTGCTCCAATATTGTATACATTGTTTGCTAAAAATTTAAAAACAAATCCAGCTGTTTTAGATTGGATAAATAGAGATAGATTTATATTAAGTGCAGGACATGGAGCAGAGTTGTTATATGCTACTATGTTTTTATGCGGCTATCCTTTTATGATTGATGATCTAAAAAACTATAGAAAATTTGATAGTAAAACTCCAGGACATCCAGATATTAAGACTCCTGGAATAGAACTTTCTACAGGTTTATCTGGAGAGGGACTTGCTACTGCTGTTGGAATTGCACTTGCTGAAAAAATATACGAAGAAAAATTTAATTATAAAACAAAAGGAATGTTTGATAAAACTAAACTATTACCTTTAATAGATTATTATACTTATGTTCTTGTAAGTGATGGTGATCTAATGGAAGGTATTTCATATGAAGCAGCATCATTTGCAGGTGCATATAAACTTGGTAAATTAATAGTACTTTATGATTCAAATGATGTATCTTCAGATGGACCGGTTAATAAAACTTTTAATGAAGGTGTATTATCTAGATTTTCTGCATTAGGATGGGATACACAATTTGTTAAAAATGGAACATCTATTAATGAAATAGATAAAGCTATTAAAAAAGCTAAAAGAGAAACAAATAGACCATCTATTATTCAAATAAAAACTATCATTGGCGAAGGGTTAACTAATCAAGGAACAAATCTTGTTCATAATAAACCATTACAAAAAGAAGAATTAGCTAGATATAAAGAAAAAACAGGAGCAGGTTCAATACCTTTCACTATTTTAAAAGAACCAGCATCTTATATGAGAGATCAAGTTGTTAATAGAGGAATGAAAGTATATGATGATTGGAAAAATCTATTGGAAGAATACAAAAAAGTATTACAAGAAACCCAGATTAATGAGTTAGATAATATAAATTTAAATAATGCTTCATTTGATTTAACTAAGGTAGAAATACCAATAGATTATGAAAATAAAGAATTGTTAAGAGATAGTAATCATAAAATAATGAATATATTAGGATCAAATATAATTAATTTTATTGGAGGATCTTCAGATTTGGCTCTATCAACTAAGTGTTATTTAGATGCACAAGGTGATTTATTTCCAGATAATTTATTAGGTAAGAATATATCTTTTGGAGTTAGAGAACACTTGATGGGAGCAGTATCAAACGGATTGGCAAAGTCAGGTTTTAGACCTTTTTGTGCTACATATATGGCATTTTCTGACTATTTAAAACCATCTATTAGAATGGCTGCATTAATGAATTTACCTGTTACATATATACTAACTCATGATTCTATTACAGTTGGTAGTGATGGACCAACACATCAACCAATAGAACAATTATCTACTTTAAGAGCAATACCTAATTTGTATGTATTTAGACCTGCTGATATAAAAGAAATTATTGGAACATGGAATATTATTGTTAATAATAAAATTCCGGCAGTTATTTCATTACCTAAAACAGAAGTTAAAGCAGAACAAGGTACAAGTATTACTGAAGTAGCTAAAGGAGCATATGTTGCTGGAAGAGAACAAGCAATTGTTAATGCAGTTATTATAGCAACAGGAGCAGAGGTACAAGTGGCAAAATCAATACAAGTAAAATTACTACACGAAGGTATAGATATTAGAATAGTAAGTATGCCTTGTATGGAGTTATATAATGCACAACCAATCAATTATAAAATGGAATTATTTCCACAAGGAGCGCCTATATTTGTTATAGAATATGGTTCAAGTTTTGGTTGGGAGAAATTTGTTCCTTCGTCTGATTATTTATTTACAGTAGATAGATTTGGTATAAGTGCATCAAAAGATGATGTATTAAAATATTCACAAGTAGATATAGATACAATTGTAGGCAAAATAAAGAATTTATTAAATAGATAAATTCTTTTTTTCTTGTATAAATATTCTTTTTTTATTATAATATTAATTGAGGAGTTGATTTTTATGACATTAGGACATGATATTCTAATGATAGTAATAGGTCTTGTTGTAGGACTAGTTATCGGTGTAGTAGTAGCAAGATTTTTAATGAAAAAATATTTTCAAAAGAATCCCCCAATTAATGAACAAATGATAAAAATTATGATGAGTCAAATGGGTAGAACACCAACACAAAAACAAATTAATCAAATGATGAAAGCAATGAATAATGTTAAATAATTCATTGTTTTTTGTTTGGTTTTATTTTATAATTAAGTAAAGGATGGTGATAAGATGGTTAATATACTTCCAGCAGATACATATGTAGTTATTAATAGAACAGTTTTAAATGACCAAACTAGAAAAATATTAACTATGCTTTATCAACCAATCATAGGATCTTATTCATGCAATTTGTTTTTTACTTTATGGATGGATTTAGATAGAACAGAGTTTATGTCTGATGAAGAAACACATCATCATTTAATGACTAGTACAGGTTTATCATTAAATGAGTTGGTTGCTGCAAGAGAAAAATTAGAAGCAGTAGGATTACTTAAAACATATTATAAAGAAAGAGAAGAGTCTAATAATTATATTTATGAATTATTTTCTCCTTTAGAACCAAATGAATTCTTTTCTCATCCAGTATTAAATATAGTTTTATATAATTCGTTAGGTAAAAAAGAATATGAAAAAGCATTTAATTATTTTAAAATACCTAGAGTTAATTTGTCTGATTATGATGATATTACAAAATCGTTTACGGATATATATGAAAGTGCACCTTTAACAGTATTTGAAAATAATATTCAAAATATAAAACAAAATAATAAATTAGGTATTAATATAAGTAATCAAATAGATTTTGATTTATTAATAAGTTCTATACCAAAAGAAATGATTAATGAAAAAACTTTTAATAAAGAAAATAAGAAATTAATTAATGATTTAGCATTTATATATAATTTGGATATAGATGAAGTAAAGAATATTATATTAAGTTCTTTAAATGAAAGACTAATAATAGATAAAACAAATTTAAGAAAGAATGCTAGAAACTATTATCAATATCAAAATAATGGTAAATTACCATCATTAATATATCAAAATCAACCAGAATATTTACGTAGTCCAATAGGTAAAGATACTAAAAGAGCAAAGATTATTTATTCGTTTGAAACTATATCGCCTTACAATTTTTTAAAGAGTAAGAATAATGGTAAAGAACCAACGGATAGAGATTTAAAATTGATTGAAGAATTAAGAATAGATATGGGATTAGAACCTGCAGTTATAAATGTATTAATAGATTATGTACTAAGAGTAAATAATCAAAAATTAACTAAGAATTTTGTTTTAACTATTGCATCCCAATGGCAAAGATTAAAAATAGAGACTGCAGAAGATGCTATGAATCAAGCTTTAAAAGAATCTAAGAAAAAAACTACTAAAACTACTTATATAAGTAATAAAAAAGAAGAAGTAGTACCATCATGGTTTAATAAAGAATATGATAAAGAAAAAATAACTATTGAAGAAGAAGAGGAAATGAAAGATCTATTAAAAGAATTTAGTTAGAGGTGATTTATATGAAATCAGTAAATAGTATTAAGAATCTTAAAACTAATAAAGATATTCTTATAAAAGAATATAATGAATGTAAAAAGAATCCTAGTTTTAAGAAAATTATTGATAATATTGATTTACCAGATGAAGAATTAATGAAATATACATCTAAATTAAAACAAGCATCTATAGAGATGGATAATTATAAAAAAGATAAAAACTGTTTATTAAATGAAATACCTGGTTTTATATTTACTCCATATTTAGTAGATGGAATTCTTAATTTTACTTATAGAGCATGTAAAGAAAAAGAAAAAGAATTAGATGAAGTAGAATACTTAAAAAAAGGATATAGATTTGAAATAGCAAAGTCTATTAGAAATGCTAAGATGAGTGAAATATATACAGATGATAAAAATAGAGTAGAATTAATAAAATGGGTTACAAAATTTATAAAAGAATACAAAAATGGTAAAACTTTTAAAGGTTTATATTTGAGTGGAAACTTTGGTTCAGGGAAAACATATATTATATCAGCGATGCTTAACGAACTTGTATCTAATGGATATAATGCTGCAATGATATATTATCCAGAATTCTTAAGAGTTTTAAAAGCATCATTTAAAACAGATTTTGATGAACAATTTGATTATGCTAGAAAAGCAGATTTATTACTTTTAGATGATATAGGAGCAGAAAGTGTATCAAATTGGGCAAGAGATGAAATTTTGGGTCCTATACTTCAATATAGAATGGATAATAAATTAGCAACTTTTTTTACATCTAATCTAACAAAAGAAGAGTTAGAAATTCATCTAAGTAAAGGAAAAGAAAGTATAGATGTATTAAAGGCAAAACGTATTATGGAAAGAATTAATTATCTTACAGATGATATAAAATTAATTAGTAAAAATCAAAGGAAGTAATTGACATAAATAATTATTTGTACTAAAATTTATTTAAATCTTATTTGAAGACGAGATTATATAGTGATTGATTAAAGAGAGTTAACGGTTGGTGTGAGTTAATACATAGTTATATAGTTACTACTTCAATAGAGGAATAATAATTCACGGGTAATACCGTTATCTAAATTAAGTTAAATAAAGGATGGTACCGCCATAATGGCTCCTTAAGTACTATCCTTTTTTTTGTTGGAGGGTTTTATGAAAAGAAGAGAGAAAGTTTCTAAAAAAAGCATTATTAATATCAGAGAATATTGTGAAAACTATTTGGAAATACCATTTACATGGAGAGGAAAATTAACTCATGAAAGATTGGTTGAGTTTGCACGTTCAAAAGGACGTAGATTACCTAGAAGAGGTATATTTCAAAAACTAAGTAAAGAAGAAATATTAAACGGAAGTTATTACTTAATAGAAGATGAAACTGGAAAAGTAATACCATATGAATCACAAGAATTATCTTTTGAGTCTATATTATCTGATTTAAGCAAAGTTAAGAAAGTAGTATTAGAACAAAGAAGAGAAAAGATATTAAAAGAACAAGGCTTAATAGAATCTACCACCGGAGCAATTATTAGAAGAGGTGTTTCGGACCCTTATGCGTATGATGATATAGATGATTTAGGATCTATATTAGTAAAAAATAATAGAGTAAAGAAATTAATAAATAGAAGAGTTAATCATTAAGGAGGAATAAAAAATGATAAATTTTAAAGAAGATGAATATTTACACAATTTAAATCATAGCTGTGCACATATGCTTGCACAAGCAGTAAAACATTTATATCCAGATGCTAAGTTCTGGGTAGGACCAGTAATAGAAGAAGGTTTCTATTATGATATGGATTTAGGTGATAAAGTTATTACTGAAGAAGATATAGAAGCTATTTCTAAAGAAATGAAAAAATTAGCTAAAGATGGTAAAAGAATAGTTAGACATGAACTAACAAGAGAAGAAGCTTTAGATATGTTTAAAGATGATCCATATAAAATAGATTTAATTAATAATATGCCTGAAGATGAAGTTATTACTGCATATTCACAAGGAGATTTTACTGATCTATGTAGAGGTGGACATGTTGATACATTAAAAGAATGTAAAAACTTTAAATTATTAAAATTCTCTGGTGCTTATTATAAAGGTGATTCTAATAATAAAGTTCTTCAAAGAATATATGGTGTATGTTTACCAACTCCTGAAGAATTAGAAGCACACCTTCAAGAATTAGAAGAAGCAAAAGAAAGAGATCATAGAAAGATAGGTAAAGAACAAAACTTATTCTTTACTCATCAATTAGTAGGAGCAGGACTTCCATTATTTACTCCAAAAGGAGCAACTATAAGAAGAACTCTTGAAAGATATATTCAAGATAAAGAATTATCACAAGGTTATAAACATGTATATTCACCAGTTTTAGCAACTACTGAAATGTATAAAATGAGTGGTCACTGGGATCATTATAAAGAAGATATGTTTCCAATTATGAAACTAGATAATGAAGAATTAGTATTAAGACCAATGAATTGTCCACATCATGCTCTAATATATAAAAATGAATTTCATTCATATAGAGATTTACCAGTAAGAATAGGAGAACTTGCTAATGTATTTAGATATGAAGCTTCTGGTGCAGTTCTAGGTCTTGAAAGAGTTAGACAAATACTTCAAAATGATGGACATTTATTTGTTAGACCAGATCAAATAGCAGAAGAAGTAGGAAAAGTTATTAATTTAATTTTTGAAGTATATATAGATGACTTTGGTTTTTCAAAAGATTCATTTAAGTTTAGATTATCTAAAAGAAGTAAAGAAAAAGAAAAATATATAGATAACGATGAAATGTGGGAAACAGCAGAAGCTCAATTAAAACAAATAATGGATGAATTAAAACTTGATTATTATGAAGAAGAGGGAGAAGCTGCATTCTATGGACCTAAAATAGATATTCAAATTAGAACTGCTTTAGGTCATGATTTAACTATACCAACTTGTCAATTAGATTTCTCTTTACCAGAAAGATTTGATTTAACATATGTTGATGAGAATGGTGAAAAAGTAAGACCAGTTGTTATTCATAGAGCTATTCTTGGATCATCTGAAAGATTTATGTCATTCTTACTAGAAGAAAAGAAAGGTATATTACCACTTTGGCTTGCACCTGTTCAAGTAAATATAGTACCAGTTAATAATGATTATCATTTAAGATATGCAAAAGAAATAGAAGAATTATTACAAAAGAATTTAATTAGAGTTGAATTAGATGATAGAGATGAAAAACTAGGATATAGATTAAGAGAATCAGTTATTAAAAAGATACCTATCACATTAATATTAGGTGATAAAGAAAAAGATAATGAAAATATTTCTTATAGAAGATATGGTTCTGAAGAAACAATAACTGTATCTAAAGATGATTTTGTTACTTTGCTTAAAAATGAAATAAATAATAAAAAATAGAGTTTAAACTCTATTTTTTTGTTATAATTATATTAGGTGATAATATGTTTGATATAAAAATGCTATTTGATAATTATAGATACAAAGTTGTATTAATAAAAATTAAATCTATGAAAATGTCTATAGATGAAAAAATTATTAATATAAAAAAAGAAGATTTAAATAATTTATATAAAATATTAAGATATATTGATAAGAAAAGTAATAGTAATAGTAATAGTAATGTTATTGATCCTGTTATTTATAATATTTCAATATATGATGAAGAATATAGTGGAGATTCAAATTCAAATAAGAATTTTTATATGTTAAATGATTGGATAGGTGAGATAAATGATAGAAAGTAATTTAAAACTATTAGAAAACCTTGATGATTTTACGGAAAATAAGAATAAGATATTAGATGCATTTATATCATTTTATGGAGAAGAAAAAAGAGATATTATTACTGGAAAATTTAATAATTCAATAATTGTTCCTTATATTAAACCAGATGATATTAATAATATTATTAGAAATATTAGAAAAGAAAAATCTAGCGAATTATTTAATAAATTAGTAGAACAATCAGGGCTATCTACTGATACATTTAATAAAATAAAAGAATCAGATTATTTTGATGATAATTTATTATTAACGTATTATAGGTATGTAGATAAAGTAAAAGAATTAAATGATTATGAATATTCAAATAGTTTTACTTTAACAAATTTAGATAGTAATATAACTGCTAAAAATATTTTGGAAGGTAATTCATCAGAATTAATGAAAGAAATGGATAGAGTAAGACCAATTGTAGAAGAATTAGAAAAAGAATATGATGAATTAAATCAAAGAATAGAAAAATATGACAAAATGGCAGATCTTGATGATATAAAAGATGAATTAAATAGTAAATATTTATATGCTTTTGCTTTAAGACATAAAGATTTATTAGGAGAAGAATTTGAAATAATAGAAAAAGACTATAATAGATTTAAAAAAGTATATACTATTGATTGTCCTAAATTAGTAATGTATTGTGGATCTTTCACGTCTGATTCTATACCTAGTATTTCAGCGTTTGATGATGAATCAGATGAAGTATTAAAAAGTAATAAAGAATTTATTAAAAATGATATAAAAGAAGCTAGAATTAAGTATTTTAAAATGATGGGGATTGATTTAGGAGATGATTATTCTTTATATGAGAATAATGATAATTGCAAAAAAGTGATGCCATTAAAAGAAAATATAGAAATAATAAAAAAAGAAAAAGAAATATATCTTAAAAAGTATAAAGAAGAAGTATTAGAACATTATCCTATATATAATAAATATAAAAGAATACTAGATAATATTCCGTTTATGGAAAAGGTGGATTTGGAACATGTATTTGATACTGATTTAATGTCTGTTTGCCCTAATTTTATAAAAGAAAATGGAGAAATTAAGAGTTATCCGATAGTATATTTAAATCTAGGCAAAGATATGAATGGTTTAGATATAAACATAATACATGAATTTAATCACTTATATGAATTAGAACTTTTAGAAGCAGATGATAAGAGATATACAGAAATATGTGGTTGGGATCTTATAGAAGAAGAGTATTCTGATGATAATGATGATACTAGAAAATATGAAAAGATTAATGAAATAGTTAATGATTTAATTGCAGAATTAATATGTAGAAATATGCATGAAAAAGATAATTATTTATATTCATCTAAAGATAATGTTAAATATAATGCCTGTAATTATAGAAGAACTACTTTCTTGGTTGTAAATTTTTTAAAAGAGTTTAAAGATAAAGTATTTGAAAGTAGAACAGGAAATATGAATATTATTCTTGATCATGTTGGTCACGAAAACTTTGAAGAATTAAATAACTTATTTGCAGAATTTGAAGAACACTTTGGAGGATGTAAAATATTAAATTGGGTTGATGCTATTAATAATGGTGAAAAGAATGAATGGACTGAAAAAAGAGAAGAAATAGAAAGAAGAAGAGATGAAATAATAGAAAGAATGAAAGTTTATTCTTTAGAACAACAAAAAAAGACTATATAAATAGTCTTTTTATTATGCAGCATTATTTTTCTTTAATGTTCTTGCTTCAGCAACAGTAGTCTTTACTTTTACTCCATTAATTGTGAATTTTTGATAATTTAAATTTTGAACTCTATTACTTTTATTATTTGCGTGTGATCTATTATTCGCAAAGTTTTTTGATTTACTAGTTAATTTATTAGCCATACTTCTTCCTCCTTTAAATTTCGCGTCTAATTAACTTTATCATAATATTTGATTTTAGTCAATAAATATAAGTAAAAAATAGTGTTAAATGCCTATATTTAGTGTATAATATACTTATATAAAGGAGGGATAATATGTATATACCATTAAATATAAAAACAGATTATTCTCTTCTTTCGTCTTTAATAAAAATAGAAGATTTAGTAAAAATTGCAAAAGAACAAGGTTTTAGAGCATTAGGCATATCAGATGATAATCTATGTTATGCAATGGAATTTTATAAAGAATGCCTTAAAAATGATATAAAACCTATCATTGGTCTTAAAGTAATTGTTAATGAACATGACATATATTTATATGCTAAGAACTACAAAGGTTATCAAAATCTATGTTATATATCTAGTAATGATATTGATATAGATACTATTAAGAATAATATAGAGGGATTATTCTTAGTATTACCAGCTAGTTCGATAGATTTATATAATGAACTTAATATACCGGATACATATATTGGTTATACTAAAGATAAAGTGCATGATTATAAGAACATATCATTTAATGAAATTAGATGTTTTAATAAAGAAGATACTGAATATTTAAAATATTTAACTTTAATAAAAGAAGGTAAAACAATTAGTGATGAAGTAGATGAATTAAATGATGTACATTTAAAAAAGATAGATATAGATAAAAATGAACAAGATTTATTTGAAGAAATCTATAATATGGTAGATCTTAAAATTATAAAGAATGATTTGTTACCTAGGTTTAATAAAGCACAAGACTTTGATCAAGATAAATACTTAGAAAACTTATGTAAAAAAGGTCTATTAAAAAGATTTGATAATAAAGTACCTATTAAATATGCAGATAGATTAATAAGTGAACTAAACATGATTAAGACCATGGGTTTTTCTAATTATTTTTTAGTAGTATGGGACTATGTCAAATATGCTAAAAAGAATAATATATTGGTAGGTCCAGGTAGAGGTTCAGCTGCTGGATCACTAGTTAGTTATTCACTTGGAATAACAGATATAGATCCAATTAAATATAACTTATTCTTTGAAAGATTTTTAAATCCAGAAAGAGTAACTATGCCTGATATAGATATAGATTTTGAATCAGGAAAAAGAGATTTAGTAGTAGATTATGTAACTAGTAAATATGGCAATAAGTCTGTTGCAGGAATAATAACTTATGGTACTTTAAAAGCTAAAATGGTATTAAGAGATGTAGCTAGAGTATTTAATATGGAAAATAAAATAGATTCATTTATTAAGATGTTTGATAGTAAATTATCATTAGAAGATAATCTTAAAAATAGAAATATAACTGAGATTATATCTAAAGATCCAACTATATCTAGAATATGCATTATATCTAAAAAATTAGAAGGATTAAAAAGAACAAGATCTGTTCATGCAGCAGGTGTAGTTATATCTAATGAAGAACTAGATAGATATATACCAATAGTTAAAAATGGTGATGGATATATAACTGGTTTTACTATGGGTTATTTAGAAGAACTAGGTCTACTTAAAATGGATTTCTTAGCGCTAGATAATCTTATTCTTATAAGTAATTTAATAGATGAAATAGATAGTATTAATATTAAAGATATACCACTTAATGATGAAAAGACTTTAGATATATTTAGAAATGTTAATACTGAAGGTATATTTCAATTTGAAAGTTCTGGTATTAAGAATGTACTTAGAAAATTTAAAGTTAAAAACTTTAATGATTTAGCAGCAATACTTGCGTTATTTAGACCAGGACCTATGGACAATATAGATTCTTATATAAGAAGAATGGAAGGAAGAGAAAAGGTACAATATCTTCATAAAGATTTAGAACCAATTCTATCTGATACATATGGTATTATTATTTATCAAGAACAAATAATGCAGATTGCTACTAAAATGGCAGGATTCTCTTTAGGCGAAGCAGATATACTTAGAAGAGCAATGTCTAAAAAAAATAATGAACTAATGCTTAAACAAAAAGAAAAGTTTATAGAAGGCTCCGTTAATAAAGGATATAGCAAGGACATCTCAGAAAAAGTATTTGATTATATAAATAAATTTGCATCTTATGGATTTAATAAATCGCATTCAGTATCTTATGCACTTATTTCATATCAAATGGCATATTTAAAAGCTCATTTCAAAAACTATTATATGAAATATTTATTAAGCATGGTCATAGGTAATGAAGTAAAAACAAAAGAATATATTAATGAATGCAAACTAAGTAATATAGAAATATTAAAACCGGATATTAATAAAAGTGAAAATAACTTTGTTATAGAAAATAATAGAATCAGATTTTCTTTATCATCTATAAGAAATGTTGGTGTAGTATTATGTAATACAATTGTTAAAGAAAGAGAAAATGGTCTATATAAGGATTTCCTAGATTTTGTATCTAGAACATATAAAAAAGGTGTTAATAAAAAGGTGCTTACTTATTTAATTGATTCTGGTTCTTTTGATCAGTTTAATTATAATAAAAAGACTTTAGTAGAAAACTTAGATTTGGCGATAAATTATGCTGAACTATGTAATGATCTAGATTCTTCGTTAATTGAAAAACCAGAGTTTGAAATATATGATGAATATACTAAAGATGAATTAATAAAAATAGAAAATGATACTTTTGGATTTTATTTATCAACTCATCCAGTACAAAGTAAAAGACAAAATGACATGGATACTAGAAAGATTAAATCTTACTTTGATAAAGTTATTAATATATATTTACTTATTGATAAAAAAAGGGAAATTGTTACTAAAAAGAATGAAAAAATGTTATTTATAACAGGTTCTGATGAATATTCTGAAGTAGAGTTAGTAGTATTTCCTAAAGTATATGAAAATAACTATAACATAAGTAGAGGAGATATATTTAAAGTAACTGCTAAAGTAGAAAAAAGAGGTAGTACATATCAATTGATTGTAAAACAAATGGAAAAATTATAGAAAGATAGTTGACTTTATAGAATTTCTTATAATAAAATATTTATAGTAAAGGAGTTGTTGTTATGGCAATAGATTTAAAAAAAGTTGAAGAAGATTTAAAATTTAGATATGGTGCTTTTAGTAATTCGTTTGATATGACAAGAGCTAAAAAATTATATGACAAATTAAAGGAAGCAACTACTGACACATATTATGTAAGATCAAATTATGGAGAAGATGAATTCTATAAGGATAGAGGGGAAAATGTAAGACATTACATTTTACCTGTTAGTATTCTAGGATCAGAAGATGGAAAATCAAGATCTTTATCAGGTAGTTACCATATGGGAGTTGAAACTTTATCTGCACTTGATTATATGGCAAAACAAGAAAACTGGTCTATTACTGGTGGAAATAAAGGTTTTGGAGAAAATGATCCGATTGTTGAATATATCTCAATCACAGCTAATAAAGAAGTTTTAGAAAAATTTGTTGAAGAAAAGAAAGAACAACAAAGAAAAGAAAATGCTATCATACAAGAATTAGATAATGCCGGAATTGATATAACTAAATTATCTAGAGAACAATTAGATAAGATGAAAGCTATATTAACAGGTCAAAAATCAGATGAAATAGAACCTATTTCAGAGCCTGTTTCTGTTCGACCAAAATTTTAATAAAAAGTTATAGTAATATAACTTTTTTTTGTGGTATAATTATAATAGGTGAAGTGTGATGAATAAGACTAAGATGATAGGAACATTAGGTCCTTCCTCTAATACATATGAAGTTATTAGAGATATGATTACATCAGGTATTGATGTAGTTAGAATTAATATGAGTTATGCTAGTTTTGATTTTGCAAGAGATGCTATTTTAAATGTTAGAAAGATTAATTTAGAACAAAAAATTGAAACTGGTATTATGCTTGATACAAGGGGTCCTGAAATTAGAATAGGCGGTTTAGAAAAACCAGTTATTAGACTAGAAAAGAATAAAATAGTTAGAATTGTATATTCAGATGTTATTGGTAATGAAGAATTAATACCAGTCCCTTATAAAGAAATAATTATGCATACTAAAATAGGTGATGAAATTTATTTAAATAATGCTAGTGTTAAATTAGAGGTAGCAGCAAAAGATGAAGATACATTAGTATGTACAGTTAAAAGTGAAGGTATTGTTAAAACAGAATCTACTATAAATGCACCAAATTCTAGTATTAATATTCCGTTTTTATCAAATTTTGATAAGGAAGTAGTTAGATTTGCAGTAGAAATGCAAGTTGATTATTTAGCGTTATCTCATGTTAAAGAAGAAATGGATATACTTGATATAAATGATTTGTTGATAGGTTTAAATGATAATAATATTCAGTTGATTTCAAAGATAGAAAATAAACAAGCTATTGAAGAAATAGATAAAATTTTAAAAGTTAGTGATGGAATTATTATAGCTAGAGGTGATCTAGGAATAGAATTTGATATAGAAAAAGTTCCTAGTATTCAAAAAAAATTAACTAAACTAGTTAAGAATAAAGAAAAAATATGTATTATTGCAACAGAAATGCTTGCATCTATGGAAGAAAATGATAAACCAACAAGAGCAGAAGTATCTGATGTTGCTAATGCTGTATTAGATAAAACTGATGCTCTTATGCTTGGTTCTGAAACAGCGGTAGGTAATTATCCGGTTCAAACTGTTAAAATTATGAATAACATAATAGATGAAATTGAAAAAGAAATAGATTATAATGATTTGCTTCTTGAAATAAGTAGAAAAGAAGAAATAAATATTTCAAAAGCTATAGCATATTCTTCAGTAGATTCTGCTAATAGAGTTAAAGCAAGTGCTATTGTATGTTCTACTATGAGTGGTACAACTGCTAAAGATATAAGTAATTATAGACCAAGTTGTCCTGTAATCGCTGTATCTCCAAATGCTAAAGTGGTAAGAGGATTATCGGTTAATTATGGTATAATTCCTTTAAATGTAGGTGTTGCTGAGAATACTGATGAATTAGTAGAAATGAGCATGGATGCAGCAAAGAAAATACTAAGATTGAATCAAGGAGATAAAGTTGTTATAGTAGGTTCATTCCCATTAGAATCAGTTAATTATACTAATTTTATGAAAATAGAAGAGGTTAAGTAGGTGTATTATGATAAATGAAAATATAAAGAATAATCCTAATATATTTGATGAATATCCTATATTAGAGATAGAGTATAACAGAGATGGTACTAAAAAAAGTTTTTATACTTTGGCATCTGAAAAAGATATTAAAGAAACTCAAATAAAAAGTGATGAAAATGAATTAGAGTTTAATTATAATCAAGAAAAGATTTCTAAAGAAGAATTTGATAGAGAAATGCTTAAACTAAAAGTTAAATTAGAAGATCAGAATAAAGTTTATGATACCTTGATCTTTGATTTAATTAAAAATGAAGATTTAGAATCATTAAAACATGAAATAATATCTGCAAAATTAAATAATATAGAACTAAAAAGATTAGCAACCTCTTTATCGTCGATAGCAGATAATAAGATAGAAGAGTTTCAACAAAATAATAAAGAATTTAAAATGACTAATATCACTGAATGGAATAGAAGATATGATATTATTGCAAAAAATATATCAAAATCAAGAGAATTAGAAGGTTTTATTCTAAGTTTAATGGAATAAAACTTTTTTTGTTTGACTTAGATATTTTAATATGATTTAATAAAAAATTAAGAGGTGCAAGTATGAATCAGACTCTTAATCATTTTATTGGTTTATATTTTTCTACAGCTGGTTCTTCTATAATAATGAATTTATATCTTAATGAAAGGTATCATATTAATTCTAAGAGGAATTGCATGAAAAATTTGAAATATAGAAAAGGATTACACTCAAGTACTAAAAAAATAATAAGAAGCATTGATATTGATCATGTGTTTGATAATTTAGATTCTTTTTTATGGTCACTAGTGCCATTTTATAATATATTTTATACGTGTGATAGTATAGATAAAGATTATGAATTTAGTAATTATGCTAAAGAATGCTATGAAAAAATAATAGAGGAAGCAAATGAAAATGAAGATCATATAAGAAGACAAAATATTAAATTATTAAGATCATTAAAAGATTCACTTTCAGTATTACCTGAAGATATTAATTTAAATGATAACAAAGCAAGATTAAGTTCAATAGAAACTAAAAAAATACTAAAACGTAATCATTTGAACTATAAAAATGAATTTAAAAAAATAGATGAGGGGGAATAGTATGTTATTTAACGCATATTTAATCTATTTAGCTACAATTATTTCAACATATTCTTTTAATACATATAATTATATTAGAAAGAGAATAAATATTAATAAAGAAAAGAGAAAAATGACTTATAGAAAGAATTTAAGTAGTGATGCAAAAAGCTTTTTGAAACAAGCAGAATTATTACCTTGTGCCTTATATTTAACATCATCTTTGTATAGTCTTGTACCATTTTATAATTTATGTATACCAGAAAAGATGGATAAATGGTATTATGCAAAAAAAATAGATGAAATGGCTAATGATTTAATTGATGAAGCAAATGATGAAGAAATAATACAAAGATATTTAAATGGTGCAGCTATCCAAGTAATGAAAGATGTAGGTTATGATGTACCAAATACTAAAATAAAAGAACAAAAACATGCTACTATGAAGCTAGGTTTATATTTGAGTTTAAGAAATAAGACAGATGAATTATTTGCTAAAATAGGAGCAGAACCAAAGGATTTGTTTGATTTAGAACCAATTAGCAATAAAGAATATAAAAAGAAACAAAAGAAAATATTAAAACTTAATAATAAAAATAAAGAATAATAATGGAAAAGTATTAGTTTGCTAATACTTTTTTCTTGTAAATAAGTTTTTAATATTATATAATTAATATGGTGATAATATGAAAAAAAGATTAATATCAGCGATAGTTATGTTAGCTGTTTTTGTTCCACTTATAATCCTTGGTGGTTTTTGGTTTGAGATAGCTATTACTATAGTCGCTATATTAGCTTATAAAGAATTAATTAGTATATATGAAAAGAATATTAAGATTCCAATAATATTAAAAGTATTATCATATTTATCAGTAGGTTTATTGGTAATATGTGCAGAATCTTTATTACCTTGCTTAGCGCTAATTATTCTATTTAATTTTATTCCTATTATATTTATTAATAAAAATGAATATAATTATAGTAATGCTGTTAGTTTATTTGGAATTACTATATTTATAGGTATAATTTTCTATGTTTTGAGCAGTGTAAGAATGGCAACATTAGAAGAATTTATATATTTAATACTAATAACTATTTTAACTGATACATTTGCTTATATAGGAGGTAAACTATTAGGTAGACATAAATTAATACCTCAAGTATCTCCAAATAAAACTGTAGAAGGTAGTATTATTGGATCTATGGTTGGTACTTTAGTTCCATGTTTTGTATATTTATTCTTTGTTAATCCGGATATAAATATAGCATTTTTAATATTTATGACATTTGTTATTTCAATATTTGGTCAATTAGGAGATTTACTATTTAGTTCAATTAAGAGATATTATAAAATAAAAGATTTTTCTAATATTATCCCTGGTCATGGAGGAATATTAGATAGATTTGATAGTGTTTTAATAGCTGCAGTAGCTTATACTGTAATTAAATTATTATTTTTATAGGAGGATATATGATAACATTAATAATATTTTTAATAATACTAGGATTAATAGTATTTATACATGAATTTGGACATTTTATAATGGCTAAAAAAGCAGGAATACATGTATTTGAGTTTTCTTTAGGATTTGGTCCAAAACTTTTTTCTTTTAAAAGAAAAAATGATGAAACTGAATATATGATTAAACTTATTCCTTTAGGAGGATATGTAGCATTAGCAGGAGAAACATATGATGAAGAAGATGAAGAATTAAAAAAGATTCCTGAAGATAAAAGACTATATAATAAGAGTTTTTTAAGACAATTATCAGTTATGGTTGCAGGAGTATTTAATAACTTCGTTTTAGGTATTGTTTTATTATTTATAATAGGTTTAATATATGGTTCTACTTTTTCATCTAATACATTATCTGGTATGAAAAAAGATTATCCTTTATATGAAGCAGGAGCTAGAAATGGTCAAAAAGTAATAGAAATTAATAATAAAAAGGTTAAAGATTTTGATGATATTCAAACTAGAATCGCAATTGCTGGAGAAAAATCTACATTAAAAGTAAAAGTACAAGATAAGAATAATAGAATTAAGACTTATAAAATAAAATCTAAATATGATAAAAAAGATAAAAGATATTTTTATGGTATAAGTGTTAAGACTGAATATAAAACTGGATTTTTATCTGCTTTAAAATATTCAGTTACTAAATTTATTTCTATTTATAAATCTTTAATAGTAATTATTATTAGTTTATTTACAGGTAAATTAGGAGTTGATAGTTTATCTGGTCCAGTTGGTATATATAGTGTTGTAGGAATTGCAAAATCAAGCATGTACTCACTTTTATATTTAACTGCATATCTTTCAATTAATGTAGGTTTTATGAATATACTTCCATTCCCAGCATTTGATGGAGGAAGAGCATTCTTACTTGTAATAGAAAAAATTACTAAAAAGAAAGTACCATTAAAAGTAGAAACAATAATTAATAATATTGGTTTCTTCTTACTTATGGGATTAATGCTATTTATAACTGTTAAAGATATATTAAAATTATTCTAGGGGGTACATATGAATATAGTTTATATGGGGACACCAGAGTTTTCTGTAGGTCCTTTAAGAGAATTAATAAAAAAATATAATATTAGTTTAGTAGTTACTCAACCAGACAAAAAAGTAGGCAGAAAACAAGAGATAAAGTTTAGTCCTGTTAAAGAATTTGCTATAGAACATGGTATCGAAGTATTTCAACCAGAAAAAATAAGAGAAGATTATAAACCTATATTAGATAAGAATCCAGATTTGATTATTACATGTGCTTATGGTCAAATTATTCCAAAAGAGATTCTTGATTTTCCTAAGTATAAATGTATAAATATACATGCATCATTATTACCTAAATATAGAGGAGGAGCGCCAATTCATCACTCAATTATTAATGGTGATGAATATACTGGTGTTACAATAATGTATATGGATACAAAAATGGATTCAGGAGATATTTTATATCAAGAAAAAATAAAGATAGAAGATACTGATAATGTAGGAACTATGTTTTCTAAATTAAGTGAATTAGGATCTGAAATGATAATAGAATCCCTTCCAAAGATTATAGATGGATCTATTAAACCTGTTAAACAAAATGAAGAAGAAGTAACATATGCTTATAATATTTCTAAAGAAGATGAGATACTAGATTTTAATAATACATCAAGAGACATATTTAATAAGATTAGAGGCCTTAATCCATTCCCTGTATCGTATTCAATATTAGATGGTAAAAGAGTTAAAATATATTCATCTAGAATAGGTACTAGTAATAAAAATGGTGAAATGGGTTCTATTATAAATATTTATGATGATGGAATAGGCGTTAAAACTAAAGATGGTGAAATAATTATAACTGAACTACAATTTGAAGGTAAAAAAAGAAGTTCTACTAAAGAATATTTAAACGGAATACAAGATAAAAATAGCTTATTAGGAAAGGTATTTACAAGAATAGTGTAAACTATTCTTTTTTTTTGAGTTTTTTTTCTAAAATATAGACAAACGTAATTATATATTATATAATTAAATCAACCAGTGGAGAAAAGTGGTTGATTGTGGGGGATTAATATGTTTATGGGAGAATTTCATCATAATGTTGATGAAAAAGGTAGACTTATTATTCCATCTAAGTTTAGAAATGATCTTGGTAAAAAGTTCATAGTAACTAGAGGAATAGAAAAATGTTTATTTGTTTATTCACTTGATGAATGGAATAATATAGTTGATAAATTAAAAGAACTTCCATTTACTAGAAAAGATGCCCGTACATTTATGAGAATGTTTCTGTCAGGGGCCACTGAGTGTGAACTTGATAACAATGGTAGAATTAATATTCCATCAGTGTTAACAACATATGCAAATATAACTAAAGAAGTAGTAGTTATAGGAGTTAATGAAAGATTAGAAATTTGGTCAGAAAATAGCTTCGATGAATTCTTTAATTCAAATATCGATAATTTTGATGATATAGCGGAAGGTCTATTTAATGAGTAAACATATTAGTGTTTTACTAAATGAATCAATTGATAATCTTAGCATTAAAGAAGATGGTGTATATGTTGATTGTACTTTAGGATATGCAGGTCATAGTTCACAAATATTAAAACGAATAACAAGGGGTTGTTTATTCGCCTTTGATCAAGATGGGGAAGCGATTGCTTATAGTCGTAAGATTCTTGATCAAATAAGTAACAATTACGAAATTATAAATAGTAATTTCGTAAATATAAAATCTGAGTTAAATAAAAGAGGTATTACTAAAGTAGATGGAATACTATTTGACTTAGGTGTATCTTCTCCTCAATTAGATGAAGCTGAAAGAGGATTTTCATTTCATAATGATTCTAAGTTAGATATGAGAATGAATCAAAATCAAGAACTTAGTGCATATGAAGTTGTTAATAATTATTCAGAATCTGAATTAACTAAAATATTTTATGAATATGGGGAAGAAAAATATGCAAGATCTATTGCAAAAGGAATAGTAAAAGCAAGGAATGATAAAAAAATAGAAACTACTCTAGAACTTGTTGAAATAATTAAAAATAATGTTCCAGAGAAATATAAAAGAGATCATCATCCTGCTAGAAAAGTATTCCAAGCAATTAGAATTGAAGTAAACGATGAATTAAACGTACTTAAAAAAGCATTAGTAGATGGAATAGATTTACTAAATGTTGGTGGAAGAATGTGTGTTATTACTTTCCATTCTTTAGAAGATAGAATAGTAAAAACTACATTTAAGAATTTAAGTGAAGTAGAAAAGATATATAAAGGGTTGCCAATTGTGCCAGAGGATAAACAAGCTAAAATAAAACTTATAGGTAAATTTAAACCTACAAAAGAAGAATTAGAAGATAATAACAGATCAAGAAGTTCAATATTAAGAGTAATAGAAAAAGTAAAGGAATGATAAATATGAAAAAGAATAAAAAAGATAAGACAGCTAAATTAATTAAAAGAGAAAGAAAATTTACTGTACTTGGGGCAATTTTGTTATTTGGTTTATGGGTTGTTAGTTTCTTTGCTAAGAATACATTATGTTCAGTTAATATTGAAGTAGAAAGATTAGAAAGAGAAGTTAAAAACCAAAAAGAAACTAATCAAAGTTTAACAATGAAGATTAATGAACTTGCATCATTAGAAAATATTAATGCAGTTGCAAATCAACAAGGATTGGCGTATAATAATGGTAATATAAGAATAATTACTGAAAGATAAGGAAGTGCAAATATGAAGAAGGCTACTAGTAAGATACATATAAGTAAAGTTGTATTTATTGGTGGACTTCTTTTATTTTGCGTAATAATAGGAAGATTAATCTACCTAAACTTATCTCCTAAAATAGATGGAATAAATCTTAAGAAGTTTGCTAAAAATAGAAATACGACAAAAGAAACATTATATGCTACAAGAGGATCTATTTATGATAAAAATAATGAAGTTTTAGCAGAAACTGTAGACTCATATACTGTAGTTGCGTATTTAGATAGTTCTAGAAGTAAGAATTCTACAAAACCTAAACATGTTATTGATAAAAGAGAGACTGCTAAAAAAATAGCACCTTTAATTAATATGACTGAAGAAAGAGTATTTGAACTACTTGATCAAAATGGTTTATATCAAGTGGAATTAGGACCAGGTGGAAGAGGTTTAACTGAACTTCAAAAAGAACAAATTGAAAAATTAAAATTACCGGGGATTGATTTTATTGCGTCTTCTAAAAGATATTATCCTAATCTTGATTTTGCATCATATATTCTTGGATATGTTACTACTGATGAAGAAGGTAATACTGTTGGAGAAATGGGTATAGAATCAAAATATAATGATAATTTAACTGGTATTAATGGATCAGTTACTTATGAACAAGATGCTAGCGGTTATAGACTTGTTAATATACCAGAAATAAGAATAGAAAAAGAAGATGGTTATGATATATATTTAACTCTAGATAGTAATGTTCAATTAATGACAGAAAGAGCTCTTAATAACGAATTTCAAAATTCTGGAGCAGAATGGGCTATATTTGTTGTTGCAGAAGCTAAAACAGGTAAAGTAATAGCATCAGCTACTAAACCTAGTTTTGATCCAAATCAAAAGAATATTACTAATTACTTAAATCCGTTATTATCAACATCATTTGAACCAGGTTCAACAATGAAAACATATACATATATGGCTACAATGGAAAAGGGTAATTATAATGGACAAGATACATATCAATCTGGTACCATGGAATTATCTAATTATACTATTAAAGACTGGAATGGATATGGTTGGGGTACTATAACATATGACTATGGTTATACTCAATCATCTAATATAGGTGTCGCTAATTTAATGCAGCATTACCTAACAGGTGATGAGTTAGCAGCATATTTAAAAAAATTAGGTTTTGGTGAAAAAACTGGTATTGAACTTCAAGGTGAAGTATCTGGTCAAATACAATTTAAATATGATATAGAGGTTGCAAATGCGTCGTTTGGACAAGGTATTAGAACAACACCTATACAACATATAAAAGCTTTAACTGCAATATCTAATAATGGGTATATATTAAATCCAACTATAGTAGAGAAAATAGTAGATCCAAATACAAATGAAATAGTTTATCAAGCTAAAAAACAAAAGGGTACTAAGGTAGCGTCAGAATCAACTGTTAATCATATAAAAGATTTAATGGACTTAGTTGTTAATGGAGAAGGTACTGGTACTGATTTTCACTTAGATGGATATGATATTATAGGTAAAACTGGTACAGCAGAAGTATATAATGATCAAACAGGAGATTATTATTCTTCATATGAACATTCAATAAGATCATTCGCTGGTATGTATCCTAAAGATAATCCTAAATATGTTTTCTATATAGCATGGAAAGATTTATCTACATCAATACCTATGTCTAATGCAGTTAAGTCTCTTATACAAGATTTAGAAGCATATTATAATTTAACTAATATAAAAGCAAATACTTTTAATTACTATAAGGTAGAAAACTATTTAAATAAAAATGTTAATGAAGTAAGAAATATATTAAATGTTAATAATGTTCCTTATGAAATAATTGGAGACGGAGATAAAATTATTAATCAGTATCCATTTAAAGGAAATAACGTTAATGGAAAAATACTATTATTAACAAATGGTAATATTACAGAAAGTGTATTAACTGGTCTATCTAGTAAACAAGTAAATGAATACTGTAAAATGGTTAATATACCTTGTAACACTAAAGGTAATGGTTATGTAACAAATTATAATTATCAAAAAGATGAAACAGGAAAGATTATTCTTATAAATATTGAAATGGATCAAAAATTTAAAGACGTAATCGGTGATATTAATAAAACAAATTAGAAAAACTATATAGTTTTTCTTTTTTATTTGTTATATAATGGGAATGGTGGTTTTTTTATGAAAATTAAATATGAATTAATAAAAACTGATGGAAAAGCTAGATTAGGTAAACTACATACTAATCATGGTACATTTGATACACCTATGTTTATGCCAGTTGGTACACTTGCAAATGTAAAGACTCTTGTGCCAGAAGAATTAAAAGAAATGAATTCAGGAGTAATACTTTCTAATACATATCATTTATGGCTAAGACCAGGTGAAGATATCATAGAAAAAGCTGGCGGTCTACATAGATTTATGAATTATGATGGTCCAATTCTAACTGATTCAGGTGGATTTCAAGTATTTAGTTTAGCGAAAAATAAAAAGGATATAACTGAAGAGGGTGTTCATTTTAAGAGTCACATAGATGGATCCAAGTTATTCTTAACTCCAGAAAAATCTATAGAAATACAAAATAAATTAGATAGTGATATTGCAATGAGTTTTGATGAATGTCCTCCAGCAAGTGCAGATTATAAATATTTAAAAAATAGTGTAGAAAGAACTCTTAGATGGGCTAAAAGAGGTAAAGATGCTTTTAATAATCCTAATCAGTCTTTGTTTGGTATAGTTCAAGGTGGTCCAATTGAAGATCTTAGAAGATTCTCTGCGGAAGAAACAGTTAAGATGGATTTTGATGGATATTCTGTTGGTGGTGTTGCAAATGATGGTGAATCTAAAGAAGATATGTATAAAGCAATTGATTATAGTATTCCTTATCTACCAGAAGATAAACCTAGATATTTAATGGGTGTTGGTGAACCTATAGATATACTTGAAGGAGTAGAAAGAGGTATAGATATGTTTGATTGTGTTCTTCCAACTAGAATAGCAAGACATGGTAATGTATTTACTCATCATGGAAGAGTAAATATGAGAAATGCTAAGTTTAAAGAAGATTTTACTCCTATCGAAGAAGGATGCGATTGTTATACTTGTAAGCATTATACAAGAGCTTATATAAGACATTTATTAGTTGCAGGAGAACAATTAGGAGGAAGATTATTATCAATACATAATATTAGATTCTTAATAAAAGAAACAGAAGATATAAGAGATGCTATTAAAGAAGATAGATTTAAAGAATATAAAGAGGAATTTATAAAGAATTATGTAGGAGAACAAGATGAATAAATTAATTGGATATTTAAAAATAAAAAAGATGATTGAAATGAATATAGGTAGAAACATGGCTTTAATGGACACTAACCATAATGCTAATGTAATGGGTTTTAAAAACGAAGTTGAAAAAATGACTTTTTTTGATAGTTATGAAGAATTCATTAGTCTAATTAAAAATATGAAGGATGAAGATAAAAAAATATTTATATCAATGGCACCAGAGTGTTCTTTAGAAAATTATTTTCTTTTTGATCATGTTAAACCAAATGATGTATTGATGCATTTTGAAAAAGAAAATGGAAAAACAAAATGTACTTTTAATAATAAGAGTATGAAATTGAAAAAGGAATATTATAAAAGAAGAATGAAAGAAGAAAGGGAATGTAAGTAATAATGAGAAAAGAAATAAGAGATAAAATTGATAAAGTATATGAAGATTTTAAAACTATTAATTTAGAAGAAGTAACTGTAGGAGATAAATATATAGATGTTAAAACATTTAAAGTTACTACTAAAGATGGAAAAGAATTCTATAGAGATAAGATTATTAAGAATAATGATTGTGGATCATCAGTTTCTGTTTTGCCAGTCTTAGAAAATGGAAATGTATTATTATTAATAGAGCCTAGAGTATTTACTAAAAGAACAGTTGAAATAAATGTACCTGGTGGGTATATAAATAAGGGTGAATCTACTTTAGAAGCAGCTAAAAGAGAATTAGAAGAAGAAACTGCTCTTAAATCAGATAATATAATTAAAGTAGTAGATTATTATACTGATTTAGGTAATTCTGATTATATTAGTTCAACTTATATAGCACTAGATGCAAAAAGAACAGGAGAAACTCATTTTGATTCTGATGAATTTGTAGAAGAAATTGAAGTAACAATTGATGAATTAAATGAATTAATAGAAAGTGGAGAAATAATGGATACACCATTAATAGTAGCATTTGTTAAATTAAAAGAAATGTTAAAAAAATAGAAGGTTATTTAACCTTCTTTTTGTTAACTCCAATAAATGTTCCTATATTTACTAATATTATTATTAATATGTAACTAATAAAAGTATTTATAGTAAATTCTAATGGAGATATTAGTATTAATAAATATAATAATGCAATAAAAATAGAACTTAATTTTAATCCATTTACTAATGCTTTTTTTCTTAATTTAAAACCTAGGAATAAACCAGATATAATAAATATTATAATAAATGAAATTACCTGTAATATGTTTATAAATTTATCATTAACTAGATTATAATAATCTAATATAGTAATAGGTATATTAAATAATAATAGTAATACTATACTTATAACTAAACTTTTTATTAATTTCATATGATCAACCTCTAATAAATTATATTCTTTGAATAAAATTATATTCATAAACCATAATACTAATGGTGAATAATATGATATTTAAAATACTTTTTAGAGCGATATTCTTTTATTTTATGATAATTTTTGCTTACAAATTTATGGGTAAAAGAGAACTAGGAGAACTTAGTTTAGTAGATTTTGTAATATCTACAATTATGTCTCAGATAATTGCAATATCTATTGAAAACTATAAAGAACCTTTATTATTTACATTATCACCTTTATTGTTATTAGTATTATTACAGGTCTTTTTAGCGTATTTATCATTAAAGAATAAAAAAGTAAGAACGTTCTTAGATGGTAAAGAATCACTGATTATAAATAAAGGTAAAATAATTAAAGAAGAAATGGTAAAACAAAGATATTCTTTAGATGATTTATTAACACAATTAAGAGATAGAGATATAAGATCAATTGATGAAGTAGATTATGCAATACTAGAAACAGGAGGTAAATTATCAGTGTTTAAAAAAGATGATAAGGAAAGAACAGTATTTCCTCTTCCATTAATAGTAGATGGTGAAATTGAATATAAAAATTTAAGTTATATAAGAAAAAATGAAGAATGGTTAAAAAATATATTAAAAGAAAAAGGGATTAAATTAGAAAATGTATTTTATTCGTTTTTAAAGGGAAGTGATGTTTTTATAATAAAGAAATTATGAACTGTAACATAGATAATATTAATTAGAATTGGATATATTAAAGAGTATATTCCGATATGCATATATGAGAGCATAATCATTAATATAATCTTAATAAAAATACCTTTAATTGTTGTTTTCATTGATTCTTTGGCCATGTTCATAGATTGAAGTATACTAGCTAATGGACTTTCTATATAAAGCAATATAAATATAGGGGACATTATTCTAATATATTTAGAACCTAGATTAGTATTATATATTAACTTCATAAAGAATTCTGGATTAATATTTATAATAATAACGTATATAAAACCAATTAAGAAAGATAGAAGCAATATTTCTTTTATCTTTCTTTTTATATAATTATATCTTTTATTTGAGTATGCATTACTGATTAAAGGTATAATCGATTGACTAATAGCCATAGAAAAAAATGATGGTAACATTAGTAACTGCATAGAATATCCTGTTAATATACCATATTCTGTAGTAATATATCTTGAAGAATAACCATTTATTAATAAAAGGTTAGTAATAAGAATTGGTTCAAAAAAATAACTTATTGTTCCTACTAATCTTGATGCAGTAGAAGGAATAGATGTAGAAAATATTTCTTTTTTTATATCTTTATCTATTTTGAATTCTTTTATACTTATTTTTTTATTTATAAATAGGGACAATATAAAACAAGAAAGAACTTCATTAATTATATTAGATCCTATTATAAAAGTAACAGCCAAAATATTATTATCTATTTTTGGCAAAAAGTAAATAAACATAATTATTCTGATTGTCTGTTCGAAAAAATTAGATATAACATTTGCATGCATCTTATTTAATCCAAATAAATATCCTTTTAATACAGAACTAATTCCTATAAAAGGTATAGATAATATCATTGATAGGATAGGGATATATAGATCATCATTATGTAAAATAATGCTTATGGGTTTAGCTAATGCAAGCATTAATATTACTATAATGATTCCTATAATAAAAGAAATTGTAAGAGCAGTACTCATGATCTTTCTTTTACTTATCTTATTTGATGATATCATTTTTGATACGCTAATCTCTAAACCACTATTTACTAGTGTAATAAATAAGTTATAAGAAGGTAATATAAGCATATATAGACCAATAGCGCTTTCTATAATATTTCTAGTCATAATTACTTTGATTATAAGACCAAGGATTTTAGTTATAAAACCACCAATAATAAGTACTATAGTATTTTTTATAAATTTGTTTTTCATATTTAAATATATGATTTTTGTTTATAAATTTGCATTAAATTCTATGTTTTGATATAATACTTCATCTACAAAGGGGATTTTTTTATGAGAGAAATTAAAATTAGTCCGTTAAATTTCAAGGGTAAGTTTAGTGAAGGATTAGAAAGTGTTATATATAATTATGAAGATAAAGAATTATATAATAAAGAAGTGTTATATAAACGTTATAGAGCGGTTGAATACATAAGAAATTTTAACCCATCTTTAGATAGTAATATGTATAATAATAAAAGAGATAAAATACTTATGATACCTCATTTAAAATGCTTTTTTGATGAAGTAAAAATATTAGATATTGGTATAGAATATGATAAACCATTAGGTTATACTCTTGAAAAGAGTCATTTAAAACCAATAGTATCTAGATATGAGACTTTTACGGATGATCAAGGTAAAGAAGTACAAAAACTTATTTACTATACTCCAAATAGAGTAGAAATGAGTTTATCAGATAAGATTAAATATCTTAAAATGATTAAAGAAAAAGTTGTTAAGTTTAACGATGGTGAAGTTTATGTAGGAGATTTTAATTATGAAAACTTTTTAGTTAATAATTCTCTTGATACAATGAAGTTTTGTGATTTAGATAATTTGAAGATATGGTCACATGATTTTGATAATAAAACAGCATCTGTTAAAGTATATGAAGATGCATGTTTAAAAGATGATTATAGAGCTAAGAATATAGAAGGGTTAGATTCTTTTTGTTTAAATATTTTTACGCTAGCATTACTTTCTAATGAACCTAATTTTAAGATTCTTAGAAATTTAGAAAACTTAGAATTACCTGAAATATTAAATGATTATCCAAATGAAGATATTCTTTATGATATGAAACATTTAGATAAAACTTATAAACCAAGATTTTTAATAGATATATTTAAATAAAAAAAAGACATATTTTTTAATAAATGTGTCTTTTTTTCTTTTAAAAATAAGTATTTTGTTTTATAATTATATATGAAACAAAATTGGTAGGAGATGAAGTAGATGAACAAGATAATTATGGTAGCAAGTATAGTATTAATATACTTATTACTAAGTTTTGTAGTTTCAAAAATTTTTAGAAAGGCAAATAAAAAATGGTATTTAGCATTTATACCAGTAGTAAACTTTATAGTTCTATTAAATATTGCAGGATTAAAGTGGTATTATATATTTGAATTTGCATTATCTTTATTTATTGGCTTATTTATATATTTTAAGCATTTTAAAGATTTATCATTAATTGTAGTTATGGTTGCAGCATTAGTAGCATTTGTTTATTACTATATAAATCTAAATATAAGAGTAGGGAAAAAGTTTAATAAGGGAAAACTATTTTTATTATTTATGATTATTCCAATTATTCCATATATCATTTTAGCATTTGATAAAAGCGAATATAAGGATAATGAAATAGATACTGTTAATAATAAATTTTTACATATTTTAGTTACTGTTTTAGTAATTGTTGTATCAAGTGCTAGTATGATTCCTCTAGTATTTAATAGTATTACAAAAGGATTAGACTTAGCAGGAGGTTTTGAAATTTTATATCAAATATCTCCATCTGAAAAAGGACAAAAATTAACTAGTTCTGATGTAGAAGATACATATAGAACTATGCTTAGAAGAATAGACAAGTTAGGGGTTAGTGAACCTGAACTTACTATTGAAGGTAAAGATAAAATTAGAGTTAAACTTGCAGGTGTAACAGATCCAGAGGCTGCAAGAGATTATATTACAGTAGCAGGAGAATTATCGTTTAGAGATTCAAAAGATAACAAGTTAATGGATAAGAGTGTATTATCTAATGGTACTGCTGCAAAGATATCTAAAGATGATAATGGTAATCCAGCTATATTACTTAATATTAAGAACAAGGATTTATTCTATAATGTAACATCTAAAATAAGTCAAACAGAAGATAAATTGATTGTTATTTGGTTAGACTTTGTTGAGGGACAAGATAAATATTCTACAGCAACTTGTGGCGAATTTAAAGATTTAAATGAAGCAAAATGTTTATCTGCAGCAACAGTTTCCCAAGGATTTAGTTCTAATGTTATAATTCAAGGTAATTTTACTGAAGAACAAGTTCAAAATTTAGTTGATTTAATTAATTCTGGTTCAAATAATGTTAAATTTAAAGAAATATCATCACAAACTGTTGGTTCAGCATTTGGTGAAGATTCATTATTAAAAACAGAAATTGCTGGTGTTATAGGTATAGTCTTAATTATAGTATTTATGACAATAATTTATAGATATTCAGGTTTAATAGCATCATCAGTAATATTAGTTTATACATTTATGACATTCCTTGTATTTAAAGGAATCGATGGCGTTTTAACACTACCAGGTATAGCAGCATTAGTGCTTGGTATTGGTATGGCAGTTGATGCTAATGTAATTACGTGTGAAAGAATTAAAGAAGAATTAAGAAAAGGTAGAGAATTAAAACAAGCATACAAAAATGGTATTAAAAACTCATTTAGTTCAATACTTGATTCAAATGTAACTACGTTTATAATAGCAGTTATATTATTTATATTTGGTGAAAGCTCAGTAAAAGGATTTGCAACTATGTTAATCATCAATATTATAATGACTATGTTAATAGTAGTATTAATTACTAGATTAATAACTTATGGCTTTATTAATAGTGGTTTCTTTAACAATAGATTAAAAATGTTTATTAATCAAAGTAAAAAAGAAATAGTTAAGACTAATGAAGCAGTTGAATCTAAATTTGAAAAAAGAATAAATAAAGATTATGTTAAACATCTTAAGAAATTTATTATATTACCAGCATTATTATTTATTGTATCAATAGTATTTGTATTTGTTAAAGGATTTAATTTTGGTATAGACTTTACTGGTGGTACTGATATTACTATTACAAATGCCAAGAAAACTAATTTAAGTACTATTAAGAAAGAAGTTAAGACATTAGGATATACTGTTATAGATAGTAGTTCTGATGATAGTGGTTATTACATTAAAATATCTGAAATATTAGATAAAGATGATATAAAGAAAGTAAATAATGTATTCGAAAGTACTTATAAAGCTAAAACAGATATTTCTGTTGTTTCAAATTTAGTTAAGAAAGACTTAATAAAGAACGCAATAATTGCACTTATTTATGCGATTATTGGAATAATTATATATATTTCTATTAGATATAAATTTAGTTATGCTATTAGTTCTGTTATAGCATTATTCCATGATGTATTTATGATAGTAGCAATGTTTGCAATACTAAGATTAGAAATTAATTCTATCTTTATTGCAGCAATACTTACAATAATTGGTTACTCAATTAACAATACTATTGTTATATTTGATAGAATTAGAGAAAACAAAAAGAAATTATTAAATGAAAATAATTTATCTAGAGAAGAACTTGTTAAGGTTGCAAATACTAGTATTAAACAAACAATGTTAAGATCTATTAATACTACAATTACAACTATGCTTCCAATTATTTGTTTGATTATATATGGATCTAAAGAAATAGTTGCGTTTGATATTGCAATATTTATTGGTTTAATTGCAGGAGCATATTCTTCTATATTTATGTCATCTTCTATTTGGGTATTCTTTGAAAATAAAATAAATTCTAGAAAAAATAAAATGAAAAAGAATCCAAAGAAGAATAATAAACCTAAGAAGAAAAAAGTAGAAGAATTAAGTGTTAAAGGAATTAATGCTTAATTCTTTTTCTTAAAAAGGAGAATGAGAATGGATGTACTAGAAATAAATACTATAGATGAGTTGATCGCTGTAGTAAGAAAATATATTAAAGATGAGGAAGAATTAAATACTATTAGAAAAGCATATGAATATGCTAAAAAAATACATAAGAATGATGTAAGAAAAAGTGGAGAAGAGTATATGCACCATCCACTTAATGTAGCGTATATTTTAACTAATTTATATGCAGATTCCGATACACTTTCAGCAGCACTATTACATGATACTATTCATATTGGAAATGCTGATATTGAAGATATAGAAAAGGAATTTGGAGAAGATATTTCGTTTTTAGTAAGAGGTATAACTAAAATTAATAAATTAAATGTATTTACTAATAGCGAAAATCAAATTAACTATTATAAGAAGATCATAATTGGGCTTACAGAAGATGTTAGAATTATAATTATTAAACTTGCTGAAAGATGCCAAAATATGAGAACTCTTTATGTTTTAAAGGAATCTAAAAGAAAAGAAAAAGCTAAAGAAACTATAGAAATTCTTGTTCCGATTGCGCATAGATTAGGTCTTTCTCAAATTAAGTCTGAACTAGAAGTAAATTCTCTTAAGTATTATAAACCTAATGCATTTGTATCAGTTGAAGAATTATTAGATAATACTGAAGAAGAAAGACAAGCTCTAGTTAATGATATGAAGAGAAAAATATCAGAATTATTAATTGAAAATAATATTACTAGATTTGAGATTAAGGGTAGAGCAAAATCTATATATTCTATTTATAATAAACTTCAAAAAGGTAAAAAGTTTAGTGAAATATATGATATTTATGCACTTAGAATAATAGTAGATACTGAAAGTGAATGTTATCAAACTTTAGGGATAGTACATTCAAAATTTAAACCTAAGCAAAATAGATTTAAAGATTATATAGCAAATCCAAAAACAAATATGTATCAATCTCTACATACTACGGTTTTTGGTAATGATGGTAAATTATATGAGATTCAAATAAGAACACACGATATGGACGAAGTTGCAGAAAGGGGTATTGCATCTCATTGGTCATATAAAGAAAAGGGTAAAAAATTACAAAATTCTATGGAACAAAAGCTACAATTGTTTAGAAATATTATGGAATTAAATGATGATGAAGTAGCGCCAGAAGACTTTGTAAATCAAGTAAAAGATGAACTTTTAGGTGATAATATCTACGTTTATACTCCAAAAGGTGATGTGTTTGAGTTACCAAAAGGGGCAACCCCAATAGATTTTGCATATAAGGTTCATACTAGAATTGGTGATACTATGGTAGGTGCACTTGTAAATGATACTATTGTACCATTATCTTCTGAACTTCATGATGGAGATATAGTTAAAATTAATACTAATAAAGCGAGTACACCTTCTAAAGAATGGCTTTCTATGGTTAAGACATCACAGGCAAAAAACAAGATAAAAGCTTTCTTTTCTAAAGCAGATAAAAACGAAAGTTATAACAGAGGAAAAGAATTATTTCAAAAGGAAATCAGAAGAAGAAAACTACCAATTAATGAGGTTACTGCAAAGATTGAAAATATTATTAGAGAACTTAAATTACCTGATGAAAATGAATTATATATTGGTATAGGAACAGGTAAATTTCCACCTGTATCGGTTGTTGATCTAGCATTTAAAACTGATGAAATATCTAAAGAAGAGCTAATGCTAGATAAAATAATTAAAACTAAAGACAATATAATTGATGTTAAAAATGATGTTCTAGTAGATGGAATAGATGAAATAAAAGTAACTCTAGCTTCATGTTGTAATCCTATTAAAGGAGATAATATTGTAGGATATATTTCAAGAGGAAATGGTATTATTGTACATAATGAAGAATGCCATAATATCAAAGAATTAGAAGAAAGATTGATATCAGTTAAATGGAACAAAAATATTGATAAAAAATTTAAAGCATTAATTACAATAACTGGTACTAAAAAGGATAATTTACTATTGGATATAATAGGCAAAACTTCTGGATCAGGAATAACAATCACAAATGTTAATACAAATAATAAGACAGAATATGCTATTTTTGACCTTATTCTAGAAGTTAAAGATCTTGATTCTTTAAAGAAATATATGACTGATTTAAAACAAAACTCAGATATAATAAAAGTGGAAAGAATTTTTAATTAAAATCGAGAAAAAAACTCGATTTTTTTCTTTTATTTTTGACAAAAAAATGATATACTTATATTAAGTATAATAATAATAAAAATAGAGGTGTATTGTTATGTCTAATTTAAAGAAGAAAAAGTATATTGCAGGATTATTGATTGTATTCTTACTAATCACAATAGTAGGATTATTTTCATATGGTAAGGTTGATAAATATAAAGGACTAGTCAAAGTAAAAAATGCTAAATTATTGGGTAGCGTTTTAAATACTAATGCTATGACTAGTAAAGGAACTGAAGAAGTTAAATATAATTTAAAATATACTTTAGATCCAGTTTCAGGATTAACAAGTAGAAATGTAATTATAAGAGGAACTTTAAATTCAAACTATGCATCATTTAAAGAAATAAATAAAACAGGCGTAACAAGTACTTTAAAAAATAGTGGCAAAGAAATAGAAATTAATATAAGTGATGTACCATTAGGAGTAGAACAAAATTTAGACATATTAATTCAAGTAACAAATGCACCAAACAATGAAAGTATCGTTCCAGAAATATATATCAAAGAAGCAACTGGTGAGGAAACAAGAACAGTAGGACAAACAATAACAGTATCAACTAATTCAGTTTTAGGAATAGTATATGATGAAAATAATATTCCAGTAGGAAATATAGAATTATCAATTAATAAAGATGGAAGAGAAATAAGAAGAACATATACAAGAGATGATGGAACATATAATTTTAGTGATTTAGAAACTGGAACATATCAAATAAAAGTAGAAGAAGAAATATATGAGTTAGTAAGTGGATCAGAAACAAGTGAAAGTAATCCGCAAAACATAATCAAAGTAAAAGAAGTAGATAAATTTAATATTGAAACACATAAATATATTGAAAAATTGGATTTAGTAATAAATGGAAAAAAACAAAGCTATTCATATAAAGATGCAGAAAAAGTAGTACAAGCTATTAAAAATGCAAAAACAATCTCTGGACAAATAGAATACAAAATAGTAGTAAGAAATAAAGGTGAAAAGAATACAGCAATTGAAAGAGTAGTTGATGAACCAGGAGAAGGACTTGAATTTAAAGAAAGTAATAACACAGGATGGAAATTAGAAGATGGAGTTATTAAATATAAACCGATTGAAGGATCTACATTAAGTCCAAAAGAAAAAAGAGAAATAAAATTAGTATTAGATATAACAAATACAAATGAAATAAAAACATATATAAACAAATTAACAACAAAAGGTGAAATAAAAGAAAAAGTTGCATTCGTAGTAGATAATAGAACAGTAAAAGAAGTAAATGTAGTTGAAGGAGATAAAGTAGAAAGACCAAATCTAGAAATAGATGATCTAGATGGTTGGTATACAGATAAGAATTACACAAATAAATATAAATTTACTAATGAAGTATATAAAGACTTAATACTATATGCAAAAACAGAAGAACAAGTAAGAGAATATACAGTAAGATTCATAGATAAAGGACAAGTAGTAACAAGCGAAACTGTAGAAGAAGGACATAA
>Ga0129307_1000332_pt1 | contig 77283 bp, 73 predicted proteins | sample P1105metagenome_FD_94437 | JGI IMG/M metagenome (GOLD analysis project Ga0129307, IMG submission 94437) | Capybara group fecal microbial communities from Wisconsin, USA - P1105 metagenome | ecosystem: Host-associated > Mammals > Digestive system > Large intestine > Fecal | place: USA: Wisconsin...
ACTTCTTGATAGCAACTGTGGCAACGGCGCCACAACCGATAATCAATGCTCTTGCCATTTTTTGTTTGTTCCTCATTTGTTGAGAGTTAATCCATCGGGATGGCGATCCCGGTAGAGAATGTTATTAACTAAAATTTAGGAACTTTTGTGTGGTGCGTGCGGAGCTGGGCGCATAACAAGCCTGTTTTGCATTGTTCCTGAGCACTTCTTTCATGTCATTCCCCACTTGATGGGGAATCTCCTTGTGCAAGACTTGTGTTGGGCGTTCCCTTGCCCATGGGCAAGGTCGGGCTATATCGCAAGGCTGCCCGTGCGCACCAATGGCGCCCCCGCGCAACTCTTGCGACGGCCCTTCGGCAGAATAACATTGGAAAAGGTCCCTGAGCTTGCCGAAGGGCCGCCACACCGTGGTCACTATCCCTAACGCAAAATACCCTTGCGGTTCGCTCCCTTGACTGTCAAAATTAGCGGGTATAGATTTAGTGCATGACCTACTATTTTATCAGCGATTTGCATGTCGATTTCTATGCGCCAATGACCCGCACCGTCGCCGTGTTGCGCAAACATTTCGAAGTATTCTTTGAACGCAACTTTCTGCCTGCGGATGCCTGTTGCATCGCGGGCGATATCGCGAACGACTACTTCACCTACGTGGAGGTCCTGAAGTTCATCGCCGAAAAATATAACACGGTCTATGTGTGCCTTGGAAACCATGACATCATCACTGAATACATGGGGCGTTTCGGCTCTGACCGCGATTTCACCACATCCGAAAGCAAGATAAAATACTTCCTTGCCGAAGCAGAAAAAATCCCGAACATCCAGCTGCTCGAAAACCGCATTGCTGATGGCGTTGCAGGCTGTATGGGCATGTGCGATTTCAAGTACAAACATTCGCCCGCTGCATCCGAAATTGCAAATAAAATCTTATGGGCTACACGCTGGTTCGATGGCCGCCATTGGAAATACATGCAGAACGATACGGGCAAACTTTGGCGACATTACGACAGAGCTTTCCGCGAACTCACCGCACAACGTCCGAAAATCATGATGTCGCATTTTCTGCCGCTGGAATTCGAAATGGCGGAGCGTTACAAGCACGATCCTTACTCAAATTTTTTCTACTTCCACGGAGCCAAATATCTAGAAAACCTAGATGACGGAAGCATTTGGCAAGCGGGCCATACCCACATCGCCATTAAGCGCGAATACACCGACGTACTTGGCAAAAAACATCTATTGCTTTGCAATCCTGTGGGTTACCCTGACGAAAATCCCTATGCAGAACATGGACTAAAACTGGAAGATTTTGTAGTGGATGTGAGGTAAAACATGGAAAATAGAAACTCAAACCTGTACAAAACGACTACAAATGTCCAAAATTGTAGTAGTTTCCCTGAAGATTTTTCAACGAAATACGGAATATCTAAACATTTTCCGTATTTCGTTGAAATTTTGCCGTCAAAAAAGTATATTTATGGCATGGCACAAAAGAATGTTCTATCCGACCAAAAACTTGTCTTTTCGAGCGATGAACTCCAAAAGCAGGGCTTTTCGTATTACCAAATAACGAAAATGGTTGAACAGGGCAAACTTTTTCGCCTCAATAAATCGTATTACGAAAATGCGGGCTTTACCGGCGACATGAACGATTTCTACTACGTTCAGGCGTTTGCCCCTCAGGGCGTTATATGTCTTCTAAGTGCGGCCGTTTATTACGGCCTAACAACTTTCCGTCCAGACGCCATTGATGTAGCTATTCCGCCAAAGACAAAACTTTCGACGCAGCCGGAATCGCAACGGTTTTCCCTGCACTACTTTTCGGGCGAAAGGCACTCCCTTGGCGTGCGCACGATTAGCGAAAACAAGAATCCCTTCAAAATCTACGACATAGAAAAAACGGTCGTGGATATCATATCTAATCGGAACAAGGTCGGAATCGAAGAGACCAAGGAAATCCTGACCAATTATCTTGCAAGGCAAGACCGAAACATCAATAAGCTTTACCGCTACGCAGAAAAACTTTCGTGCATTAAAATCCTGAAGACGTATTTGGAGGTTCTCGTATGAATGTCCAGTCGATAAAGGGCAAACTAAAGAACGTTGCCAAGACGAATTTCAGGTTGTATCAGGAATTACTCACGGTCTATGGGCTAGAACGGGCCCTGTTCAGGATTGGAAAGTCGAAGTACAGGGAAAATTTCACACTCAAGGGAGGAATCTTTTTGTACGCCCTCTATGGGAAGGATTACCCCCGTTCTACTTCGGATATAGACCTTCGCGCCGACAAAATTAACGGAACTCAAGAGTCGCTCCTGTCTATCTTTAGTGAGATTTTCGCGATACCGGCAGACGACGGGCTTGTATTTGATTTGGCTTCGCTAAAGTCTCGCGAAATAAAGAAACAAGATGAATACCTAGGCACAAACATCAGCATCACGGCATTGCTCGGGAACACACGACTTCCCGTGTCCATTGATATCGGGTTTGGCGATGTGATTGTTCCGTCTAAAAAGGAAATGTCTTTCCCTGTATTGCTGGATATGGAAAGTATGACGCAAGCGAGAATAAATAGCAGTTTGAATGAAATTCGGAATATCCAATCGTTTTCCGTATTTGGTTGAAATTTTGATGGTAGTTAAACTTCGTGTTCCTAAAAAAATGTTAAAATTCTACGGCATATTTGCAAAAGTGCCGTGGTTTTATTATATTAAGGATATGCCAAAATACGACGGAAAAGAAATTCGCAATACCGAAGGTTTTATGCTTCGCGACAACATGAGCGCCTACCAGTACCATCAGGCCCTACAAAAGGTTCAATCGGGTGAGTTGCTTCGCTTGCGTCCAGGTGTGTTTGCAGAACCCATAGTATTGGCCGACACGATGCTCGATATAGACATTCTTGTGCCCGGTGGCGTGCTATGCATGTACTCGGCGTGGGAACATTACGAACTCACGACGCAAATTCCTAGCGCATTTTGTATCGCTATTCCGCGTAAACGAAAACTTGTATTGCCCGAATTCCCTCCAATAACGCTTTATTATTGGTCGGATCATCTGCTGGAATTTGGAACCACAATAGCAGAAGTGCATGGGCATAAGGTACATGTCACCGACTTGGAACGCTCCGTCTGCGATGCGGTAAAATACCGCAATAAAATAGGACTAGATGTATGCGCTGAAATCCTTAAAACATATCTTCGTCGCCACGATAGGAACATTCCTAAGCTAACTGAATATGCAAAAAAACTACGTGTGGCGGCAACACTAAAAACATATTTGGAAATAGGACTTTAAGATGGTTCAGGATGTCGCAAAGTCAGTAAAAAATCGCCTACTGGAGCAAACGAGAAAAGCGCACGGGAACTACCAACAAGTTCTCATACGCTTCTTTCATGAGCGCTTGATGTATCGTCTCGCAAAAAGCAAGTACAGGTCATCATTCTATTTGAAGGGCGGTTCATTACTGTTTGCTTTGAATCCCGTAATTGCGCGCCCAACTTTGGATGTGGACTTGCTCGGTATCAATTTCCCTTCAAAGCCAGAACTGCTCCGCTCTATGTTTGCTGATATATGTTTGCAAACGTGTCCTGAAGACGGCATTACTTTCGATATTGACTCCATTCAAGTCAATGACATCATGAATGATAAGGAATACCTCGGGCTTCATGTGAAAATACAGGCAAACTTGGATTCAATTCGCCAGTGGGTCGCCATTGACGTTGGGTTCGGAGATTCGGTTGTTGGTGTAAAAGAGATGTCGTACCCCTCACTACTTGACAATTTGCCTAAAGCGAATATTTTTGTCTATTCAATCGAATCTATTGTTGCCGAAAAATTCCATGCCATGATTGAGCGAGACGAAAGCAATAGCCGCATGAAGGATTTCTTTGACGTCTATCAAATTTTGACAAATCACAAGATTGACAACAATGTTCTTGAATCAGCCATCAAAGCGACTTTTCGCGCCAGGAAAACGAACTACACTTCCAAAGCTAAACTTTTTTCTGCTAATTTCTCCCATAACGAAGCAAGACTAGCTCTTTGGAAAAATTTTTTACACAAAATCAAATACACGAATCCATTAAATTTTGAAGATGTGATGAATTTGATTCGTGATAAGCTAGAAATGTATTGGTCAAAAGAAATGCTGGAGTAGAACTTCATCATCAAGTAAATAGGTAAGAAAAAATTATATTGCATAGAAAAAAGGACTAAAATTATGCAACAGGATTTGCTTGGGCGTGAGCCGTTTGTCACATTACTTAATAATATAATTACGCAAAAAATTAGTGCACATGAAGGATTCTCATTTGCAATTGATGGCAAATGGGGGTGTGGCAAATCATGGATTGTAAAGGAACTCGAAAAGAAACTCGAATCAAGATATTTCGTAGTTCACTATAACTGTTGGGAAAACGAATACTATGATGAACCTCTTGTCGCAATTCTTTCGGTCGTCATTGATAAATTGAATCAAATTGAGAATAAAATAAAAAGCCAAAAGAAAATTCAAACCATAAAAAACGCTGTAAATTTTTTAGCAGAGGCGGCTAGCATTGTCGCTAAAAATAAAATCGGTATTGACTTTAACGAGTTGAAAAAAGCGGGAAAAAAAGCTATAGATGCTGACAAAAAGAAAATTTTCCAAACTGATTTTGACAAAAATCAGCCATTGAAAAAAACTCTAGAAGCTGTTCAAGACAACCTTCTAAAACTTAAGCAGGAGTTTGGAGGTGTTATTTTTATTGTGGATGAACTTGACCGATGCTTGCCAGAATATGCAATAAAGGTGATGCAAAGGCTTCATCATATATGTTATAACAATGATTCCGATTCATTTATTTTTATTCAACTTGCTGCAATCAATAAAAGTGAATTACTTGGTTCCATAGCAAAGACTTTTGGACGCGAATTTAATTTGACTCAAAAATTTACCAATCCAGATACTCGTCCAGGAACAATTGTTTGCGACAATTTTGATGAAACCCAAATTCAATTTGGAAATTACTACTTTAAAAAATTTTTCCAAATGGTGATTCCCGTTTCTAATGGAGAAAAAATAGACAATCCGTTATCGCTCCTTGATGGCTTTGAAAATAATTTTGATTCTACAGATGTGACCGGAAAAGAGTATGTTGAAAGATTTTTTACCGAGGTCTTATCATTTTTCCCAATGAGAACTAAACTTGAATTAGTCAATTTGGTAAAAACAGCACATGAGATAACAGCGATGGACGGTTCTTTAGACAAAAATCTAAAATATAATACTCTTTGTATTGAATTGATAGATTGCTTTTGTAAATCTGTTCTGAAAAAGACATTACCTGTTGTTAAACTTCAAAGAGGTACGAATCAAAATTATCGCCATTATTTATTCCTACAAATACCTAATATATCGAATATTGAAGGTATTGTCAACACTTTAGAGCTTGAAAAAGCATTTGCAAAGTGGAGCTCATCAACATGTTCCGAGTCGCAATATGTATTTGAAGGAAGGAACAGATCTTCCGTTTACGAATTTGATTTATTACGCCCTGAAGCATATATCAAGGCTTTTTACAAACAAGGACAATCTATAGAATTAAAAGTTAGTGGTCATGGTCCAATTGAATCTGAACAAAAATTCATCGAAGCCTTCCGAAAGACGTTAAACATCCTTGTTTAACAACCTTGCGAATTAGTCGAAATATGTGCATTTTTTTGTTGACGAAAGCTATTGTTTTCATTGATTTTCCTCAAAATTTTCCACTTGTTCCATAACCTTGCTGAACACTTCGGGGCTGTACTGCGGCGGGTATCCGTTTTTTACAAGGCAGATTTTGATATCCACTTTAAGGGAATTACGTACATTCTGATTATTGAGCCAGTCGGCAAATGAAGATTTCGTATCGATGATTTCCTTCACCTTCTTCGCCAAGGCCTTGCATTTTTCGTTAATGACTACGCCATCAATTTCTTTGTCTTCTCCGTATTCAAAGTTGTATTGGTCGCGGAGAGCAAGCAGAATATCATAGAAAGCCTTTTCTTCGAAGGTCAAACCCATCTTGCGGAAACTTTCGCGGTTTTCGTTCATCTGGCGCAAAATCTCAAGAGCTTGTTCTGTCGCGCTTTTGATGATTTCATCCGTAGCATGTTCCTGCGTTTCTCCCGCTTCTTCGGCGGTCAATGCCTTGCGGCGTTCGTGATATTCCTCGATTGTCCTTTCAAGCATTTCCAAGAATGACTTTGCCGCAATTTGGTTGATTTTCCCGAATTCCTTGATTTGCTTGCGGAGCATTTTCACCAGAAGTTCAAGTTTAGTTGCGGGCATCTTGACGTCGGAAAGTTTCTCGTAGAATTCCGGGCTGAAAAGATTCTCTTCATCGCCGCTTTCAAGAACGCTTTCTACTTTGCTGTACTTTAGCGCTTCTTCTACCATTTTGGCGACATTACGATTCATCGTATCGGTATCGATATCGCTTGTTCCGCTCATTTTACGCACAAAACCCGCAATCGCCATAAAGCACTGGGCTAAAGCCGATTCTTCTTCGCTCAAATTTCCAGAAGGCGAACAAATGTCAAACGCCACACGCATCCGTTTCACAACCTGCAAGAAGTAATTCTTAAAGGAAACCTTTTGCGGAGCCTTTGCCCCGTTTTTGTTTTCCGAATTGAGTTCTTGCGTTGAGGTAAACACGTATTCAGCGGCTTTTGCAAGCAGCATGTACCGCCTTCCTGGTTCGCATTCCGGATCCAGGAACGGAGTGATATCATACCCGGCAAACAGGTGCTTTAGAATTTCCAATTCGCCCCTGAATATGGCTGTCGCCTGTTCCACATCATCTACCGTCGGGGCGACAGAAGAATCTCCGCCATAAAGTTTCATCGCTTCGCGCATGTTGTCGCGAATGCCGATGTAATCCACAATCAAGCCATATTCCTTGCCTGTATCTTTACGATTGACACGGCTTATTGTTTGGATAAGCATGTGCTTTTTTAGGGGCTTGTCGTTATACATGTATGTAAGGCAAGGAACATCAAAACCTGTAATCCACATATCCACGACAATAACAATTCGGAAATTTGACTTTTCGTTCTTGAAGGCTACATCCAATTCTTCGGAGCGGGAATCGTTCTTGACCCCTCCAAGATAATCGTACATTTCCTTGCGGTCGTTACTCCCGACGCTTGCAACCATTGCCATAAAAGGCACGGGCTGCATTTTCTTCAATTCTTCTTCAGTTGCTATAACACCATCAGGTGTTTTCTTTTCGACAAACCATTCAGGATATTTCTCCTGGAATTTCTTCAGCAGGTCGTATGCAATTTGGCGAGAAGAGCACACGATCATCGCTTTTTGTACGCGGTCCGGTTCGCCTGCGCAACTAGAAACATAATGGTCGTGAATATCAACTGCGAGGCGTTCCAAGCGAGCGGGATCCCCAAGAATCACCTCCATGGAACTCATCGCCTTTTTACTGGCCTGAATGTCTTCGGCTGTTGCACCATCTTCAGCGCACTTCTTATAGTAATCTTCAATTTCTTTGACTTTTTCCTTGTCAAGCAATACCTTTGCAATACGCGGATGATACTTGATAGGAACAGTCAAGCCGTCGGCAACCGCCTGGTCCATAGTGTAGCGGTCGATTTCATCACCGAAGGTCTGGTACGTTTCTGCAATCGGCGTGCCCGTAAAGCCAACGAAAGTCGCATGCGGGAAAGCTTCGCGCAGGACTTTCGCATAAGGCTTTGAAATCATCGCCTTCATGTTTTCGTCAACGTCTTTGCTGAACTGGATTTTCTTGGAATGTTCCAGTTGGGTTCGGTGAGCCTCGTCCGAAAAGCAGATGATGTTGGCACGGTTGTTGATTAGGCCAATTTTATCGTCTTCGCGGTCGCAGAATTTTTGGATGGTGCAAATGTAGAACCCTCCGCTTTCGCGCGCACCCAGTTCTTCACGCAGTTGTTTGCGGTTCTTTACGACTTCGACGCTTCCAAGATTCAGGAACTCCGTGCTTTTCTTAAAAAGTTTTGCTCCCTGCTTTTGTAATTCCTCGCGGTCCACAATCATCACGATTGTAGGAGACCCGATTTCGGGAATATCGGAACAGCGAAGTGCCAATTGACGGGCAAGAAACGCCATCGTGTAAGTCTTACCACAGCCTGTCGCACCAAAGTAGGTGCCGCCCTTGCCGCTTTTTTCAATGACGGACTTGACAATGCTCTGTTTTAGCAAGCGGGAGGCGAAAAATTGCGGATAACGGCAGACGATTTCCTTTTCATCGTGGTCGTATTCGCTATCCTGAAAATAAACATAGTCGCGGAAAATTTCAAGGAAGCGGACAGGATTATAGACGCCCTTTATCATCGCCTCGGTTTCGGCAAACGGCATCGTTGAAATCTTGTCCCCTTCGTTTATTCGTCGCCATGCATAGAAATGTTCGTAAGGCGTGCGGACCGTTCCAAGACGGGTCTTTACGCCATCGGAAATACAGGCCAGCGGGCAGTAATGCAAAAGATGCGGAATATCGCGCCAGTAGCGGATGTTGATTTGTTCCCAAGCGTCATAAATAGTGGCGTTTGCATCAGCGGGGTTCTTCAGTTCTATAACGCAAAGCGGGAACCCATTTACATACAGCATCACATCGGGACGGCGGTTTTCTTTTTTGCCGTTGTTGACATATTCAACCGTCAACTGGTTCACGACGCGGAAAATATTATTTTCAGGGCGTTCAAAATCTATCAGTTGAATTGTTCTTGGTTTCCCGTCTTGCGGAGTGAACTTGATGCCGTCTATAAGCCAGTTGTAGAACTTGTGAAGTGTTGCAAAATCGCTTTCGGCACCCACGAGGCGAATTGTGTCGAACAGTTTTTCGACATCGTCCTTCGACAGGTCTGGATTATTTGTGGTCAGATATTCCTTGATGTCATCAGCGTGAAGGACTTCCTTGATTTCTTTTCGGGCAAGTTTGTTGCCCGGCAGATACAGCCAACCTTCCGTTTCAAGATACGAGATAAATGCGTTTTCGTAATCAGATTCGCAGAAGCGACCGTTGAAGTCAAGCAATTTTGCCATGGTTTATTCCTCCAGCGAACCCTTGATGAGAATGGGGCAGATATCCTTTATCTGTTGTTTCAGCTGTTCGTTGATGCGCTTGCGTTCTGTATAGACTTTGTAAATGTCTGCGATTGAACGTTGAACGGAAATATCGGGAATGGGGATTTGAACTTCTTCCATGTCGGAGTATTCAAAAAACTCATGAGCACTTCCCTTTGACATATACCTCGCATATCTGTCAAATTCAGAACGTTTAAACCACATCATCAAATATTCTGGAGACAACTTGTTTGTCTGCACAATTTCAAAAACTTGATACGCCGATGAGACAACGCAATCTTCTCCGATACGGTATGCTATTGATATTTTCTCTCCATTTCTTGTTGTAGCACGATTGTATGCAAATTGCCCTGTTCTAACTATTTTGGCGTTCTGTTCCGCATCTGCAACTTGCTTAGGGGATGCAAAAAATTTTTCGTTCGTTATTCCTTGAGCTAACTTAATTTTTAAATCTGAATTTCTTTCGTCTATGGGATGAATATACGGTCCAATTTTTTCACATTTTATTTTTCTTCGCAGTTCTTCAATATACGCATCGCAGGTGAGCTTTAGGTCGTCAAGGCCTTTTTCGTAAGCTTTTTGGTTAGCGACCATTGACTCGTAAATATCCACATACTTCTGTTGAGTTGGTAAATCAGGTAATGTAATTTCAACACTGCACATGTCATTAAATGTGAAAAATTCATGTGCAGAACCCCAAGAATTGCACCTTACATATCTATCAAATTCCTTACGATTAAAAAAAATGTATAGATATTTTGGTAATAATGGAGCATTTTTCTTTATATAAAAGACCTGATATGCTGCCGAGACTGCACAGTCTTCTTCATCTCTATAGGCAATAGATATTTTCTCACCATTACGCGTCGTTGCTCGGTTGTATGCAAATTGTCCTTTTCTAACAATTTTTGTTGCACTTATATCTTCAGCAACTTGCTTTGGATTAGAAAAAACTTTATTCGTCGTAATTCCCTGAAATAATGTGACGGACAAATCCTTATTACGACAATCATAAGGAAGTAGAAACTCACCTAACTTATACGTTTTCAAAGCCATAATCCATCCCCGCTATTCGATATCAAAGCCAATGCCCTTGAAGGCTTTTACCAACATTTCCTGGCTCTGTTTTTCTGTCGCGAGCAGGGATTTCATTTCGCTCTGAATACGCTTCATCTCTTTCTTGTAATCGATATCCAGGTCGTGGTCAATGAATTCGATATACTTGCTCGGCGTAAGCGCCCAACCCTTTTCCTCGATTTCCTTAATTCCTACACTGCGGTAAAGTTCCGGCAACGCATAATTCGTGCCATCGGTTCCCTCATTTTGCCAAGTGTGATAGATGTTTGCAGCCCTTTCAATCTGCTTCGTGACAAGACGTACCTTTTTCTTCTGCTCATTCTTCACGGGGTTTTCCGTCCATTGACGCAAATCCATAAAGAGAATTTCGTGCGTGCGGTTGCGAAGTTTACGACCATTGTATTTTCCGCCCTTCTTGTTCTGATTCAGTATCCAAAGCGTCACGCTGATATCGGTAGTAATGAATAGTTCCCGCGGCAGTACGACAATTGCTTCGACCTTGTCGTTTTGGATAAGCTTCTTTCGGATATTAATCGTGTCATCATCGTTTAACGCACCATTTGCAAGTAAGAAACCCGCTACACCATCAGACGGCTTTAGGTGCGAAAGCATGTGCAAAATCCATGCATAGTTCGCATTACTATCTGGCGGAGTTTCGTAATCGGCCCAGCGGGAATCTTTTTCCAAATCCGAATCATACCAACCCTTGAGATTGAACGGCGGATTCGCCATGATGTAATCGAAATAGAGACCCCTGTGCAAGTCGTTCCTAAATGTGGAATCGTTCGTTTCACCCAAATGATGGCTGAGTCCACGCAAGGCGAGGTTCATTTTGGCAAGGCGGTAAGTGGCAGCCTCTTTTTCCTGTCCGTAAATGTTGATGCGGTTGACGTCACCCTGCTTGGATTTGACCAGTTCTGCACTCTGGATGAACATGCCGCCCGAGCCACAGCACGGGTCGTAGAGCGTTCCGTCGTAAGGCTCAATCATCGAGGCAATCAACTGCACCACATCGTGTGGCGTATAGAATTCTCCTTCTTCCTTCGTGGCGTTTACGGCAAATTCTTTCAAGAAATATTCATAGACGCGGCCGATCAAGTCCTTTTCTTCGCCGAACTTTTTATGGCTTATCTTATTCACCTCGTCCACCAGTTTCTTGATGTCGTTTGGGGCAAGGTTTCGCGTCATGAACGTGCCTTCGACAAAGCAACCCTTGAGGTCTTTCGAGTCGGTCGCAATGCTGTGCAGGGCTCCGTCAAGCGCGGAATTCAATTTTGGAGCAGGAGTGTCGATGATATTCGACCAGCGGGCTTCAGGGGGCAAATAGTAAGTCCCGTCTGTAAAAGAAATGTCCTCAAAAAATGCGATGCGGACTCCTTCATCGTCGGGATCGAGTCCTTGTTCTATCAGTACATTGCGCAGCTTGGCAACACCGTCATCAAATTTTTCGCCAATGAAACGCAGGAACACGAGCGTGAGCATCATGTCACGTTTCTCGAAGAACGAACCCGAATTTCGGGCAGCCCGCAAAATATCGCGACAGTTAAAGAGAATATTTTCGAGGTTCAGTGTGGTCTCGACCGCTTTTTTCTTTGCCATAATCGGGGCGTGCTCCATGTAAAAAATGAACGAATCATCTCTTTTGCACAAAGACCTTGGCCCAAGATGTCGGAAAAACAAAAAAGGCGTGGAGTCGCAGTGCCTATCATTGCTGCGGGCTACCACACCCTTGACTCAATAAGCACAAACGACCCACGCCCCAGATGGGACGTGAGCGTTCGTCTTATTCTCGAGTCATTTGAAAGTGGTAGTTTCAGCAATGAGAATAAGAGACGAATCTCAAAATTTCCGGTCGCCCAAAGCCTGGTGGCAAAGGGCTATGTCAATGAAAATGTAAATAAATTTGGGGAGTTAGCGTAAAATTTGGCTCTCTGTAGGAACAAATCTTGCATAGATGTTTACAAAAAACGTCAAAAATCCGAAAAAATGGCTTGTTTCGACCATCAATTCGCCCTCTTGACGGCGGCTTTCCTGCTAATGTAGTTTTATGGGAAAAACCACAAAAAGGAGCGTTCAATGGTGAATGAAATAATTCATGATGTTTGCCTTTTCATTGAAGGAACTGCATGCGTTTGTGATGACGCGAATATAATTGCAGAAAAAGCTTTGGCTCGTTTCGGAAAAAAGCATAAGCGAGAGGTTCAGTACGTTTTATTAATGAAGACAATGACTTTATCTGCAAAACAGTTTGCTAAAATTCTGAGTCTTCGCGATTTTTCTGAGGGCCTGTATGAAATCGAGGCGGAATGTGCGAAAAGGAACGGTTTGGTAATCGTTTATGGTTATTCTGATGATGTGATTCAATTGGATGGTGCTGTTCGTACATTTGGTGATTGTTTTCAAGGTGGTGATTTTCACTTGGTAAAGAATAAGGGCTGTTGGAAATTGGCGGATGGTGTCGGCAAATGCAATAATATTTCGGCTTTGTGGTATAGTTGCGATGCTGTGAATGATTGTGGCGAATGCATTCCGTGGTCGTACAAGACGGATATCCCGTGTGAAAAATTTTATGTTACTAGCGATGGGGATCCATATTGTGAGGGCTTTGTTTTTAGTATAAATGATTTGGTTGAACGTACTTTGGGATAATCATGTCCACAATTCTCCTTTCCATCAAGCCTGAATACGTTCGCAAGATTCTCGAAGGCTCAAAGAAATATGAGTTTCGCAGAAGTGTCGCTAAACGCAAAGTTGACCGAATTTTGATTTATTCAACCGCACCTGAAATGAAGGTGGTTGCAATGGTTGAAGTTTTTGACATCTTGAAGGATTCTCCGAAAAAACTTTGGGAAAAGACTCGAACCCATGCAGGAATTTCTCGCCCGAAGTTCATGGATTACTACGCTAACAGATCAGTGGCTTACGCATACCAATTAGGTAAACTGCAAAAATTTGAGACTCCCAAGACGCTTGCTGAATATGGCATTACCGCCGCTCCGCAGTCTTTCGTGTATATCGAAGGGTAAAAACGTAAAAGATGTCCCTGTAAATGTCCCTATAAATGTCCCTGTAAAAGATAGACGGAAAAAGATAATTGCAGTCATCGCCAAAGACTCTTATGTGTCGGCCACAAAGCTTGCCGAAAAATTTGGTGTTACGGAAAAAACAATCAGAAGAGATTTGCAGTTACTGAAACAGCAAAACCTAATTACACGTGTTGGAGCCAACAAAAACGGCTATTGGAAAGTGAACTAGTCGCCAAACGCAAAGTCGACCGAATTCTGATTTATTCAACTGCACCTGAAATGAAGGTTGTGGAAGTGTCAAGGGCCTTTCGTCTAACCCTAACTTCTCATAATGGGGGTTATGTCTTTATTTTTTTTCGATAAAATCACCAGATCTCTTGACAGATTTTTAAAATAGTGTGTATTTGTGCAGTAGCTTGTTTTTGCCGCTTTTTTTGCATGTAGGCGGAGGAGTTGATATGGTTGGTTTAAAACGTGTGCTAGTTCCGACAGTTAGTTTTTTTTCCCTCACATCGTGGTATTGACTTTTTGTAGCCGATTGGCTACATTGTAGGAGGGAATATGTTTCGAATCAAAAAGACGGAATATTTTTCTAAATGGCGTAACCTAATTAAAGATGATCATGCTCGTGCAAAGATTGACCTTAGAATAGAGCAAACTAAACTAGGAAATTTTGGAGATTTCAAGTTTGTTGGCGATGGTATATATGAGATGCGTATTCATTATGGGCCGGGGTATCGCATCTATTATACAAAAGAAGATGATGTCATTGTTCTTTTGTTGGTGGGTGGCGATAAATCAACGCAACAAAAGGATATTGAAAAGGCAAAGGAGTTGAAAAATGGAAAAAAATGATGCTGAAATTTCTGATTTGGACGTTGCTGATCTCTTGCAAACAGAAGACGAGGTCAAATATTTTTTGCAAGAAGCTCTTGCTGAAAATGATCCTGTTTTATGGCAACATGCAATTGAAGATGCAGCTCGGTCTGCGGGTATGGCAAAGATTGCTGAAAAATCGGGCTTGAACCGTGAAAGTCTCTACAAGGCTCTAAAAGAAGATGCTCATCCAAGGTTTGATACTGTTATGCGTGTGCTCAATGCTATGGGTTTAAAGCTTACCATAACGCCTTGCGTTGCAGAAAAACAAGCAAAGTATTCTGCGAAGTGATACGGTAATTTCACTAATTGTCGGAATGATGTGTGGCTGCGAAAGACCTTTTTTAATAAAGAGGGAAAAATTTGACAAAAATGTTTATTCTGAATGTTTATAAATAGCTGATTTAATTATTTGTCAAATTATTTGGTTTTTTGACAAAAAGAATCCATAGCTGTGTGATTTCCGCTACTCTTATTCCTAACGAAAATTGGTATTTTAAAAGAGCCTTCACGAACCCCAAAATAAGGAGTTTGATTATGCTTCAGAAATTGTGGAATAAATGCAAAAAATGCGGCTGCGATAAAGATTACGACTCTGAAAAACTTTGCGAATCGTGCAAAGAAAAACGTCGCGAATTTTGGAGCGATATCAAGAAAATTGTTGGCGTTGGCGGTGCCGCCTTTTTAGTGCTCATCGCGGGCGGCAAATTGACGAAAAAATCCTAATCCTTATCCTTTGTCAGCGCGTATCCGCGGATTGTTCTCAATCGCTTTGTTTTCGGGTCGATGGTAACGCCCCAAAATCCGGTGGATAATAGTAAGTAAATTTTGTTGCCTAGATGTTTCCATGTAATGAAAACATCGTTTTTCCCGGCTGAAATGTCTTTGTATTGGATTTGTTCGTCCCAATTGGTTCTGTGTTCCTGTTCTCCATTGACAATGTAGGGGAAGAATTTTGCTATCCATCCGTTGATGTGCGGGGTAGCTCCGCAACCGAGATCCTCAGGGAGAGTTATCATTTATGACAAGATTTGTGTCCGCCTCGTTTTTTACGAATTTTTCTTTAAATTTATCGCGGTTGTTCTTGACATGCAGGCGGATTCCGTCCATAATCAAAAGCCAAATGTCATCGGGATAAATCTCGATAGAGTGGTGGTTGGCAAACGCAGTCCCGACCATGGCAACAAAAGGGTGTGGGAATTTGTAATCGTCGATATATAAATCCTGGATAAACTTTTTTTCGGTTCGTTCTTCTAAGAGAACTTGCTGACCATCAAAATCCATGATTTCGTTCATGGCGTATTTGGGTATTTTTTCCTTGATTTTTTTGTCTTTGACGATTGCATCCGCTGCGGCGGTTCCAAGCCCAATTGCAAAAAATAGAATAGGAATAAACTTGTTCATTGCTTGGAATATACAAATATTGTACATGTGTGATGAATGATACGCCGATATCTTTTGAAAAATGGTATTTTAGGAATATGAATTTTAAAATTTCGTTCCTCTTGCTTTGTGCATCCGTTGCATTTGCCCAGGCCGTTTCGGATACGGTCTCGTTTGTCAATTTCGAGAATCGCGAAGTCGGTGTCTATGGCAATGCCGAGGCTAAAGAAGATTTCAAGCGCAACACCACAGATAAAAGCTGGTGGTATGCGATGGACAAGAACGGTGGCCAAAATTCCAAGATTGTCTATGACGGCGAGGAACATGGCAACGTATTGCAATTGAAATACCCCAAGGGTTGTGTTGGTCCGAACGACAACGATACGCCCGCCTGTGCCGCTCAAATCATACAGCCTCTCGAAAGAACCGCTGATACGATGTGGAATGCCTACGATATCTTTTTCGAGGATGGTTTTGAATTTCAGTTGGGGGGCAAGTTGCCCGGACTTTGCGGCGGCAAGTGCTACACCGGTAACGCCATGCCCGAGACGGGTGACGGCTGGAGTGCTCGAATCATGTGGCGCAAGGGCGGCAACGCGGTTCAGCTGATTTACTTCATGGGGCAACACTCCGAATACGGCGACGATTTCAAATGGGATCTTGGCGGTAAAATTACGCAAAAGCAATTTACGACGGGCAAGTGGCACCGCATTGTAAATAAAGTCTCGATGAATACGGTGAAAACGCCGGGCAAGGGCGAAAAGGACGGCCGCGTGCAGGCCTGGCTTGATGGCGAACTTGTTTTGGATGTCGATACGCTCAGACTTCGCGATTACGATACATTGCATGTCGATAAATTTTACCTCTCGACGTTCCACGGCGGTAGTAGCACCGAATGGGCGCCTACGCATGATTGCTTCATCCGCTATGACAATTTTACCGTATCGACCGATTCCATCGCCGTCCAGGCGAGCGCGCCCGACAGTAGCGTGGGTGGCAAAGAATCAACTCGTATCATGATGATACGTCGAGAACGTGCGGAATCGCCTTTTGTCAAAAAATTCCGCGTTGATGGCACCATAATTGGACCGAAAAAGGCTCATTATGAAGTCAATGTGTGGAAAAAGTATCCCTGATTGGAGTTTTAAAAGTTAAATTGTATCTAAACACACTTTGGAGGAACAATGGATAAGAAAATCCTATTTACACTGTGCGCAACAGCCGCTATGGCTTCTGCTCAAACTGCTAACATCGACGATTTCGAAGACGGAAATGGTTTGTCCAATACCGGTGCGGAAGACGCCTGGTATGCCTATAACGATAAGAACGACAAGGGTGCCTCGTCTTATACGAATACGGAAGATACTTATGGTCTTGTGGTCGTATTGGAAGAAGCTGCTGCTGGCGGCTCGAAGTATGGTGCAGGCCTGACGGGCATTAAGCTGGTCCAGGGCGACAATCCTTACGACCCGTACGTAGTTCTCGGCCTGAATGTTGCTGGCGGCCTTTCTGGCTGTACCACGATTTCTTACAAGTACAAGGGTGCTGGCCATAACTTGAAGGCCGTGATGGAAGGCGACGAAAAGGGTGGCCTGACCGAATACAACAGACATCAAAAGGCTATTGCTGGCAGCACGAGCTGGAGCACTGCTTCTGTTCCCGTGTCGTCGCTGGCTCAGGATGCTGGCTGGGGTACCGAAGTCGCTTTGAAGATGGCTAGCGTGGTGCAACTGGCATGGGAAGTCAAGGGCGAAGCTTCCGCCGACTACCTTTACATCGATGACGTGAACTGCGCCGGTTACGCTGGTGGCGGTTCTACGACTCCTGGTGGTGGTGACAATCCTCCTGCTAAGACGGGTTCCGCTGTTGTCATCGACGACTTTGACGATGGTAACACCACTGCTGAAAATCTCGGCAAGAAGGCCTACTGGTACTTGTACAAGGCCGGTGGATCTTTCACCAATACGCAGGCTGCAGACGAATCCTGGGATATGGTTGTGAAGGAAGGAACCAACTCCTATCTCGAGATGAAGGGCATTTCGGGTATTACCCCGGGTGACACGACTTATCCGTCCGTTGGCTTGGAAGTTGCTTTCGACGTCAGCACGCTCTCTGGCTGCACGGCTGTTCAGTATGATTACAAGGGCTCTGGCCACCACATGCGCGCCTCGGTGACGGGTGTGAAGGCTGACGCCGGCTATGAACACGTTGCACCGGATCAGGCAAAATCTGCGTCCTGGAAGACGGTGACTGTATCTACCATGACTCAGCCGGAATGGGTTGCCGATGCTGCTCCGTCTAGCATCGTGGCTTTCTCCTGGGCTAAGGTTTCCAAGTTGACCTGGGTGGTCGATGAAAAGCTCACCGCTGCAAACCTCGGAACTGATTTGGCTATCGACAACGTAAAGTGCGTCGGTACTTTGCCCACGGCTACGAAGGACGCCATCTTCTCTGTCTCTGCTCCGTCTAGCTTCAAGGTGGCTCTCCAGGGCAAAACCTTGCAGATGACTGTTGCAAAGTCTGGCCTCGTGAAGGTTCAGGTGCTTGACATGATGGGCCATGTCGTCGAAAGCCATAGCGAAAACATGGCTGCCGGCAGCTTCGTCCATACCTTCAATGCCGTACGCAGTGGCTCCTACGTTGTTCGCGTGCAGCAGGGCTCCGCTGTCAAGACCTTGAAAATGCAGGTGAAGTAACAAGCGCTTATCTATATAGGCATTGTTAATAAAATTTTCATACATTTTTATTGCCTCGGCTATTGTGCCGGGGTATTTTTTTTGTTAAATTTGTTAAAAAACATTTATAGGGAAAAAAATGAACAAAAAAAATTGGGTGATTTGTTTGTTCCTGATGGCTTTCTTTGCGGTTTTCGCAAATGCAGGCCAAACACGGGTCCTTCGAGTGACTATGAATGATGGCTCGACAAAGCTGTTCATGGTCCAGCTCGTTTCCAAAATAGCGTTCACAGCGGTTGCTGCAAGCAGTTCGAGTGTTGCTGCTTCCAGCTCAAGTGAAAAGGCTACATCAAGCAGCTCGAGCATCCAGACTGCATCCAGCTCAAGCCAGAAGGCAACTAGCAGCTCGAGCGTCCAAACAGCATCCAGCTCAAGCCAGAAGGCAACCAGCAGCTCGACCGTCCAGACTGCATCCAGTTCAAGCCAGAAGCCAACTAGCAGCTCGACCGTCCAGACGGCATCCAGCTCAAGCCAAAAGGCAACTAGCAGCTCGACCGTCCAGACTGCATCCAGTTCAAGCCAGAAGCCAACTAGCAGCTCGACCGTCCAGACTGCATCCAGTTCAAGCCAGAAGGCAACCAGTAGCTCGACTGGAAAGACTAATTCCAGCTCAAGCCAAAAGGCAACCAGCAGCTCGACCGTCCAGACTGCATCCAGTTCAAGCCAGAAGCCAACTAGCAGCTCGACCGTCCAGACAGCTTCCAGCTCAAGCCAGAAGGCAACCAGTAGCTCGACTGGAAAGACTAATTCCAGCTCTAGCAAGAAGGCTACTAGCAGCTCGGCTGGAAAGACTAATTCCAGTTCTAGCAAAAAGGCTTCCAGCAGCTCAAGCGGAAAGGAATCTGGCATTATAGCCACAGTCGAAAGAATTAATCATAAGTTCTCTTGGAATGCTCGTCAGCAGACACTTCTTTTGTTCTCCGGAAAAACAGCGAATGCGAATGTGGCCGTCTTTGACGTTCAGGGCGTTCGACTTGCCAAGTTGAATGTCGCTCTCGTTCCCGGCTTCAATACTGTCTCGCTTTTGGATGCACACCTTGCAAATGGCAAATACGTAGTGCATGTGAACCTAGATGGTGAGAGTATTCACAAAGTTATCTCTATCGGTAATGGCAAGTAAGGAGGATTGTTAAAATGATTAAGAAATTGTTTATTGTTCTTGCTTTTGCTTGTTCTGCCTTTGCTGGCCAAATTTCAGTCGATGTTAAAACTGCTACTCAAGCCGTTGTGCTCAAGGATGACTTGTCTGCGATAGACTCGCTCCATTTTGCAATCGGAACGAGTGATCCGTATGTTGATTCTTTGTTCTTGAAAGTCGAAGGCGCTCCTAAATTTGGTAACAACAAGGTGTTGCTCTTGTCTTGGATTCAAAACATCGAATTCCTTTCTGCTCCCAAAGACAATGAATCTATGACCGTGTCCGTAGCTGGTGGGGCCATGGAAGGCGATAATACCATTTTGTTGAAGGATGTCAAGTCCGTGGATTTTATTGATATGGACGATGAACTGGATACGGATGGCGATGGCATTACCGATGTCTACGAATTGTTTGTCTATGGGTCAGATCCGAACAAGAAAACCCATAAAAGTAATAAGATTGTGGAAATGGGCTTTTATGATACCGACCTTACTAAATTAGGAGCGGTGGATATCAATGGTGATCAACTTGCTGTAAAATTGGATTCTATTACGAACCGTCCAGTCATTGTGAAATTTAAAACGGAAGAACCGGTTGATACGGTGATGGTCACTTACAACGATTCCGCGGTTGCTGTTGTTAAGACCGATGATCAGAATTTCACCGTCAAGTTCCCCCCGAATAAGGTGTCCGAAGAACCTGTGATTGCTGTAAAAGTTGTTTCTGAAGCAAAGCAAAGCAGAACTTACCGTATATCGTTGGCGGTTCCGTTCTCTGTTTCGCCTACGGTAAATTTGATTAATTCAAACGATGGAAAAATGCTTGGTGTTGTATTTACTCCTCAAAAAAGAGATGGTCGTGTTGCCGGGTATGCTATTTTGAGAGCCACTGCTTCTGGGAGTGCTGATAACAAGACACTTGCAAATTTCTCCGTGGAATCTTCTGAGTCCTTTATAGATAAGCTTGTGCCGGATGGAGTTTCTGTTATCGGTGTCATTGAACGTGATGCTTTGGAAAAATACTATGTAAATACTGGAAAGACTAAAGTTGCTTATCTTGATACTGTTGGACGCTTGTCTTCTTTCTATACATACCGCGTGGTAGCGTATGTCAAAGAAAATGTCAAAGGCAAGGACACGTATTTCTACAAGTTTACTAATGTGAGGACGAACGCTGCCGGAAGAATTTTATTCAAATACAAGTTGGAAGCTGTTGGTGTAGAATACTATTATAATAATTGCCGAGCCGATATGAGAATCAGGGCAAAGATAAATGGAGAAGAGAAATATAATTACTGGTTCTATAACGCAGGGGATAACGATATGATGGATGATATTGACTGGGCGGATATTCCAGATAATCTTGGTGGAAATAATAATGCAGTCAGTTTGAACAAAGCGGAATATTCTATGGAACTCGGTTCGGGCGGAGTTGAGCTACGTTTAGAAAGTAATATGGATTGTTCTGGGCTTTTTGGGTCTGTAGATGAAAGCGCTGGTCATACTATTAAATGGCCGTATAGTAAAATTGCAGATGGGCTCGAAATGGCAAATAACGGTACGGATCATTTTGATAATCTTAATCATGATGGATACTTCCCAAGCTTGAACGGTTCTGCGGTGTTTTCCTATGGAAAGGGTGGGGTGGCTTACAATAATAGCAACTGCTCATCTGGTTGTGGCAGTGAACCGCATGCGGGCTGGAAATTCTGGTTCAGCTATGATTGGATAGACGATTATAACCTGGTTTTTTCTAATTAAATAATACGATAAACCCTCGGTGCTCACCGAGGGCTTTTTTGTATTGATTTGATTTTAGTCGTTTAATTGGAACTATTAGAAGTTGTTCTCGTGGACTTCGAAGTAGGCTTGCGGGTGGGCGCAGACGGGGCAGACTTCCGGGGCCTTCGTGCCCACGACAATGTGTCCGCAGTTGCGGCATTCCCAGACCTTGACTTCGCTCTTTTCGAACACCTGGGCGGTTTCCACGTTCTTGAGGAGGGCGCGGTAGCGTTCTTCGTGCGCCTTTTCGATGGCAGCAACCATGCGGAACTTCTTTGCTAGGGCGGGGAAGCCTTCTTCTTCGGCGGTCTTGGCGAAGCCTTCGTACATGTCCGTCCATTCGTAGTTTTCGCCGTCGGCGGCAGCTTTCAGGTTTTCTGCGGTGTCGCCGATGCCCTGGAGTTCCTTGAACCACATTTTGGCGTGTTCCTTTTCGTTGTCGGCGGTTTTCAGGAACAAAGCGGCGATTTGTTCGAATCCGTCTTTTTTGGCGCGGCTTGCGAAGTAGGTGTACTTGTTGCGGGCCTGCGATTCGCCGGCGAATGCGGCTTCGAGGTTCTTTTCGGTTTGAGTTCCTGCGTATTTGTTTGCCATAATTTCCCTCTTTTTGATAGGTTTGTTTCAAAATATACTTCTTTTTTTATAGGATGCAAAAAAATGCAATGGTCTTTTTTTGCCAAATGATACGGTGTGTATCTTTTAGGTTTTAAAAATGAAATATATTTGCGAAAACATACAAATTTTAATAAAAATCTTTAATTTTGTATCATTTTGCCTATTGCGGGTAGTTGCGTAAAAACTTAAATTTATACATGTAAGAACGGGTGTTTTAACCAATAACTAAAGACTACTTATGAAACCGATAACAGAATATAAGGACTATCGCCTGTACATGCAGGACTTTTACGAAGAACGTAAAAGGACAAGCGCGTTTTCGTGGCGGGAGTTTTCCAAGCTGGCGGGATTCAAATCGCCGGTTTACTTGAAGCTTGTTTGCGAAGGCAAGAGCAGCTTGAGTCTTGTCAAAATGGATCAGGTCGCGCATGCGATGGGCCTTGTGGGTTACGAGTTTGCGTATTTCTCGCAAATGGTCAAGTTCGGCAATGCTACAAAGGATTCTGCGAAAAAGGAAGCTCTCCTTGAAATGCAGAAGATTGCCTTGGAGCACAAGGTACGTGTTGTCGATGCTGAGGCGTTTGAATTTTATGAATCGTGGAAAAATCCGACGGTTCGCGAACTTGCGCCGATGATGCCCGGAAAGCGCCCACTTGAAATGGCGAAAGCTTGCCATCAAGTGATTTCGGCAGAACAAGTGCGAGACTCGCTCACATTCCTCGTGCAGACGGGTTTTCTCAAGCGTGAGGCCGAGCATACTTATGTGCAGACGGAAAAGACAGTCATTGGCACAAAAGAATCGCTCCCCATTGCGGTTCGCGGCATGCATAAAGAAATGGCATCGCTTGCACGAACGGCCATAGACCAGTTCTCTGTCGATGAACGCCATTTCACGGGTGCAACGCTTGGACTTTGCGAAGAGGCTTATGCCCGCATTTCGCAGGAGCTGGATGCGTTTGTCCGTAAGGCGGCAAACATTGCTGCCGAATATGAAAACATCAATCAAGTTTACAGGCTGAACCTTCAGCTATTCCCTTTAACAAAGAATGTTCAGGAGGAGTCTCATGAATAACATAATTAAATTATCAATGGTCGTTGGGGCTTTCGCTATGGTGGGCTGTTCCGACAACAATATTAGTGGTGCTGCGATTGAAGGTAACGCTGTTGCAAAAAATAGTAGCTCGTCGAATGCTACGAGCAGCAGTTCAGATGTTCCTGTTTCCATCGATTTTAATACCAAGGCTACATCATCAATTGAACTTAATGATATCGAGTTTCAAGTTTATGGTGACGAAAAGGGCGCTCAGGCTGCTTGCTCGGCAGATGAAAAATCCTATACCGCCAAGATGAGAATAAAAAATGGCGTGATCGAAAAATCGATGGAATTGAAAAAATTCGGAAGCGCCTGCGACAGTGTTCTTCAAGCCTTCAAAGCGTCCTGTGCAACCTCGGTTTTGGTATTTGATGATTTGGTGACACAAAAGGAATGCAGTGATGACGGAAGTACATCTGCGATTTGCTATGACGATCGTGCGAATCCGGTTAAAGTATGTACTGCAAGTAATCCTCCTGTTTGTTCAAATCCAGTTCCAGATACCACGGTTGATTTCAATGCAATTTTAAATGATTTTGTGACTTCGTCGGATAATATGTGCAATGCGCTTCACGAAGAAGGCGGAGATGATGTTGCCGCTGACTCGATTTCGTTTACGTTGGACGAATATACGGCTCAGTTTACGGATAATCCGGAAGAACTTTCGTTTGACAGTCACGTGCTTGCTTATAATGCACCAATACCTTTTGAAGCAATTTTTGTCACAGATGGAAATGTGGCAATGATGACAATCCCTTCTAGCCAATCGACTATTTTGGAGGTTCAAACCTCTGAAATTCCAAGATTTTTCCCGAAGATGTCGTCTGTTGCCAAGGACAAACTCCAGAAAGTCGGGTGCAAGACGTATGTCGTTACCGATATCGATGCGGGGCAGCCAACAGGCCATGTGCTAACAAGTGTGTCTAATGGAACTGTTGAAATTACATCCGTTATTCAAGGAGGTTTATTTGCAACTACGAATGCTTATTTCCCTGTGGCCTTCCTTGTTCAGGATTGTGATGGTTTAATTGACGAAAATTCTACAGTGACATCAAAGCTATATACCTCTAAGACTTGGTGCAATCCCGAAATGATGTCTTCCGATCATAAGGAAACTGTACCCAATCCCGATTGTAAAGCCGGTGCAAGTACGTATGTGAGTGCTTATGGCGAATGGTCTCGCGCAGATCTTGTAAAATAGTTCTCTAAAAAAATTTTCTCTCTATAATAATGCTAGATTGTCCTCTGTACAGTACGGAGGGCAATTTTTTATGGCCATTTATAACAACATTCTTGAAACGATTGGCAATACGCCGTTGGTGCGTATCAACAAGCTCAACAAGGGCGATGCCGAAGTCTATGTCAAACTCGAAATGTTCAACCCGCTCGGCAGTGCCAAAGACCGTGTGGCGCTCAGCATGATTGAAGCGGCTGAACGCGAAGGCAAACTCAAGCCGGGGGCTCTCATCATCGAACCGACTAGCGGCAATACGGGCGTGGGTCTTGCTTACGTGGGTGCCGTCAAGGGCTACAAGGTCGTGCTTACGATGCCCGATTCCATGAGCATGGAACGCCGCATGCTCCTCAAGTCGCTTGGAGCTGAAGTCGTGCTGACCGAAGGCGCGAAAGGCATGGCGGGTTGCATCGCGAAGGCGAACGAAATCGCCGCCGCCAATCCGGGAAGCTTTATCCCGCAGCAGTTCGACAATCCTGCAAATCCCGAAGCGCATTACCGCACGACGGGTCCGGAAATCTGGCGCGATACGGAAGGCAGAGTGGACGTGTTTATCGCGACCGCAGGCACGGGCGGAACCGTTTCTGGTACGGCGAAGTTTCTCAAGGAAAAGAATCCTAACGTCTATGTGATTGCGATTGAGCCGGACGATTCTCCGATGATTTCGAAGGGTGTCGCAGGCCCGCACAAGATTCAGGGCATCGGCGCAAATTTTGTCCCGAAGAACTACGACCCGAAGGTGATAGACGAAGTCTATCTCACGAGTACCGAAAAGGCTGGCAATGCCGCTCGCGCTGCCGCCGCCGAAGAAGGAATCTTCGTCGGGATTTCGTCGGGTGCCGCTCTTGAATGCGCTCTCACGGTTGCCAAACGCCCCGAATTCAAGGGCAAGCGTATTGTGGCGGTTTTGCCGGATACTGGCGAACGTTACCTCAGCACCTGGCTCTGGAATACGTAATTGCCACTGCGCGAGACTTTAAAAAGGAAAATGCCGACTCATGAAGTCGGCATTTCTATTAAGTGAGGAATTCTCTTAATAGTTATCTCGAAAGCATTTTGCCGTTGAGCGTTGCAATCCAATGCTTGTCTCTTGCTTTGGCCGGGACCGAGATGTTCGTAATCCCCCTTTCGATTCGGGTCTTGTACAAGACTGCACCGTTCAAGTCAACAAGGGCGAATGTTCCACCCAAATCCGTATGGATTTCAAGTTCATTGCCATTGATGTCATAGAAATTCGTCGGGGACAGTCTGCTGAAATTATCCGGAACGATTTGCGGGATGGTGTCTTTTTTTACGATGGAATCCTTTGGAATCGAGTCTTTCTTAACCGTATCCTGTACGGTGGTGACGGTATCCTTCTGCCAATTTGGTTCATGGATTTCAGGATCGACAGGTGCGGTTACGACGGGTTGTGCCGGTTCCGTAAATCCGAATTTCTGGTCCATCCACTGCATTCTTTCTTTCATCTTCTTGCGGAGATGTTCCACTTCGCCGTCCCAGGTGTTGGCGTTGTTTCCGCCCATGCCCATCTTCATGCCGGAGCTTCCGCTGCCGTTACAGTATTTCATTGGCTGCGGGTCAGAGTCGCCCTGGCCGCTGTTTTGCCCTAGGTTCGGCCAACGCTTGAAGTTTCTGTCGGCTGCGCTCTTCAGATATGTCTTCATGGAATCCAGGTAGGCGTCCATGACTTTGGTGTGCCAAACGCCACTACGGAGCTCTGCCCAGCGTTTTTTCATTTCGCTCTGGTAATCGCTTCTCTTCCACAGTCCGATGAGCCAGTTCGGGGCTTTCAGGCTACCCATGCCGCCGCCCATGCCGAAGCCAAAACCGCCACCGCCGCCGCCTTTGCTTTCAATTTGCCAGCTGTTGCCTCCGCCGCCCATGCCCATCATGCCGCCATTGCTCATAGCGAGGTTGAAGTCCCACGGCGGGCCAAGTGTCACTTTGCCTTCCTTGAATTCCTTGCCGTTCTTGCCGCCCTTGTCTTTGGGCTTGTACAAGAAGAAGCTGCACCAGTAGGAGTCACCATTGTTGGTGATTTCTTGGTGTAACACGTAGTCAACAGCAGAACCGAGATCGACGTACTTGTCGAATCCATCGCCATTCTTGCCGTTCTTGAACAAAGCTTCAAGGTCGTTCAAGTATTTCTTCAGGTATTCTTCCTGTTCTTTTTGAATGTTCGCTTTCTTGGGATAGTGCAAAATGACGTTCAAACCGTCGGAGGTGTTGAAACCTTCGGCTTGGATGCCGCCCTGGTTGTTGCTGCCGCCGCCGCCGGTATTGGTTCCGACTTTGTCAAATGCCCAAAGGTAACCACCGGTAAGGCTGTCGCCGGCAATGTCTGTTTCTTTGAGCTTGCTGATGTTCACGCGGTACTTGCCGCGCTTGATTTTTTCGACGAGCACATAGACGCCACGATAGACACCGTTGATGTAGAGGTCAAAATGCTTGGTACGTGGGGCATAACGGCCTGCCTGCCTAAAGAGCCAGTAGGCGAGTGCGTTTCTGAGCATGCTCTTATCAACGTAAGGACCATGCAAGACCCAGTCGTCGAAAGGAGGAAGTCCGAACAGGCTCACATCCTTGCCTTCGCCCTTTTCGTCGCGAATTTCAATGCTATAACCAGGTTTGGGGAACATGGCGGAAGACTGGCCACGGACCTTGATGCCGATGTCATAGAGGGTCCCCTTGGCACTGTCGGCCACGTTGTTGGTCTTGCCGTCCAAAACCCTCATTGTAGCGGGAATTTTGTCGGTGACCTTGTTGTCTAGGCACTTTTGTTTGGTGTCAACGAAAATAATTGGTAAATCGTATGTTTGCGCAAGAGTTAATCCTGCTGCAAAACATGTCGATAAAATGATTTTTTTCATCATAAGAGATGTACACTCCTTTTCCATCTCGTATAAAAATAAACGCACCCATATTAATTAGGTGTGTTTATAAATGTTTACGTGTGTTTTCCGTTTATAGCTTTACAACAGTTGTAAATTTTGTGAAAAACAGGAATTATGCTTTTATTCGCAGGCGGGCGTATTCGTACAAACCGAGGGAAAGCGCCACGGACGCGTTGTAGGAATGGGCTTCGGGTTTCATCGGGATTCGGAGCACGGCGTCGCACTGTTTTTTGATGAACGGAGGGAGGCCGACGTCTTCGCCACCGACGGCGAGAACCACGTGGTCCGCAAAGTCGAAACCGGCGAGATTCGTCTCGGTATCTGCGTCGAGGCCGAGAATCTGGTAGCCGGCCATCTTGAGTTCGCCGATGGCCCCTTCAAGGTTGTCCGGGCGGCAGATGCGGAGCTTTTCGAGGGCTCCAGCGGAAGTGCGGGCAACGCTCGGGGTGATGCCGCACATTCCCTTTGCGGGGAGGAGCAGAATATCGACGCCCAAGGCGAGCGAGCTACGGATGCAAGCGCCGAGATTGCGCGGGTCTTCGATGTTTGTCGCGACGGCGATGAGCTTCTTTTCGCCCGTGTCACGTGCCTTGAAAAATTCTTCGCGGACATCCATCCAGTTCAGGAGTTCCTTCTCGTTCATGAGGGCGACGACGCCGTGGTTCGGGCGGGCGTAGCTGTCGAGAATCTTGGAATCGACCTGCTGTACGTGCACATGGGCGCGCTTGGCGAGTTTCTGGAGCTCGTAGAGTTTCGGGTTGCCGGACTTGTGCATGAAGAGCACGCGGTGGACCTGGAGAGGCGTCTTGTTCAGGAGTTCTTCGACTTCCTTGATGCCGCCGACGGCGACTTGCGGTGCTGCATCGGCATCACCGACTGCAGGGACAATGTTGTCCTGAGTGGCGCGGCGTTGATCGAAATTGCGGTCGGCAGAAAAGTCGCGGCGGTCGCTGTTGAAATTGCGCTCGCTATCAAAGTTGCGTTCGCTGGCGAAGCGGCTAGGGCGATTTTTAAAATCGTCGCGGTCGCGGCGGAGGTGTGCCTGGCTTCCGATTCCACCACGACGTGGTGTGGGTTCTTCGTCCGGGTGTTCGCGGTTGAACCTAGCCTCGTCGAATGTGGGGCGGGCTGTTCGTCCGAAGTGGCGCTTGCGATCGTTTCCAAAACCGCGACGGCTGTCGTCATTATTGAAACTCATTTTCTGGATTCTCCATGAAAAGGTTTAAATTATCTTCCGTTAAAAATTTAGAATTCGTGCGTCTTGTTGCACGCTAATATCGTTCTCTACAGGCAATCACCGTGTGCATCTTCACGTCGGTTTCCTTTTGCTCAAGGGGTTCCTTCGATAGCTGCGCCGGAGTCATGATGCCCGCTTTGAACGCATTGGGGTATTTTGCGAGGAATCTGTCGTAGTATCCCTTGCCGTGTCCCTGCCTGCTGCCGTCCCAGTTGAACTTGACGCCGGGAACCAGGAACACCGGAATGTCACTTTCGAACTTCTCGATACCTTCACGCGGCTCCATGATTCCGTAATGCCCCTTAACCAAATCCTTCTTTAAATTACTGATTTTGTAAAAGTGCATGATGCCGTCGCCTTCGCACTTCGGGAGCAGGAGGCGACCTTCGATGGCTAGTTCTTCGAGAATGGGCAAAATATTCGGTTCGCCCTTGAGCGGGTAGAACGCGGCGACGTTCCTTGCATCGTGGTAGCCCGGGATGTCGTGGATTTCCTGCCACGGTTCCTTGATGATGTCTTCGCCTTTTTTCATGCGGCGCATTTTCAAGACGGACTCTATAATGGAGCTGCTGCCGAAAATCAAAAAAACAAGAATTACAATAACGATGGACGCTGCCATTTATAACCTTTATTTTTCGAGGCTCTATTCTTCTTCGCCAATGCGCTTTGCCGTCGGCAACTTGTCGCGCAAAATTTCGTTCCAGATATTCTGCTGCCAGTGCATCAGGTGCGCTTCTTCATAGCGGGTCTCCCAGGGAATGTCTCCAGGGGCGGCAAGCCAAATCAGTTGCGACTTGTTTGCGAGGAGCGCCGCGTCGAGTTTCAGCTCTTCGGCCTTTTCGTCGCGCCACGTCTTGAGGGCGTTGAGCAGGTCCGAATGTGGAATGACTGGCGGGGGAGGTGCCTTGGGGAGCCGCATTGGCCAATCGCTTTCCGGAACAGAAACTGCGGTACGCAACATGTTGAGGAACGATTCCAGACGGTCGCCCTTGAAATTGCGGGGGAGCTTGGGCAGGAACGTTTCATCGACGTTCGGAAAATGCGCCTGCTGGGCGTTAACAATCGCGAGCATGAGCTCCGACTGCATCACCTTGTAAGGCGGACGGTCGAGTTCCTCGGCCTGCTTTTCGCGCCATTCCCACAAGTGCTTGAGAATGTTCAGTGCGCAGGGACCGTAAATGCTGGAACCCGTGATTCGCCACGGATCCTTCTTAGGACCGTTCGGCTGTTTGGCATGTTCGATGAGCGCATTGCATTGCTCCGTGAGCCAGCTCATGCGCCCGGCCTGTTGCAACTTTTCGGCTAAAATGGCACAAAGTTCGTGAAGGTAGAACGTATCATGGATGGCGTATTCGCACATGTCCAATGAAAGAGGTCTAATCGTCCAGTCGGCTCTCTGGTTTTCTTTCTTGAGCTCGTCTCCAAAATATTCCTTGACCAAGTCGGCAAGCCCGAGGTGCTGCTCGCCGAGAATCTTTGCTGCAAGCATTGTGTCGAAAATGCTTTTGGGCGAAAACCCGTAGGTCTGCCACAACAATCTCAGGTCGTAATCTGCACCATGGAAAATCAGCGTCTGCATTGCACGGGCTTTAAACAGCGGTGCAAGGTCCAGTCCACAAAGCGGGTCCACAATGTAATGGTGTTCGCCAATGGTAATCTGGATAAGACAGAGACGAGCCGTGTAATGGTACATGGAGTCCGCTTCGGTGTCGACAGCGGCCATGTCGAACAGCTCCAAATCCGCAAGCAAGTTCGCCAGCGATTCTTCACTATTTACCAGTATATATTTCTCGTCTTTAATCATTTGACATGGAAATGTAATAAAAGAAATCGAAAGCGCGCTGTTTTTGCCCCGAAATTACCCCAAGACGGCACTTTTCGCGTGTAAGTGTGCAATAACGCACAGTGAAATTTTCCTAAATTGCACCCCATGAAAAAGATTTCTCTTACCGGTATCAAGCCGACGGGCACTCCCCATCTCGGCAACTATGTGGGCGCTATCCGCCCGGCTCTTGAACTTACGAAGACTTACGACACGGTCTATTTCATCGCGGACTATCACGCTTTGACGACTGTGCAGAACGGCGCCGAAATGCGCGCGAACATCTACAAAGTCGCTGCAACCTGGCTCGCTCTTGGTCTCAACCCGGAAGAATCCCTGTTCTACAAGCAGAGCGATATTCCTGAAATCTTTGAACTTAGCTGGGCTCTCAGCTGCTTCACGCCGAAGGGTTTCATGAACCGCGCCCACGCCTATAAGGCTAAGGTCGAAGCAAACACCGCCGCAGGCGTTGATGTGGACTCCAACGTGAACATGGGTCTTTACTGCTACCCGTGCCTCATGGATGCCGACATCCTCATGTTCAGCGCAGACATCGTGCCGGTGGGCAAAGACCAGAAACAGCACGTCGAATTTGCTCGCGATATCGCCATCAAGTTCAACAAGCACTTTGGCGAAGACGTGTTCACCGTTCCGGAACCGGTTTTCCAGGAATCGACCGGTGTTATCCCGGGCCTCGACGGTCGCAAGATGAGCAAGTCCTACGACAACTACATCGACATTTTCCTCGAACCGAAGGCACTCAAGAAGCGTCTCGGCAAGATCGTGACGAATTCCCAGGGTATCGAAGAACCGAAGGATCCGGATACTTGCAATGTATTTAAGTTGTACAAACTCTTTGCAACGCCGGAACAGACCGAAGCTCTCGCAGCACGCTACCGCGCAGGCGGCATGGGCTGGGGCCATGCCAAGCAGGAACTTCAGAACGTCCTCGAAGAACATCTCGGTGCCGCCCGCGAAAAGTACTTCTACTTGCTCGACCATACCGACGAAATCGAAAAGATTCTCGCTTACGGCAAGGACCGCGCCCGCGCCAAGGCCAAGGTCATGATGGACCGCGTCCGTCACTTGCTCGGCACTTACTAAACCCTTCTAAAAATCATTTTACAAGGCTCTCGGTTTTATGCCGGGAGCTTTTGTGTATATTCAACCTTATAAGAGATCCAGGAACAACAAAATGGTTAAAACCTCTCAATTCCTTTATCAGCTTTGGCGCGATTTTTCATATTCATTTTGCAAAATAGACAATTTGGCTGAAGTTGCCTTCTTCTTCTTTTTGGCTTTCGTGTTTTGTTGCCTTCGTAGAAATTCACCAAGAAAAAAGTTGTGGTTGGCTGTTGCTTATATTTTTCCGGCTGTCTTGCTGGTGGGCTTTTCGTTAACGCAAGCGTTATTTTCTAATCATTGTGTCTTGGTATTTATTCCTTACTTTATTGGAATGGCTTTGGGAAATATGTTCAATGCATCGAAAAAATTGCATTGGGTTCTTGTTCCCATAATGCCGCTGCTAACGTATTCTGTGATTGTATTTGCACTTGTTTATCCTCCAGTCTTTTACCCGTTTGGAGAAATTGTCGATGAACCATTGCAAAATGATGAATTACAGGTGGCTCAGAACGCTGATTACGAAATAGAAATGGTCCACGAAGACGCCTGGTGGAATGATTCTCGCATCGTAGCCATCAGGGTGCGGAACGACTCTGTTTTTTATCGTGCCGCCTATCGCATGTGTAGTGCTGAAAATATTGATGATGAGGGCTATAAATATTGGGTAAAGCCGAATATCGACTCTACCCAATGGCTGCCGCTGAACTCAGAAAAAGCGTCAAATGTTGTTGAATCGCTGAAAAATTCTATAGAAAAATACGAACAGGAATACCACTCAGATCTTGTTTGGGATGGCTATTCTGTTAGTGTCTCGCTGAAGGACTATAAACGCAAAACCAGTCGTCGATTGGATTTGAGCAATGCTTCCATACTTGGAATGCCGGGGGCTATGGCTATTGAAAAAATGATGTTTGATCTCATGCCCCCGCGTGAGGTATTTACCACGCTTTCCTATATAGAGGTCACGAAAAAATGTGCAAAAATAGAAAAAGCGCTGATTCAACAGGTGGAAAATAAGAGTGATAGCGCAAACGAATGATTTTTATTAAATTACACTCGTGCGAATTCTTTTTTTAGTCTTTCTGCTGATTTTGAACGTCTATGCCGAAGCCAAGGCTTCCGGTCCGGTTCGTTTGCAGTCACGGTCAAAAAAAGAGAATACAACCGTTGTCGCGCAAACGTCCTTGTCGAAGTCGACTGCAAAATCGAAAAAAACAGCTAGAGCTTCGACTCGGAGTTCCTCACCTAAATCTGCGACTCCCCAAAGTGCAACCTCAAAGTCGGTGGCTACCGAAACCACAACTTCATCGCCTTACGAATACGAAAGCCCTACAACGGAGTCTTATGATTCCGTAAAACAGGAACCGGCGCCTGCCGCGGCACCTCCTGCGAATAATGTTGTCATCATTCGCGATACGATTGTTGATACCGTTTATGTTGTTCAACCTGAATCGGAAAACGCTCAGAAAAAGAATTGCTATAACATCCCGCTTCCGCGCCAGTCCGCATTCTTGGGCGAAGGGCTTTCTGTTGGCATTGGGGCGGGGCTGTTTAATGCCTCCAAGGATTGCGACTGTTTGGGCATTTGGCAAGGCCAGCTGGAATATCACTATAAGGAATACCTTACGGGCGGATTTGACGTCCGCTTCTTTGGTGGAACGCTTGATCAAGATGTCATGCTCATGTACCAGCGCTACCGTTTGAATGTCCGCGCCCATGCTGGATTTTCTTGGATAGATTTTTATGCGTCGGTATTGTTTGGGCTTGAAACGACCGACCTTTCTGAATTCCGTAAGGAACTTCGCGAAGGTGTCCATAAAGACGATGCTTCCGAATCGGTTTCCGATTCCACGGAATCTGTTGATGGTACTGAAACGCTCGAAGATGAAAAAAGCTGTGAAAAAATGTTCTCGCTGGACGGGTTTACGCTAGGCTTTGAAGCGGGAATGGGCGTTATTGTTGGGCCGTATCTAGGTTTTGTTGGCAGCGCCACTTATGAGTTCAACTTTTCTTGGGCTCAGCTTGTGTCGTTCAGCCCGGGGGTCGCATTTAATTTGCACGAAGTCTGGCCGTGGGCGAACAAAAACCTCCGCTCCACGTGGATTTCTTTTGAACTTGTATTCCAGCGTTATTTCAATAGAGACGTGAACGAATGGGCCGTAGCCGGTTTCCTCGGCCTCCAATTTGGCATTTAATTGTGGCAAATAGCGGGGGACTGCCTCCCGAGGTTTGACATCAAAAATGCTTTTTTCTATATTAGGCGCACCGAAATATTCGGAACCCTCCCGGAGCCAATGTCGGTTTCCGGGCGATAGACCAAAGGGACTCATTATGAGACAATACGAAACGATGGTGATCATCGACGCTATGATCTCTGACGACGCTATCAAGGCCGAAGTCGAGACTATCGCCGCTAACATCACCGACGGCAACGGCGAAATTCTCCGCCGTGACGACTGGGGCAAGCGCAAGCTCGCTTACACTATCAACAAGCGTCAGCATGGCTACTATGTGATTTTCTACTACAAGGCTGAAGCCTCTGTGGTTGCTAGCATGGAAGCCGCTCTCAAGCTCAACGAAAACGTTCTCCGCTGGATGACCCTCGCTGATTATCCGATGAGCGAAATCGTTTACGACCAGACTCAGGCACAGACAACCGAAGAAATCATTCCGGTTGACGCAGAAGAAGGGGAGGCTGAATAATGGCTTTTGAAGATAAGAAGCAGGCTACTCGTATTCGCCGCAAGAAGACTTGCTGGTTCACCGAGAACAACGTCAAGTTCATTGACTACAAGGACGAAAAGACTCTTCGTCGCTTTATCTCTGAACGTGGCAAGATCATCCCGCGCCGCATTTCTGGCACTTCCGCTAAGTATCAGCGTATGCTGAACGAAGCTATCAAGCGTGCCCGTCAGATGGCTATTCTCCCGTTCGTTTCGGACAGCATGCGCTAATAGGAGGAACTAGACTATGGAAATTATTCTTAAGGCTAACGTCCCCCATTTGGGCAAGATGCTCGACGTCGTGAAGGTCAAGGATGGTTACGCTCGTAACTATCTCTTCCCGCGCAAGCTCGCTGTTCGCGCTACCAAGGAAGCCAAGCTCGAAATTGAAAACAACCGTGCTGCCGTTGAAGCCCAGTTCCAGAAGGAACTCGCTGCTGCTGGTGACGTGGCTGCCAAGCTTTCTCAGGTTTCTGTCAACCTCGAACGCCGCGTTGTTGAAGGCGAACGTCTCTACGGTTCTGTGACCGCAGGCGACATTGCCGAAGCAATCACCAAGGCTGGTGTCAAGGTCTCCCGTGCTCAGATCGACCTTGCTGAACCGATCAAGCAGCTCGGTGTCTATACCGTGTCTGTCAAGGTCTTCAGCGACGTTGAAGCACAGGTCAAGGTTTGGGTGGTCGCAGAGAAGTAACAAACCGAGAGTCGCAAGGTCAAACTAGTTTGACCTTATGACCGAGGTGCAGTTACGGACGGGTGCGTAGCACCCAAAAGTAATTCTCTGAATCGCCGAAAATCTTAAGAACCGCTCCCATTCGGGGGCGGTTTTTTCAAATAATGCCGAATAATACAACATTTTGTCGCAACATAAGTTGAAAACGTAAGCAAAATAATATATTTTTCTTTAGGATAGGTTTAAATTGTTTTTTACTGGGTTTAAAAAAAGAGAGTGGTTTATGATTAAAAAAATTGCAATACTAGCTCTTGCCGTGTCAGCGGCGTTTTCAAATGCATTTGCGGCCGATCCGGAATGCAGTGTCATTTTAGGAACATCATCCTGTACTTTTAGGGGTACTCAGTGGACTCCAGAAGTCAAGCGCGTCCGTTGTGGGACTGATGATTTTACAGAATTCAAAAGTGTGAAATATGGACAGAATATAAATGCCGGTGTGGATGCCGGTACGGTCACGATTGAACTGAAAAATGGTACGGTCATTAATCATAAATTTGAAATTCTGCAAAAAGAAGTGGGACTGAAAATTCTAGACTACGAAAAAGAATTAGGTGCAGAAAATCCGGAATTCGAATACGAAATAGAAGACGAAGATAATTTGAATTCTCTGGAAGCTGATACTTTGGCTAATTTCAAGAAAACTTTGAAGAGTACCTTGAAAATGGCTGTTGCCGATGGCGTTGAAAAAGTGGGTGATGTATTCGATATTACCCTTGACGAAAGTCTTGAACTGGATAAGCTTTTCCCCAACTATATGATCCAAGTTCAGCCAGGTACATTAACTATTACAAAGACTAAGATTACCGTGACGGCGAAAGACGCATCCAAGGCCTATGGTGAAGCCGATCCAAAAACGTTCGAATATACGATTACCGGCAATATCAAAGCGTCTGATTATGACAAATTAGGAAAAATTACTTTGACTAGAGCCGATGGCGAAGATGCCGGTGAATATGAAATTGCGGTGTCTGTTGATCAGCCGGCGGACGATCATGGTTATGTTGTCTCGACTGTTCCTGCTAAATTCACAATCACGCCTATCGCAGTTTCTTTGACAATTGATGACATGACGAAGGGCTATGGGAATGCTACCAAGGAATTTACATACAAAGCGACGGGCCTTGTGGGTCAGGATGAACTAAAAGATGTTACACTTGTTTGTGCAAAGTGCGCTTCGGACAATCTTGAAAATGTCGGTGAGTATGAAATTACAGCATCCATAAAGGAAGGATCCAATCCGAACTACACTATTACGACTACGCCTGGTAAGCTTACGGTGACTCCGAAGGCCGTGACGGTCACGGTTAAAGATGCCGAAAAAGTTTATGGCGAAAAGGATCCGACATTTACGTTTGAAACGGAAGGCCTTGTTGACGATAATGAAAAGCTAGAAAAGGCTACAATTGCTCGTGCCGATGGTGAAGATGTCGGTACGTATAAAGTGAGCGTCGATTTTGAAACGGGCTCTAATCCGAACTATACGGTGACTGTCAAAGAGGGTACGCTTACGGTTACTCCAAAGGCTGTGACTTTGACTGCTGACGACGTATCGAAGAAATTCGGTGAAGCAGATCCGGAACTTACGTACAAAGTTGATGGTCTTGTAACCATTGGCGATACCGAAGATAAACTAGCTGGCGTAAAGCTCACCCGTGAAAAGGGAGAGAATGCCGGAACATATGCTATTACGGCGACGGTTGATGCCAAGGCCAATCCGAACTACGTTGTGACTGTTGCAGAAGGCGGCACGCTCACGATTATCGCAAACAACGACAAGATTGTCGTGACGATTAAGGGTCACACGAGCACGGGCGTCTATAATGGCAAAGAACAGACTGTAAAGGGCTTTGACATTACGACTGAAAGCAAGGCTTATGATTTGAAGTTCGTTGAATTTAGCGGTGATTCCATTGTCTCTGGGACTAATGCTGGAACATACGCAATGGGCTTGAGCAAAGACAATTTTAAGAATACTTCGCTCAACTACCCGAATGTCGAGTTCGAAGTGACGGATGGTTCTCTGGAAATTTCGCCGAAAACTCTTGTGGTTACCGCTGTGGCTGACTCCATTATTTATGGTGATAATTTGCCGACGGAATTCAAGTGGACTGTTGACAGTCTTTTGAAGGGAGATGAACTTGACAATATCCATGTTAGTGTTGGAGATACCGGACTTCTCGATGTTGGTGAATATAAACTTGACTTTGATAAAAAGGAACCGACAAACACGAATTATGTTGTAAGTGAATTTGTCCCGGCCGTTTTCAAAGTGTTGAAGAGAGAGGTGACGGTGACGATCCGTGATACATCGAAGGTTTACGGTTCTGCCGATCCTGTTCTCGATTCGCTTATGACTGTTTCTGGTCTTCGCAATGGTGATGTACTTGAAGGTGTTACCTTGGTTCGTGAAAAGGGCGAAAATGTCCTTCTTGATTCTGCTGGCAAGGATTCTTCGTACAAGATTGCTGCGACCTTTGACGAAGAAAAACTCAACCCGAACTATCAGGTGAAGGTAAAACAGGGTCACTTTAAGATTACTCCATATCAAAAGAGGATTACGGTTTTCATATTTGGTGAAGAAGTTACCAAGGCTGCTACGGGTGATACAATTACGGTTCCCAAGAGCTTTGATTTGATGCTTTGTGGTGAGCTTTGCGGAGATACTTTGACGTTAGATTCCGCTTATGCGTATTCTGTTGATTTCGTGAAGTATATTGAAAAGAAATGGGATGCGGATCTTAAGGATTCTGTGATTGTTGAGAATCCTACGGTTTCTGGCGTGAGACCCTACATTTACCCGTTCAACCTTCAGAATGGAACTTTTGTCAATATTTCGCCGAACTTCTCGAATGTTGTCTTTAGATTTAATGGCGATGGAACTTTGATCATTAAGAAGCCTGAAGATTTGACAAAGATTGCCGCGGTCAAGGGTGTCGCCAAGTTCGGTCTCTCTTCTGCAGGTCGCCGAATTCAGGTGAGCGGCTCTACGGTAGGCAGCCGTTTCGAGGTTCGCGATATGCAGGGTAAAGTCGTTCGCACGGGCGCCGTATCGTCGGCTAACTTTGAGATCCCGGTAGCTAATGCTGGTGTCTATGCGGTTCGCGTCGGTTCTATGGTGCAGAAAGTTCGCGTCAAATAGCGCTTACATGAAATTTTGATAAAAAGCCTTGGATTTGTGTCCAAGGCTTTTTGTTTTGACAACATTTTTTGCTATTTTAAGGGCATATGCGCAAGTTTGCTCTTTTACCCTTATTTTTAGGTTTGTCTCTCGCTCAGGTTTCTTTTGGCCAGGTGCGAGATTTGTTCGCTGAATTTGAAGAAGAGGCTAAGGCTCCGGCGACTCCTGCTGTACAGACTCCTGCGGCCCCTGCAAGTTCTGCGGCGGTCGCTCCGGCGAGTTCCTCTGCAAAGGCGAAGGCCCCGGCAAGTTCTTCTTCGAAAAAATCGAAGAAGTCCAAGTCCTCCAGCAGCGTGGCTGTTTCGAGTTCCTCTGTAGAATTGCCCTCGAGTTCCTCGGTTGAAGTCTTGAGTTCGTCTTTGGAGGCCCAGCCTTCTGTGGTTGTCAGCTCTGCTGCCGAAAGTTCCTCGTCTGTTGTTACGGTGGAGTCTAGCTCGTCTGTCGCTGACTTGATGTCTTCGGCCGTGGTTCTCGATACCGCAGTCCTTGATTCGGCAACGCGTGATTCGCTGACGCGCGAAGCGGCGATTGCCGAAGCCGAAAGAGTGCGTGCCCTTGCCGACTCGGCAAGACGTGCTGATTCCCTTGCTCAGGCACAAGCTGCCGGTCTTATGAACGTGAGCAGTAGCTCTGTGGCAGCTTCGTCAAATAGCGTCAGTCGTCGCGATCTCCTGGGGCCGGTGAAGGTGTCCAAGGTTCATGGCATTGACGAAATGAAGGGACGCTACAAGAACCCGCGTAAGGCCTTGTTCCTCTCGCTTTTGGTGCCTGGTGTAGGCCAGATGTATGTTGGCGGCACAACGGCAACGTATGTTCGTGGTGGCGTCTATATGGCTTTGGAAGTGTTCATGTGGAGCGGTTGGGGATATTTCTCCATCTACAAGTACAACGAACAGGTTAAGAAGTACAAACGCTTTGCCAAGGACCATTATTCTATCGGACGTTATGAAGCGTCTATGCGTAACCTTTATAATGCGGGTGGCAAGCTTTACAGCAATGAATTCAATAACCGCTATATGGGAACGCGCAAGTCGTTCTGCGAGGCCATTTACGGTGATGCCGGTAATGCAGGCTGCTATCATGAAAACGCCTTGTTTGAAAGCGATTCCCGTCATTTGGGATTGTTCGGCGATAAGGACGTAATGCTGGGCGAAGAAATGAATGCGTTCTCCAAAGAGACTAAGCGCGACTTCAACAAGGAATCTGAATTGTTCCAGTTGATTTCCGAAGACGCTTATGTGCTTGGTTGGGAAGATGCTGAATCGGCCATCGTTAGTGATTTAAATCTTGAAACACCGAATTCCGAAACGGCATCGCTCAGCAAGGACGGCTCGGATTACCAGCGCAAGTACCGTTCTTTGCGTCGTGACGCAAACGACTACGCCGACATGCAGGCGTGGTTCATCGGCGGTTTGATTCTGAACCATATCGTATCTGCAGTGGATGCTGCTTTGACGGCGAATGCGCACAACAAGGTTCTCTACGAAGAAGATGTTTCTTGGTATGACCGTTTGCATTTTGATAGTGGAGTTTCGTTCAAGGATTCCTTTGGATGGACCGTTCGTGCAAATTGGGGATTCTAATGCGCATTATTCTTGCTGTACTGCTTGCGGCAGTCGCCTCTTTCTCGCAGATTGTGGTGAGTGTCGATAAGAATATCTATAAGAACAACGACAAGAATGTGTTCCTTGCCGTTGGCGCTTCGGCGCTTTTGCCGGGTATGGGCGAATTATATTTGAACGAAAAGAAACTCGTGAGGCCGTTCTTGTGGACGGACTTGGCCCTTTGGGTTGCCGCTATCGGTTCTTACGTGGTTGGAGACCGTTATATAACGTCTGCCCATAATTACGCGGTGCGGCATGCTGGGTTTAACGGCAATAAGAATGTTTCTCTACTCAATACGGTGGGGTCTTATCGAAGCCGTTCCGGTGTGTATGGACAGAATTCCTCACCGGACATGAACGAGGACTACAATCAGGCGATGCTTCGTTCCGATAAGAAAATTGACGAAGAGTTTTCAGAAGATATCCAGTGGGACTGGGGCAGTTCCGACAATCCGGAATCGACGAAACACATAGACGAATTCAAGAGCCGCATGCGCCATTACCGCGTGAGCCGCATCGTGTTCCAGGTCTCCGTAGGGGCGCTGATCCTGAACCGCGTGGTTTCCATGCTTGATGCGGTGCGTGTCTATCGAGCGACGTCTTCGAAGTCTTTCTCCAGCCGTGTTCAGTTTGAACCGGAATTCTATGAAGATGGTGGCGCTCTCTTCATGAACGTGAAGTTCTGAGGTGTGGGGTCGCTCCCGATGGTCGCTTTGGGGTATGGGGTTATGGGCTTGTCATCCCCATTCTTTTTTATGCAACTATTTAGGCAACTCACGCATCTAAATCTGCGAAATTGAAATGCTCTGGATTCTTCCACCCTCGGTGTCAGAATGACGGAATAAAATCAAACCACTTACTACTGTCTACTTCCTACTTCTAACTACATATGAAACACCTTCTTCTAATAGCTATTTCTTCTCTCCTTCTTGTTGCTTGTGGTAGTAAAGACGATTCCGCCAAGGGCGCAGCTCCCGGTGGCAATGGTGGTCCTGGTGGTAAAAAGGGTGGTGCCCAGCGCGTCTTGAATGTCGAAGGTTATGTGGCGGAGCTTGCTTCGCAGGGGAAGGTTTTCCAGACGATGGCGACGCTTGTTCCTAAGAACCGTGTTTCGCTTTCTGCGGCGACTTCGGGCCGTCTGGTGAGCCTTACGGCGAAAGATGGCGCTATTGTAAAGAAGGGCGCTCTCCTTGCAAAGATTGACGATTCTGAACTCCGTGCGCAACTCAAGCAGGCGGAATCGAACAAGATGCTTGCCGAGCAGAAGGAACAGCGTGTGCGCGGTCTTTATGAAAAGAACGGGGCCACCAAGCAGGATTTGGAAGCGGCCGAAGCTTCGCTCAAGTCTGCACAGGCAAGTGTTGAACTCATTCGCGCACAGCTTACAAAGACCGAAGTTCGTGCGCCATTTAGCGGCAAACTTGGCTTTGTCGATGTGTCCGTGGGCGCCTGGCTCAATTCGGGTACGCCGATTGCGGAACTTAGTGAGGTCGATCGTCTCAAGGCGAAGTTTGCGCTCCCGCAGCGTTATGCATCCGTCATCAAGGTTGGCGACAAGATTTCTCTCAAGGATTCCGAACGCAACGTCGAAAAGGACGGTGTCGTGTCTGCATTGGACGCCGTGATTTCTGAAAGCAGCCGCACCCGCCGCGTGATGGTGGATGTCGATAACTCGAAGGGCGAACTGATTGCCGGTAGCTTTGTCAGTGTGAATGTCGCCATGCAATCCAGCAATGTACAGAGTTTTACTATTCCTTCCGAAGCGATGATTCTCGACAGGGATGGGGCTTACGTGTTTGTGAGCCAAGGCGGCAAGGCCAAGATTAAGCATGTGACGACGGGACTTCGCACGCCGATGTCTGTGCAAGTGCTTTCGGGCCTTGATGTGGGCGATACGGTTATTGTTTCTGGTATCGTGAGTCTCCGCCCGGGTACCGATGTGAAGATTAAGGGACTGCGTCACTCTATCAATTACGAGGTAGAGTAATGAGCGTAAGCCAACTCTCCGTTCGCCGTCCGGTGCTCATGACCGTGATGGCGCTTGTCATTGTTTTGCTCGGATTCTTTGGACTCAGCTCCTTGGGTATTCGCGAATACCCGAACGTCGATTATCCGCTTATTCAGGTGCGTACGTCTTATCCCGGTGCAAACGCGGCCGTGGTCGAAGCGGAAGTCACCGAAATTTTGGAAGCTTCCATCAATAGCGCGTCCGGCATCAAGGCGCTCACTTCGACTAGCCGTGACGGTTTCTCTAACATCAGCATCGAGTTTGAAACGGGCATGGACCTGGAAGCCGCCGCGAACGAAATCCGCGACCGCGTGAGCCGTGTGCGCCGCCGCTTGCCCGATGACGTCGATGAACCGACAGTCTATAAATCTGATAGCGACAACGACCCGATTTTGATGGTGAGCCTCGTGAGCGATAAACTCGATCCGATGGAAGTCTCGGAAATCGCGAACAACCACGTGAAGGAACGCTTGCAGACGATTAACGGCGTTTCGGAAGTGGCCATTTGGGGCGAAAAGCGTCCGGTGGTGCGTTTATGGATTGATCCCGTGCGTATGCAGGCGCTTGGAGTCTCTAGCGCGCAGATGGCGGCTGCCTTGAAGCAGGGCAACCTCGAACTCCCTTCCGGTTCTATCGAAGGAACTGAAACGACTCTTTCTATCCGTACGCTGGGCCGAATTCTCGACCCGAAATCGTTCGGCAATATTGCTGTCAAGACGGCTGCCGATGGAAACGTTATCCGCATTTCTGACGTGGCCGATATCCATTACGAACCGAAAGATACGCGTACGGGCTTTAGGCGCAACGGTAAGAACTCGATTACGCTTGCGCTCATGGCGCAGCCGGGCAGTAACCATGTTGAAATTGCGAACGAATTCTACAAGCGCGTCGAGGATATCCGTCGTGAAATTCCCAAAGATGTTGAACTGCTTTACGGTCGCGATACTTCGATTAATATTCGAGCTTCCATCAAGGAAGTGGTGGAGACCATCTTTATCGCGTTTGTGCTCGTGATTGCGATTATCTTTGCGTTCCTCCGTGAAAGCCGCACGACGTTTATCCCGATGGTCGTGGTGCCGGTGTCCGTTATCGGTAGCTTCTTTGTGCTTTACCTCTGCGGGTTCAGTATCAACGTGCTTACGCTATTGGCGATGGTTCTTGCGATTGGCTTGGTGGTCGATGACGCCATTGTGATTGTGGAAAACATTTACCACAAGATTGAAGGCGGCATGACGCCCAAGCAGGCCGCGATTGCCGGGACGAACGAAATCTTTTTTGCCGTGATTGCGACTTCTGTCGTGCTGATGGCAGTTTTTGTACCTGTACTTGCGCTTGGCGGTACGACGGGTCTTTTGTTCCGCGAATTTGTGGCGGTGATGATTGGAACGGTGTTCCTTTCGACTTTGTGTGCACTCACGCTTTCGCCGATGCTTTGTTCAAAGTTTTTAAAGCGCCAGAAACAGGGATGGTTCTTCCGGGTTACGGAGCCGTTCTTCGATTGGCTTAACGCATTCTATTCGCGATTGCTGGGCGGATTCCTCAGATTGCGCTTGCTTTTGTTCCCGATTGTGGCTGCACTATTCTTTGCGGCGTATTACTGCTTCAACGACATGAGTAGTGAAATGGCGCCTACCGAAGATGCGAATGCGGTGATGGTGAACATGAGCATGCCTGAAGGCGTGAACCTCTCGCGTACAAAGCGCATGGCCGATGAATTTGTCGATGAAGTGACTTCGATTCTCGATACGAACGAATACACGGAATTCCAGGCCGGTGCATGGAATGCGGGCAACTCGAGAATGCGTTTGTTCTTGAATGACGACAAGAAAGCGCGTCGTCCGCAAAGTGAAATTGCCCGTGCAATCCAGGTGCTCGGTAACGAATATCCGGATTTGCGCGTGATGGTGTTTGAACCGCAGAGCATCAGTACGCAGCGTGGCGGGCTCCCGGTGCAGTTTGTGTTGCAGGCCCCGAACATCGAAGTGCTGCGTGACCTCGTGCCGAAATTCGAAGAGGCGGCGAGCAAGAGTCCGGTGTTCAGCGTGGTGAACAGCAACTTGCGCTTTACCAAACCGGAACTCCACATCGAGATCTTGCGCGACAAGGCGAACGAAGAAGGTGTATCGGTGAACGATATTGCTCAGGCGGTGCAGCTTGCGATTAGCGACCAGACGTATGGTGATTTCTATTTGGACGGACGCCAGTACGATATCATTGGCGCTGTCGGTTACCAGTACCGCGATACGCCGGAAAATCTCTCGATGCTCACGGTCAAGAACGGCAAGGGCGAATTGGTGAGCTTGGATAATTTTATTACGTACAAGGAACAGTCGGCATCGCCGTCGCTCCCGCGTTACAACCGCTTTAGCGCTGCGACAATCCAGGCGGGTCTTGTTCCGGGTAAGACGATTGGCGATGGCGTGGAAGAGATGCGCCGCATCGCGAAAAAGCTTTTGAAGGATTACCCGAGTGTGAGCACGACTTTGAGCGGTTCTTCCAAGGAATTCGAGGAAAGTTCTTCGGGCTTGTACGTGGTGTTCTTGCTTGCGCTTGCGCTTGTGTTCTTGGTGCTTGCTGGGCAGTTCGAAAGTTTCCGTGCGCCGTTCGTGATTTTCTTTACGGTGCCGCTTGCGCTTTCGGGTGCGCTTGTGAGCTTGTACGTCACAGGGCAGACGCTCAACATCTTTAGCGAAATCGCACTGATCCTGTTGATTGCGCTTGTGACGAAGAACGGTATCTTGATTGTAGAATTTGCAAACCAGATTGCGGAAAATACGGGTTGCGGCAAGCTTGAGGCGGCTAGGATGGCGGCGGAACGCCGCTTCCGCCCAATCCTCATGACGAGCCTTTCTACGGTATTGGGCGCCGTGCCGCTCATCATGACCGGCACGCCTAGCCGCATCGCAATGGGTATTGCGATTGCTGGTGGCCTTACGTTCGCGACGTTCATGTCGCTATTCATTGTGCCTGCTGCGTACAGCTTCTTTGCCGGTAAAGTCGAATGCACCAGCACTGACGCTAGCAAGATGGCGTAGCGCTGTGTGCTGCGCCCATATTTATTTCACCAGTTGAAATACTTTCTCGTCCTGGCGACTCATGCCATAGCGAGTGCGGAGTATTTCTTCCTTGTAGAGTGAATCTGTCTTCAATTTTTGGATGAGTTCGTTGCGTGTTTCGATAACCTTGTTCAACGAATCGATCTGCTCCTGGTAGAGCTCAATCTCCCTTGCAATTCTACGCTGCTCTGGAATGCTGTTCTTGCCGAACAACAACTGGAACACCAGGAATGCAAATGCAATCAAGGTGGTTATTCCAATAAGAAGTCGTGTGTGCAACTAATTAAGCTCCGTTGAAATAGAATTGGAAGTTGTCCTTAGATGTGACTAGACCAGATATTTCTAACTCCGTCAATATAGCTAAAAGTTCGGGAGCTTTAAACTGGAATTCTTGCTGAAGTTCCGAAAAAGTTTTGCAGAAACCGTTAAAACGCTTGAAAACTTTTTGGGCGCTGTCGGAGAGTGATATTCCGCACGATGAGAGCTGTTCGATGCTTGCCCCGTCGAGGAGGGGGAACCCTGCTGTCGAACGCAAACTTTCGGGGACGAATACCGGCTTTGCGCGGCCGCTGTCGAGCAGGGCGTTTGTTCCGCTGTAGAGTTCGCAGTCGAAGTTCCCTGGGATGGCGAGGAGCGGCTTTTCTTCGGCGAGGCAGAATTGCGCTGTGAGGAGTGCGCCTCCTTTTTTGCGGCTCTGGATGACAAGCGTTGTTTGGCTTAGCCCGCTGATGATGCGGTTCCTTGCAATGAAGTTCCCTTTGTAGGCTGGCGTGTTGCCTTCGTATTCGCTTAGAAGGGCGCCTCCAGCGTCGATAATCTGTTCGGCAAGCACGGCGCGTTCCCCTTCGATTTTGCAGTCTAGACCTTGTGCTAGAACCGCTAGGGTCGGAATGCCTGCATCGAGCGCTGCTCGGTGGCAATAGCTGTCGATGCCTTGTGCAAGCCCCGAAACGACGACCGCGTTTGTGTGTTGGAGCGATGCGACGAGCCGTCGGCAGAGTTCCTCGGCGGATGCGGATGGGCGACGCGTGCCGACCATGGCGATGCCGATTTTGTCAGCAGAGGGGAGTGTTCCTTTGTAGAAAAGCTGCTTGGGACAGTATTTTGAAGTCCGCAATAGCAGCGGATATTTTTCGGGGGCGAGTTTGCGATAGGGTTCGTTATAAATTTTCGTTTCCATAAATGTCTGTGTACGATTTAAATAGCTGGCCCGGATCTTTGGGGGCTGAGGCATTTTGTGAGAATAAAACTAACAGATATAAGAAACGATAAAATTAACGATATAATAATGGTGTATCTAATTTACTGAATTTGTTGTACAAAAACAAGTGGGGACAATTACTTTCTATCTTTTATCGCATGAAATACACGTTTAATGACCTTGTTGATATTATGGCGCGTCTGCGCTCGGAGAACGGCTGCCCGTGGGACCGCAAGCAGGACACGCATTCGCTGTTGCCGTATTTGGTCGAGGAAAGCTGCGAGTTTATCGATGCCGCGCAGGATGGCGACAAGGAGCACATGTGCGAGGAACTCGGCGATGTATTGTTCCAGGTTATTTTCCATTCGCAAGTGTGCAAGGAACAGGGCGATTTTTCCGTTGATGACGTGATTCAGGGACTTTGCGAAAAAATGGTGCGCAGGCATCCGCATGTGTTTGGGGATGCTCAAGTTGATAACGCCAATGAGGTTAGCCGCCGTTGGGAGCGCATCAAGGCACAAGAGAAGAACAACTTAAAGCACGCGGGCGAGTCCATTATGGACAAAGTGAGCAAGAGCATGCCAACGCTTGCCCGCTCGCAGGATATTATCCGCAGGGTCGCGAAAGTCGGTTTTGACTGGGGCGAGGCGGGGCCTGTCTTTGACAAGGTGCAAGAGGAATTTGCGGAATTCAGGAGCGAAATGGAAAAGGTGTCTCCCGAAAACGCAAACATCGACCGACTTGAAGACGAATTCGGCGACATCATGTTCAGCCTGGTGAATGTGGCGCGTCATTGCGGCTTTAACGCGAATATCGCACTGCAACGTGCAAACAACAAGTTCGAAAAGCGCTTCCGCGAGGTGGAACGCCGCGTCAAGGAACAGGGGCGTGAAGTCAAGGATGTGGGGCTGGAAGGCCTGCAGCAGCTTTGGAAAGACGCTAAAAAGAGTTCCTAGTTTATACCGTGATTTCGACGAGGTTGTCCTCGATGATGGCGATGCAACTTTCGTAATAGCCGTCGCCAGTGGTGCGCGGCCCGCTTAAAACTTTGTAGCCGTCTTTTTTGAGCCTCTCGGTCAATTCATTTACTTTGTCGATACTTCCGACGCTGAATGCGATATGGATGTAGCCGTTGTGTTCAATATTCTGGAATTCGCGGGAGAGCCCTTCTTTTTCCATGATTTCAAGCCGTGCTCCGTCGCCGAACGATAAAAAGTAGGAGCGGAACTTCTTTTGCGGATTGCGGTAAAGTTGGCCGACTTCGGCGTTGAAATAGCGTACAAAGAAATCCTTGGCCTTTTCCAAGTCGTGAACGTACAGGGCGATATGCTCGATTTTCATGAGTTTCTCCATATATATGGAAGATACGTTTTTTTGGGGCGTTTTGCTCCACGTTGGAATATGAAATGTGAAAAAAATTTTTCACTCTTCGGATTCTTGTTGTATTTTAATTTATGTGATAGTAGTAAATTCTGGTTCTGAGACGGGAAGCCGAATCGAATCGTGGAGTAGAACTTACTAGTGTTACGAATCTTCAAGGACTCCGCGGCCAACTGTTCGCGGGGCCCTTTCTTTAAGAATGATACAGTGTGTGTGCGTTGTGTCGTGGATAAAAAAAGACCTGCAACTTCCGTTGCAGGTCTTTTAAACTTTTGAGAAGTTTGGGCTTATAGACTAAGCTCTAGCCTTGGCCTTGTCGCCGTACTTCTTGATGAGTTCTTCCTGGATGTTCTTCGGAACCGGGAGGTACTTGCAGAATTCCATCGTGAATTCTGCCTTACCCTGAGTCATGGAGCGGAGGTCCGTAGCGTAACCGAACATTTCGGAAAGCGGGACTTCAGCGTCGATTGTGGTCATGCCCTGTTCTTCGGTCGTGCCGGTGATGGCACCACGGCGCTGGGACACGTTACCCACGACAGAACCCTGGAATTCGGTCGGAGTCTGGATTTCGACCTTCATGATCGGTTCGAGGATCTGAGCACCAGCCTTGGCGAAAGCTTCGCGGAAGGCCATACGGGCTGCAATCTGGAACGCCATGTCAGAGGAGTCGACCGGGTGGAAAGCACCATCCTGGACTTCCATTTCGATGCCCACGACCGGGAAGCCGATCAAGGAACCAGCTTCCATGCAGCTCTGGAAACCCTTGTCGCAAGACGGAATGTATTCCTTCGGAATACGACCACCGACGACGGAGTTGACGAAGTTGTAGACCTTTTCCTGGTCGCCTTCGACAGCCATCGGACGCATTTCGCCGACAACCTTAGCGTACTGACCGGAACCACCAGTCTGCTTCTTGTGGGTGTAGTCGAACTTGGCCGGACGGGTGATGGTTTCGCGGTAAGCCACCTGCGGAGCACCAGTCTGGACGTCGCACTTGTATTCGCGGCGCATACGTTCGATATAAACGTCGAGGTGAAGTTCGCCCATACCCTTGATGATGGTCTGGCCGGATTCCTTATCGACTTCGACCTGGAACGTCGGGTCTTCCTTCGTGAAGCGGTTGAGGGCCTTGGACATGTTGTCCAGGTCGTCACGGTTCTTGGCTTCGATAACAAGTTCGATAACCGGGTTAGGAACGTGCATGGAAGTCATGTTGTAGTGGTTCTTGCCATCCGTGAATGTCGTACCGGATGCGCAGTCGATACCGAACAGAGCGACGATGTCGCCTGCACCGGCTTCGGTGATGTCCACCATTTCGTCAGCGTGCATACGGACCAAGCGGCCAACAGAAACCTTCTTGCCTGTTGCCATGTTGGTGATCATGTCGCCCTTCTTGAGGGTACCCTGATAGACGCGGACGTAGGTGAGCTGGCCATAGCGGTCGTTCACGAGCTTGAATGCGTAGCAGACGAGCGGAGCGTTGTCTTCGCTCTTGAGGATGACTTCGGCTTCGTTGTTGTCGAGGTCGAGAGCCTTGTTTTCAACGTCGGTCGGGCACGGGAGGTAGTCGATAACACCGTCGAGGAGCTTCTGGACACCAATATTCTTGTGGGCAGAACCCATGAACACCGGAGTGATGTCGAGGCGGATGGTGGCTTCGCGGATGGTCTTCTTGATGAGGGCCTTGTCGATATCATCAACGCCGTACTGGCCTTCCATGGCCTTTTCCATGATTTCGTCGCTGTAGTCGGCGCAGCAGTCGATGAGCTTTTCGCGGTATTCGTTGGCCTGGTCAACGAGTTCGGCCGGGATTTCCTTTTCGATCATGTCGTCGCCATTGTCGCCTTCGAAGTAGTAGGCCTTCATTTCGATAAGGTCAACCACGCCCTTAAGATTGGCTTCCAAGCCTATAGGAATCTGCATGACGCACGGCTTGTGGTTGAGCTTTTCCTTGAGCATGACGGCAACGCGGAGCGGGTTTGCACCAGAGCGGTCGCACTTGTTCACGAACACGACGCGCGGAACGTGGTAGCGCTTCATCTGGCGGTCAACGGTAATAGACTGGGACTGGACTCCTTCAACGCCAGTGAGAACGAGGATAGCACCGTCCAACACGCGGAGAGAACGTTCCACTTCGATAGTGAAGTCCACGTGCCCCGGGGTATCGATGATGTTGATGGAGTCCTTTTCACCGCTCTTGGTGTGGGTCCAGTTTGCGAACGTAGCGGCAGACTGAATCGTGATGCCGCGTTCGCGTTCAAGTTCCATAGAGTCCATCGTGGCACCGACGCCGTCCTTGCCACGGACTTCGTGAATAGCGTGAATGCGCTTTGTGAAGTAGAGGATACGTTCGGTAAGGGTGGTCTTACCGGAGTCAATGTGAGCAGAAATACCAATATTTCTGTGAAATTGAATGTCTTTCATATTTTATTCCACTGATGGAGTTGATGTTATTGAATGTTGCGCCCAAAAATAGAAAAAAATTGGGGCTGGCTCAAGGGCGGTTTTTCTTTTGATTGAACAAAATGGGTCGAAAAGGTCTAGTTTTTGCGCTTTTTCACAATTGAATAGACCAAAAAACCTGATATAACGGCTATCGAGAGCCAAACTATATAGAATAAAGGCGACATCCAGGGGCCAAAATTCATGAAATACCGCTGGGCGACACCGTAATAATCGTTTGTGGCCAGCGCTTCGGCAGTCCCCTCGACGTTAATCGGTATATAAAAGTGACTGAGCACGAGTTGCAGGACGATTAACGATGTCGCGGCTTTTGCACCCAGGTTCGCTTTGTCGAGAACGCATCCAAGCGGCACGAGAACCATCGGGAGGAGCGGAATGATGTGCCTTGCTTCGCTGTCGGTCGCAAAAAAGAGGAACGCGATGAAGGCTAGCGCGTAACCGGCGCTGCGGTCAAAGACGTTTTTGGAGAAATCCCGGAAATAGACGAGGGCGAGCAACGGCAAAATCCCGAAGTAGCAGACGTGCGCGGCCGGGGTAACTAGCGGGTACTTGAGCGGACGGAGGAGTGTCTGGAGAATGAAAGCCACCTCGTTGAAGTAGAATTCGTCGTTCGTGTGCGATTTCAGGAAAAATGAAATCGCGGCAAAGGGGAGGACTAAAATGATAGCCTTTTTCCATATCGACTGGCTGAAAAATTCGCGGATGTAGGTGAGCGGACTGTATACATGGAAATCGCAGCATCGCAAGGCTAAATACAGGAACGCTCCCCAGGCGATGGCGCTTGCAAGCAGCAACGGTACTGACGCCTCGCGAAAAAGCATGCTTTCGAGGAGCGGCTGTTTGTGAAGCAGGTAGAGCGTCGCGACTGCTCCGACAGACATCAGCGGGAACGCGATGGCGACGGCTTTGCCTGTGTGGACGTTTAGGCGTCTGGCCGTTTGCGGGAACGGGTCCTTGAAAAAGTACAGGAGCCAAATCGTGTATGCAATCGTCGGCCACGTGGGAATTCCCAGGAATGAAACCAGGATTGAGCGCGTAAACTTGCCGCACTGCAAATAGTAAAAAGAAACGAGGAAAATCGTGACGGCGAAAGCGTCCGTCTGGAACGGTTCATAACCGCAGTTCTTGAGGACGAAGTAATTGAAAAAGAAACACGCGAAAATGATGGCCGAAGTTGCCTTTTTCCAGGCGCAAAGCTTTATAAGCTTGAAAAAGAACACCAGCTGGATGGCGAGATTTGCAAAATGGAGCACGTACATCGAGTGCATCAAGTTTGCGTGCGTCGCCTCGATGTTAAAAAGCGAAAAGAACAAGTTTATCAGAAAGAACGGAAAAATACGGAAAATGCGGAAACTGTCGTAACCCGTAGTCCAGAAGTCCGTGGAAAAATTCTGCGCGACGCTGTAGTAGAACGCGCCGTCGTAACCCGCACTATCGTTCAGCGGAGTCCGTTCACCGATGAAGGACAACGTAAACAAAAAAAGGAGTGTCAGCGCGAGGAGCCCGAAAACTCCATGCTGCTTGAAAAACTCCTTGATTTTAGGGACGGTGGTCACTAGATTGTTTCGTCTTTCTTGAAATCGGTATCGTCCTCGTCGGATTCCGGTTCCTTGTCGATGGAATTCTCGACGAGTTCAGGCTTTTCCATGCCTTCCAGCGCTTTGAAGTACGACATGGCCGTCTTGCCGACTTCCATCGTGTCGAAGTACGTGTAGGCGCCGTTGCCGATGGCTCCGATGGCAGGGATGGCGCGGAGTGCGATGCGACCGAGGAAGTTCGTGGAGACCTTGACTCCGATTTTCTGGAGCAACTTCTGGAGTGCCGAAAGCGAGAGTTTCTGCACGACAATGCGGCTACCCGTGCGGACTGCGACATCGCGAAGGAGCGAAGCTGCGCTGTGGCGGAACAGGCACCAGACCATCGCTTCGCGGGAGAGCAGGGCGAACTTGCCGTAGGTGCAGGCGACATCGGAAACGAGCTGCGCCTGGATGCGCCAGACAGCGGCGATATCCGGGATGGACGTCAGGACTCCGGTGAACCCCGCCGGAATGGAAAGCGACGTGCTCACCGTGGCCGCCTTGAGGGCTGCCTGCTTGATCAAAGTTTCTGCCCTCTTGTCGGGATCCCCGTTGGGGCAAAGGAGCGAGTCCGGAATATCTGTAATCAGGTTGAATATGATGGAATAGACCATCTCCTGGATGGAATCTTCTTTCTTGTCTTTGTATTCTTTAAAATTCAACATGGACGCGCCTCCTTTATCTCCTATTTCAAAAACATTTTAATAAATCCAGCGACGCTTTGGGGAACCCTGTACTGAAAATTGCTTTTTTCAAGCCACATTTTGACGAGCTCGTCAACCCAGAGGCGGTCGGAGGCCACATTCGATATGACAATTTCGGTATCGTCCCCTTTTTCGACAAGCCTGTAGTTCGCATGGAACGAAATGGGGGAGCTCTCGCCGTGGGGGAGAACCGTCAAGTCCATTGTCTGCTTTTTCGCATTGACGCTGAAATTCACGTTGTTTAAAATCTTTTGAAGTTGTTCGTCCATATAAAATACCTTCCGTGAACCGCTAGAACAGGATTTTTGCGAATAGCCCGGCGCCCTTGGGAAGCGTCTTCCGGATGGAGTGGCCCTTGAACCACCATGCGGCGATGACGCTTATCATTTCCCTTTTGCAATCTACTTTGTTTATGACGATCTCCGTCCCCTGTTCGGAATCTTCGAAGATGTAGTGCGCGTAGAGCGTGGTCGGCTCCGTCTCGCCGTGCAGCAGAATGTCGATGGTCGCTACGTTCTCTTGCGAGTCGATGTCAACGTTCTCGATTTCACCGAACTTCTTGATGAAATCGTTTCGCTGGAAAAATAACTTGATTGCTTTGTCTCGTGCGTTGCTGAGGAAGGACATTGGTCGGGGTTAGTTGTTAAGTTTTTTCTTTTAATATACATTTTTTCGATTTGGAGATTAAAATCGGATAATCCAAATGCAAAAAAGGCGTGCATTGCTGCACGCCTTGAATCTTAATGAAGTCTAAAATTCTTTATTTCACTACTTTGTATGTCTTGTTGCCGATGATGACGAGGAAGTTGCCTCTGCTATTGATGCGGACTTCCTGCATTGCGGAGCTTGTCCTGGAGCTTGCCAACACGCGGCCGTTGAGGTCGGTGACGGCGAACTTGCTGCCGGCCGGAGCGTTTTCGATAACGATGGCGCTGTTGGTGGACCAAACTCTTACGGCATTGTTCAGCTTGATTCTGGATACGATTGCATCTGTGCTATCTTGCTTGGTCGTGTCCTGCTTAGTCGTGTCTGGCTTGACTTCAGCGGGTTTTGCGGTGACCTTGTAGAGCTTGCAAGATTCGAAGGAATGGAATGTTGTGTCCTTGGTAATCTTGATGCCGTTGTATTCGTTTGCACTCACTTCCTTATCCGTGACTTCCGGCTTCGGCTTCCAAATCTTGAAGGTGCCGCTGAGGTGGAGCATGGCGAGGTAGTGGACGAGGCCGTCGTAGTAGCGGTACTGACCGGTCATGAATTCTGTGTCCCAAGCGTTCTGGAGGTTCTTCTTGATCTTATCTTCGGAACCATCGGTGCTTCTCAAAGCGATAGCAGCAACGGCGTTTGCACCGGCTTCACCCTGAGTGTACTGTTCCTGCGGATTGGAACCGTCCCAGTTAAAGCGAGCGTGCTTGTAGCCGTCCTTTTCGAAGAAATCGATAATTCTCTTTGCCATTTCGATTTCTCTAGTGGAGTCTGCGCCGAAAAGGTAGTAGTCCATGCCGAAGTTCATAGCGCTACGCATGGCGTCGTACATGTACTTTGTCGAATTCTGGTTGTAAGAATAGGACTGCGGCTGACCATTGAAGGCGCTGTAGTCAGCGAACAAGCCGGACTTAGTGTTGGAGGACTTGTAGAGGTGATCGCGTGCGGCGGTCACAGCCTTCTTCCACTTGTCGGTATCCTTTTCTGCCCAGCGGGAGAAAAGTTCCAAGTAGGCGGGCAAGTCATAGGACGGGTCAGAGAAATCGTTTCCGCTACCGAGAGGCTGGAATACGATAATGTAGTTGCCTTGGTTGAAGAGCTTGTGACCTGGGTTGTTCCACATCTTGTCCATGATGTACAAGGCGTCTTTTCTGTACTGTTCGTTGTCCCAGCGGTTTGCAGCAAACAGGAGAGACATCATGAAGTACATTTCACCGTCCGGTGCGCAGTTGTCGTCGCCGCCGGTACCGCTGTCGTTACGTTGCCATGCAAAGTAACCGTCCCAGTCGCCACCCTTGTGCCACATATGATTCTTGGCCCAGTTCCAGAGCTTGTCGAATTCTTCTTTGTGGTCGGTCTGCACAGCAATCATCATGCCGTAAGACATACCTTCGGAGCGCACGTCGTTGTTGTTGATGTCCTTGATGTAACCTTCGTTGCCCTTGTCGTAAAAGACCTTGGAGTTGTTGTCGCCCTTAAAATAGTGCTCCCACATGGCATCCATTTTTTCTTTGATTTCTGCGTCGGTTTTGCCCAAGTAGGTCTTGAATGGGCTTTCGTAGTTACCGGTGTAGTACGCACCGTTTAACTGGGAACCATCTTTTTCGCAGTCCGGGCCGTAATAGGCTCCGTTTTCGTCAAAGAAATTGCCTGTGTAGGATTTTGCGTCTGCTGCGGAAGCCATGGAGGCTCCGAACAACAACGCGAGAGCGAATGCTGAAAGTTTTGTCTTGTTCATGCTATTAATATTGTTTTTTTATGTGTTTTGGTAAGGTTTCGATAAAAATACCATTGTAAAGTATTACATCAAAAAAGGCGTGGTCGGCATAAAAAAACGCCCGCCTGTTGAGACGGGTGGCTCTTTGGTGGTTACTGAACGTTACTTTACTACTTTGTATGCTCTGCCGCCGACGACTACGAGCATGACGCCCTTTTTGCGGATGCGTATTTCTTGTGACTGTGAATTTGTCATGGATTTTGCGAGGACGCGTCCGTTAAGGTCCGTGATGGCGAATCTGCTGCCCACCGGAGCGTTTTCGATGACGATGGAATTGCTGGTCGCTCTCACTTTGACAAGGCTGCTTAATCTTGTCAGTGTACGAATGGCGTCGGAAGTATCCTTGACTGTCGTATCTTTGACCGTGGTGTCCTGTTTCGGTTCAGGTTTGACGGTCACTTCGTAGAGCTTGCAAGATTCAAATGCGTGGAACGTGGTGTCCTTGTCGTATTTTACACCGTTGTATTCGCCGTTTGCTGTCTTTTTCTCGATTTCGGGCTTGACCTTCCAAATCTTGAAGTTGCCGGTCAGGTGGAGCATGGCGAGGTAGTGTACGAGGCCGTCGTAGTAGCGCTGGCTACCGACAATGGGCTTAGAGTCCCATGCTTTCTGCAAGACTTTCTTGACCAGGCCTTTGTAGTCATTTTCTTCGAGCAATGCGTAGGTCGCGACGGCGTTCGCACCGGCCTGGCCGATGGTGAAGTCTCCGTATCCGTTGGAACCGTCCCAGTTGAAGTGCCCGTGCTTGTAGCCGTCTCTTTCGAAGAAGTCGGTGATAAGCTTTGCTATTTTCGTCTGGCGTTCCATGTCAACGCCGAACAGGTAACTGTCCATGCCGTAGTTCATGGGGCAGCGGATGGCGTCGAATGCGTACCTTTCGGAGTTTTCGCTAAATGCGTAATGCGGGGTGCCGTCGAAGTTGCTGTAGTCGCTGCAAAGGCCCGATTTTGAGTTGGCTGATTTGTAGATGTGGTCTCTGGTGGCCTTTGTCGCTTTCTGCCACTTGTCCGTGTTGGTGTCGGACCAGCGGCTGAACAAATCGACGAATGCGGGGAGGCTGTAAGAGGCGTCGCCCCAGGTATTGTTGCCGTTTGTCGGCTGGAACGTGGCAATAAAGGACTGTTCGCTGTACAGGGAATTACCGTTGCCCTTCCAGCATGCTTTCAGGATAGTCTGTGCGTCCTTCATGTAGCCTTCGTCGTTCCAGCGGTGAGCTGCGAACAAGAGCGACATCATGAAATAGATTTCACCGTCGGGGGCGTTTCCTTGGTCGCGAACGGTGCCGTTCCTGTTCGCCTGCCAGGAGAAGTAGCCGTCGCCGCCCGAGCTGGGATTGTGCCACAAGTGCTTCTTGGCCCAGTTCCAAAGTTTGCCGAATTGTTCCTTGTGGTTCGTCTGCACGGCAATCATCATGCCGTAGCTCATGCCTTCGGAACGGATATCGTTGTTGTTGATATCGACGATGTAGCCACCGTCGTTATCTTCGTAATACACTGTCTTGTCATTCTGGCCGCCAAAATAGTGGTTCCAGAGCTCGTCCAGCTTGTCCTGGATGTCCTTGTCGGTCTTGCCGAGTATTGTCTTGAACGGGCTGGTGTAATCGCCGGTGTAGTAGGCGCCGGTCGATTGGGAGCCGTCTTTTTCGCAGTCTGGACCGTAGTAGGAGCCTTTCTCGTCAAAGAAGGTGCCTGTGTAGATTTTGGAATCGGCTGCTGTAGCCGCGGAGGCTCCCAGCAACAGGGCTAAAGAAAATGCTGATAGCTTTGTTGTGTTCATGTCAACAAAAATATCGGTTTTTTTTGGGGGGCGTTATGTCTTGCTGGAAAAAAATATTGTAAAGCCTTACATCAAAAAAATGAAACACCCCAGAGAAGGTATCTGAGGTGCTTTAATAATCAATGCTTCCGAACTTGTATTTTTGCTAGCGCGGGAGTGTCAAAATGTCGATGCCGTCCTTGGTTTTTACGACGGTGTGTTCCCACTGGGCGCTGAGGCTTCCGTCTCGGGTCACGGCGGTCCAGCCGTCCCTGAGAGTCTTGGTGCCAGGGCGGCCGACGTTGATCATCGGTTCGACGGTGAACACGTTTCCGACTTCGATGAACGGGCAACGTTCGTAGTTGCGGAAGTGATAGACGGTCGGTTCTTCGTGGAAGCCTCGGCCGATGCCGTGTCCACAGTAGTCTTCGACGACGCTGAAGCCGTGTTCGTCGGCGATGTCCTGGATGGCGCAGCCGATGTCGTTCCAATGTGCGCCGGGTTCGCCGGCGGCGCGGATGCCTTCTTCCATGCAGAACTTGGCGGTATCGACGAGTTCACGGGCAATGTCGGAGACCTTGCCAACGCAGAACATGGCGGAGGTGTCGCCGTGGTAGCCGGAGAGGATCGTCGTGATGTCGATGTTCACGATGTCGCCATCCTTGAGGATGGTGTTCGCGTTCGGGATGCCATGGCAAACGACTTCGTTGAGGCTGATGCAGGCGTAGCGCGGATAGCCGTGGTAGCCCATGCAGGCGGAGATACCCTTGTGCTGGCGGGTGTAGTCGCCGATGAATTCGTCGATTTCAAGGGTGGAAACGCCAGGCTTGCACATTTCGCCCGCGCGGATCAGCGTTTCAGCGGCGAGAGCGCCGGCGTCGCGGATCAATTCGATTTCTTTTGCGGATTTTACTTTGATTTTAGCCATTTCTAGGTCTTCTTGTTTTTAAGTTCTTTGGGCTGCGCCTACTTCTTCCAAGCGTATCTGTCAAGCAAATAAGCTAACAGCATCTGGTCGTCGGTGGTGCCGTTCGCGAGATCTTTGACGAGCGGGAGCATGCGGCTGATGCGTTCGGTTGCCTTCTGGCCGCCGAAGTGCTTGCGGACTTCTTCGAGGCGGACTCGGGTACGTTCGCTTACCTTCTTCGCAATTTCTTCGTTCGTCAGCGGATCCATCTTGATGAAGTTGATGCCGAAATCGACTGCGGTCTGGCGGAGTTCGATTTCTTCGACGGGCGTGATGAGCGAGACGCAAAGGCCGCTGCGGCCAGCACGTGCGGTACGTCCGCTGCGGTGCACATAGACTTCGTGGTCGGCAGGGTGGTCATAGACGAGAACATGCGTCACGTGGTCGACGTCAATGCCGCGTGCGGCAACGTCCGTGCAGATGAGAATCTTGAGTTTCTTGTCGCGGAAGGCGTTGAGCGTCTTTTCGCGGAGGCTCTGGGCCACGTCACCGCTGAGTGCACCGACTTCAAAGCCGTAGCCGGAAAGCACTTGTTCCAAGTAGCTCACATCGCGCTTGTAGTTGCAGAAAATCATGCAGCTTTCGGGATTGTAGTATTCCAGAACCTTGATGGTCATGGAATCCTTTTCCATCACGTCGCAGAGGTAGTAGCGGTGTTCGAGGTTGTTCGCGATGACCTTGTCGTAGCTGAGTGAAAGAAATTCGGCGCTCGGGCGCTGGAATTCACGGGCGAGGCTCTTGACCGTCTGCGGAATCGTGGCGCTGTACATCGTGCAAGAAATGGCCTTCGGCAAGCACTTGCGTATTTTCTGCATGTCGGGGTAGAAACCCATCGAGAGCATTTCGTCGGCTTCGTCAAGCACGAGGTCGCGGATGGAAAGCAAATCGACATTGCCGCGCTGGATGTGGTCCATGAGGCGGCCCGGAGTGGCGACGATGACGTGGACACCTGCGCGGAGCGCCTTGATTTGCGGTTCGTAGTTCACGCCGCCAAAAATTGCGACGGACTTGATGCCGGTGCCCTTCGAAAGTTTTTCAAATTCTTCCTGCACCTGAATGCAGAGTTCTCGTGTCGGCACGAGAATGAGTGCCTGCGGATACGGATGGTCGCGGACGATGACCTGCAGAAGCGGGAGGGCGTATGCGCCGGTCTTTCCCGAACCGGTCTTCGATTGCACGAGCATGTCGCGGGCAGCGAGCATGTAAGGGATGGACTTGCGCTGGACGGGCATGAGTTCGGTCCAGCCGTGTTCCCGGAGAATCGTCTTCTGCTCTTCGGGAAGCATGTCGAATGTATAGTCGGGGAGCTTGTTCTTTGGCTCGATAATTTTGACAGGCGTTAAAAACGGATTGACTCTTTCTTTCGTTTCTTCTTTAATGTCTTCACTCATAGTGAGCGCAAATGTAGAAAATTATAATGTCCAATGGTATTCAAACCCGAGGCTGATAAAGCAATCGAGGGTGAATCTTCCGATGGTCGTGGCGGCGGCGCCTGCATCCGGGGAGGGGGCTTCGTAAAGGTCCCTGCCGCGGCTAGAAAGTCCCATACGGAGGTCAACGCCGTAATGCTTCTTGAAGACGAATTGCCCACCGACTCCAAGCAGGGCGCCCTTATAGACGTCTTCGAACTTGACGCGGTACTGGTATGCTCTGGATGGCGTCTTCACGTCGCTCTTGTGTTCGATATCTTCGTTGTAGAATGTGTATTGGAACCCGATAAAAGCTAGTGGCGTGATGGATAGCCATGGATTGATGGGGTACGTCATGGAGAACAGTACGTTGAGCCCGATGTCGTGCTGTCCAAAATTCCAATGGTCCAGTTCCTTATAAACTGTATCGGAATTGTCTGTTTTCATGTCGCGGTTGGAATAGCGGTACATGAATTCGACGCCGATAAATCCGTGCCAGGTGAGGCCTGCGTAAAGGCTCAGGAATGCGTCGTCATCTTCGATGAAATTCCATAGGCTCACGGAGTCTTTTGTGATGCGGTAGTTTTTGACGCGGCTCCTGGTGTGGCTGCTTGTCCAGTTGTCCGGTGTGAGCGGAAAATGAGCCTGCGAGTAACCGATACCCATGCCTGCCCAAAATTTTAAGTGGGGCACTTCTTTGTAGAGGTCATCGGGTTCCGTTTGCTGCTTGAGGCGTTCTTCTTTGGTGAGACGGCGTTTGGTGCGCTTGTCGAAGAACGTGGCAGCAATGTCGTCGCTGAGGGCGATTTTGTCGCTGTTTGCCCTGACGATGCCCGCTGCTTTGGGTTCCTGTGCGGTTTCGTCAAAAATGGCGACTTGGATGTTTTTCCCTTGGGGCGCAAGGAACAGCACAATGTTGTCTTCGAGCGTCTGGAGTTTAGCTGCCATGCCGGGGTGTCTTACGCGCAAGTAGCTTGACGGCAATCCTTTTTCGAGATTGTTCGAAAGCCATGAACCGTAGCGTGTGGCGATGGTGTCGCGTTCCCATTCACCGAGTTGTCTGCACTTGGGTTCCCCGATGCCGGTGTTGTTGCGGCGGAGCGAAAGGCAGAACTCATTTGTGTTGACAGGGGAGTTCCCATCTAGCGACCAAATCAAGATGGTGGCATCTTTCCAAAGCGTAAAACGCGAGTCGAAGTAAACTTCGGACGCACTAGCCCAGGCAACGAGAACCATTAAAATAGCGAGGAGTCTTTTCATTTTGAAACTCCTGCCAAAAGGTTCTTGTGGATTTTCTGGACCGCAATTTGAACAAGATTTGTCAAATTGTTTAGCTTGTACGTTGTAATGGGTTGCTGGATTTCGTCAACGGCGCTGAAAAGCGGACGCTGCTTTAAGTTGTCCCAAAGCGTATAAGAAAAGATAGCGCTGACGTTGTCCGGTTTACGGATGCTGCCGCTCTCGTTGTGTATAAGGGCGTAGTCAAAGAAGTTTTCGCGCTTCAAGTCCGTACCGATGATGAATTCGTGCAAAATGAGGATGATGGGGGGCACGTTCCCGGCGGAATCCTTGAGGGAAACGCCTTGCTCCGGAATGTGTCCTTTGATGAAGATGCGTTCGTCGAGCTTGAGGCTCTCTTCGGGGGACTTGGCGTTTACTGAATCCGGGAGCACCTGGAGATTTCCGTAAGTCTTGCGCATTTCGTCTTCAAAGACTTTTTTGCAATGACCGGTCGCTTTAATTTGGATGCTGTCCTTCTCGATTTCCAGTCGCTTGGCGAACCAGGATGAACGCGTGATGACAAATGCGTTTTCGATACCGGTAACGGCAATGCCGCCATAGGGCGCCTTGTTATAGGCAGGATGGCTCGCTGTCCAATGATAAGAATCTGCACACCCGACGAGCATGCAGATTGCAAATCCGATGGAAAGTATCGACTTCTTAAACATCATTTGCAGTTGTTTATTTTACGGCAGAAACTAGACTGCGCCCCATTTTTCGCGGTATGCGTAAACGCGGTCCAGGATGCCTTCGGGAGCGTTGATTGCCTTGCGGTTTTCTTCGTTTTCGAGGAATGCGATGATGTCGTTGATGTTCACGATGGAATGGGCTTCGATGCCGTATTCGTCCTGAACCGTCTGCAGCGCGGACTTGCCGTTTTCAAGTTTTTCCTTGCGGTCAACAGAGATGAGGAGGCCGATGACGTTCGCGTTTTCGATTTTCGAAAGTGCCTGCATCGTCTCGTTCACGGAAGTGCCTGCGGTAATCACGTCTTCGATGATGACGACGTTCGTCTTTTCGGAATACTTGTAACCGACAAGGGAACCGCCTTCACCGTGGTCCTTGACTTCTTTTCTGTTGTACGTAAACGTGAGATTCTTGGCGTAGAGGTCCGAAAGCTTCATTGCCGTAGCTGCACAGAGGGGGATGCCCTTGTAGGCTGGTCCGTAAAGATTCTGGGCCTTGTCCGCAAAGTGCTGCATGTATGCCGCTGCGTAAAATTCAGCCAGTTTCGAAAGGGATGCGCCTGTGCGGAACTCTCCGGTGTTGATAAAGTAAGGCGTTTCGCGACCGCTCTTGGTGACGAAGTTGCCGAATTTGAGTGCACCGGATTCTACGAGAAAGTGTACGAAAGTATCAGTATTGTTCATTGCAAATTCCTAAGCCTTGGCTCCAATGAGGAGTGCGATAACTTCAGAGATGATATTGTATTCGGTGATGAACTGGAACGCGAACATGGCGACCAGGCATATGACGCAAAGCACCAAATACCAGTGGAAGGATCTTTCGAAACCCTTGATTTTCATCTTGAAGAGAAGCCAGACAATAAAGCTCAAGATAGCGCTAAAGACCCATGCGGCAGACGTGTTCAATGCGGCGATGCGGCTTACCGCGAATGTAATTGTGATTCCCGGCATAAAGAAGAATGCGAAGCTCAGGACGACAAGCAGTGCAAACCCGACGTAGTAGGCCAGTCCGCGGTCTTTTTTGACGATGACTTGGGAACCGATGGTGGTCTGTTCTTCTTCACCGGTCATCGGGTTGACGAACGTCTCCGGCTTGAACTTCTTGTACGGCGAGTTCGATTTTTCTTCTTTGGGTTTTCCTGTCGAAATGACTTCGCCGGTCATCGGGTTGATGAGTTCTTTGTCGGACGAAGCGGTATCGGTGTTGGTCTGAGTAACTTCAGTCTTAGTTTCGTTGTTGGCCGAGACTGCTGGTTCCTGAGTGGTAGCATTGTTCTGGATTTCTTCGGACATGTTCTACTCCTAGAGGATGAATGTTCTGCCTGCATAGACGAAAACGCGGTGTTCCAGCCACAGCTTGAGCGCTGCGGAAAGGGTGCGCTTTTCGATATCTTTTCCAAGTTCCACGAGTTCGTCGATGCTTGCTGTTTCGGGCACGCGTTGGATGTCCTGGCAAATAATCGGACCCTGGTCGAGGTCTTCTGTTGCAAAGTGCGCTGTGGCTCCGATAATCTTTACACCCTTGTGCCACGCCTGGTGGTAGGGCTTTGCTCCCTTGAATGCCGGCAGGAACCCGTGGTGGATGTTGATAATGCGGTACTTGAATTCTTCGGTGAAGGATTCGCTCAAAATCTGCATATAGCGGGCGAGAACTACAGTGTCGGTCCTTGTTTCGGCAATGATTTCGCGGAAACGGTTCTCAGGGATGCTCTTGTCGGGGTTGGACGGCACATAGTAGAACGGCACGCCGAAGGTTCCGCCCACGGGGCCAAGGTCGGGATGGTTTCCGACGATGCAGCTGAATTCGCAGGGGAGGTCGCCGTCGCGGCGCTTGAGCAAAAGGTCGTAAAGGCAGTGGTCCGTTTTGGAGACGAATATGGCGACACGCTCCGTCTTGGTGGTGTCGAACAGTTTCCAGTTCAACTGCAAGTGTGGTGCGATGGTTTCGAGGTGTCTTTTGACTTCGGGAATGCCATCCTGTTCGATGTCGAATACGGCGCGTAGAAAAAACGTTTCAATATCTTTAGCAGTGTGCTGCTGGAGGTCGATAATGTTCGCTCCGGCTTTGGCAAGAACTTGCGTTGTGCCTGCGATAAGCCCTTTTTGGTCGGGACAGTGTATTTGAAGAATGTAACGAGTCATAGACATACTACAATATTAAAAAAATTGGGGCATTCCACCAAATATTCCTATCAAATATTTTGTATAATTATAGATAAATAATAACTAACAATACAACATTCCTAGAAAGTAATAAAAAAGGATGATTCTATGGAGCGAATGAAATTGTTCAAATTGGGGATTACCTCTGTGCTTGTGATGTCTGTTGCACAGGTATTCGCTGTTCCTCCCAAAACGTGGGATGCCATTTTTAACGCCGAAGGACAGGGCGAATATTCCGCCGCCAAGATTGATGGAAACATTCGCTTTGGCGAATACACCCATTACAAGAGTGTTTTGCCGGTATCGTTCCGCGTGCTTGACGACAAGTTCGATTTTTCTGTTGCCGGTAACATGACGGTTCCTGCAAAGATGGTCGAAAGCAAGGACTTTTACGACAATTGCCGCAATACCATGGAAGCTTGGCTTTCGTATTTCGACAAGCCGCGTCAATTTGGTGACGAAACGTTGATTATCAATATCGCTGGCGTGGACTTGGCTTGCGGTAACGATTTGTTCAACGTCCATGATTTACGTATAAAGTTTACGAATCCGCAGGCCCAGAAACTTTGGGTCGCCGATTTTGAAGGTCGTCAGAAGTTCAAGCGTGAACAACTTTCGGAATTCCGCAAGGCCGAACAGGAACACCGCGCTGAAATTCGCGACAAGTCAACATCCTTTACAGATCCGCGTGACGGACAAGTTTACCGCATCATCAAGGTGGAAGGCCGTGAATGGTTTGCCCAGAACGTGAACTACGATGTGCCGGGACACTCCTGGTGCTACGAGGACAAGGATTCCTACTGCGTCCGTAGCGGTCGCTTGTATGACCTGGAAGGTGCCCGCAAGGCTTGCCCGGAAGGCTGGCACTTGCCGCGTGACCGCGAATGGTCCGACATGCTGAAGGGACTTACGGGTTGCTACGATGGCGTTGACAAGTGCGGTAACTTTGCCTCCAAGATGAAAGCCACGACGGGTTGGCAGGGCGGTGGCGGTACCGACGAATATGGCTTTACCATTTTCTCTTCGGGCTATCGCAAGGTTCTCGGTAAGTCCACGATTCGCTACGAAGACATGGGCGAATACGCTGGATTCTGGAGCGCCCAGAATGGCCGCAACGAAACGATTTGGCTTTGGGCCATGGGTCGCATGAGTGACCAGATGGTTCGCCAGCTCGTCCCGGCAACAGCTAAGAACAACGGCTACTCCGTCCGCTGCATTAACGGTAACTAACGCTTTAGCGTCATCCTGAGCGAAGCGAAGGATCCAAAAAAAGAGAGCTTAAAAAGCTCTCTTTTTTATATGCAAGCAAAATGCGTCGCGCCGAGGGCGCGGCGTATTTTACATCTGTCTAATCGGGAAGAGGCCGAGAAGGTCGAGGACGTTTTCGAGCACAATCTGCGTTGATTGCACGAGGAAGAGTCTGGATTTTTCTTCGGCGGCTCCGAGCACGCGGTCTTCATGGATGAACTTGTGCGCGGCTTCGGCAATTTCGAGTGCGTATTGCGCGAGCACGCTTGGTTCGTCGTCCTTGACGGCGGCGAGAATCTTTTCGCCCTTCTTCGCAAGCAGGTTGATGAGGCTGTAGGCGGCATCGTCGGTGAGCTGCGAGTAGTTGACATCGGCGATGTTCACGGTGTAGCCTGCCTTGCGCATGATGCTGCAGAGGCGGACGTGTGCATTCTGCACGTACGGACCCGTGTCCCCTTCGAAACTCATTACTGCATCCCAGTCGAAGCGGACATCTTTCAAGCGGCTGTTCTTGAGGTCGTTGAAGGTAAGAGCGCTAATGCCAATCTGGCGTGCGATGAGTTCCTTGTTTTCGAGGTTCGGATTCTTTTCGTCGATGAATTCGAGAATCTTCTTCTGGGCGGCTTCGATCACGTCGCGCAGGAGGCTTGCCGTACCGGTACGAGTCTTGCCCTTTTCCCACTTGCCGTCGACCATCTGCAAAATGACGCCGAACGGAATGTGGTACATATCCTTGTACCATTCGCGGCCCATCTTCTTGAGCACGTGGAACACCTGCTTGAAGTGCAGGGCCTGTCCCAAGTCCACCACGTAGAGGCACTTGTCGAAGTTGTATTCCTTTTTGCGGTAGATGGCTGCGGCGAGGTCGCGGGTTGCGTACAACGTGGAACCATCGCTTTTGCGGATAAGGCACGGATTCAAATCGAATTCGTCGAGCATCACTACGTCGCGTTCTTGGCTGTTCACCAACAAGTTCTTTTCGCGGAGTTCGTCGAGCACTGCCGGAATCTTGTCTTCGAAGAAGGATTCGCCGGTGTAGTGGTCAAAGCCAACGCCCATCATGTCGTAAATGCGCATGAGTTCCTTGAGCGTTGCGGCGCGGAATGCCGTCCATAGCTTGCGGTAGAATTCATCACCCTGTTCGAGCTTGGTGAATGCGGCGCGTGCTTCGTCTTCGAGACCGGGTTCTTCTTTGGATGCCTTGGAGAAACTTGCGTAAAGGATGTTGAGTTCCTTCACGGTGAGAGCGTTCAAAGTTGCTTCGTCGGTCGGGAGCTTTTCGCGGAGGTACATCACGATGAGCTTGCCGAATGCAGTCCCCCAGTCGCCCAAGTGGTTGATGCGTTCCACCTTGTAGCCGGCGGCCTTGTAAATGCGGGCGAGCGAGTTTCCAATCATCGTGGAACGCAGATGGTGGAATGCGAGTTCCTTGCCGATGTTCGGCGAGCTGTAGTCGATGCAGACGACTTTGCCGTTCGGGGCGGCGTGACCGTATTCAAGACCCTTGGCGGCGATTTCGTCGAGAGTCGATTTAGCGAGGAATCCGCGGTCGATGAAAAAGTTCAAGTAACCGTTGACGGCTTCCACCTTCGAAAGCCCTGCAGGGAGTTTCACCTGAACGGCGAGATCCTCGGCGATGAGCTTCGGTGCTTTGCGGAGCGTTTTTGCAAGCGAAAAGCACGGGATGGTGAAGTTTCCGTGGCTTGTATCAGGCGGCACGGAGATAAGCTTGAGGGCGGCTTCCTTTTCGAAGGAACCGGTGGCGGCGAGAGCCTCTGCGATTTCTTGCTCAAATGAGTTCATTGTCGTCTCCGGACTTCTTGACTGCGTCGCCAACAAAGTCTTGTTCGTCGAGGTTCATGATCTTGCCGTCTGCGTACAAACGTTCAAAGGAAATTTCATTTCTCTTTTCTTCTTCGAAAAGGTGAACCATCAGGTCAAGACCTGCATCGAAGATTGCCCAGCGAACGCCTTCCTTGTATTCGACACCGACATAGTGGAGCTTGCGTGCCTTGAATTCCTTGGTGAATTCGTTCAGAATGGCCTGCATCTGGGCTTCACTTTCGCATGTAGCGATGAGGAAGTAGTCCGCTTCGTTCTTGACTCCGCGGAGGTCGATGAGCTGCACGTTTTGTGCGCGAAGCTCGAAAAGGATTCCTGCACCAAGCTTTACGGTTTCAGTCATATCTTGGTTGTTATTTGCTGTCATTTTTTTCTCCCTGATCGGGTTCTACTATTTGTTGAAAATCTCTTCCAGTATGTACGATGGCATCGACTGTGGCATTCTTGTTCAAGAGAACAAGAACGTTCTTTGTCTTTAACGTGGCTGCAAGCGCTTGTGCGCCTTCCCATTCCGGATTCCTCAGCACGATGATGGTCTCGTCGTAATTCTGGAGTCGTTCGTTGTCGATGTGGACAACATCAAATCCATTGTCGCGCAAGAAAGTCCGCATTTTGACGGCGGCTCCCTTCATGCTGCAACTGTTCAGCACTTCCACCTCGCCTTTGATACGGCGAACCTCGCGTTTAGTGACGGGGGCCTGCTTTTCTTCTTTACAGCCCGAAAACGCTGTGGCGACAAGCAACAGCGTCAATACAGTCAAGGCTTGGTGTAGCTTTTGGCAAGCTGGATTTGACCGAACATTCATCACCTGCAAAAGATAGAATTTCTCCACGGGGAGCAAGACCCGTAGAAATAATCATGGGGGCCGTAAGCCCTGAAGGCGTCCCTTTCGTTGACGTACATGACTCTGAACGTCACTTTGTCGTTGGGTTTGTATTCAAGGGCAATGTCCGGAATCAATACGCCCACGTTGCCTTGTTTTACGTCTTCTTTTGCAATGCGGTTTCCAAAATGGAGGCTTGAATAGAGCGGCATCCATAGCCCTACGTTTGCGTACAAGTGAAGCGCTGGCGTGAATTCGTAGGCGAAATGCGCCATGAAGCTTTGCTGAGCGAACGAGCCGAATGACCCGCCAATGAAGCTCACAGAATAAGTGTAGGCCACTTTCAAGGCGGGATCAAAGGTGTCGTGACGTACGAGACGTTCGGGGTCAAAGTGTTCGCGATTCCATGGAATCCCGTCATCTTGGATAACGTAAATCGTATCGACAATGGTGTCTTGTGCTGCGACTAGGGTTTCCGAGAACGCAGTAGAATCCGCCTTCGCGGGCGTTTCCGCGAAAGCGAATATAGCGAGAGCGAGTGTCAATAATAGGAATCGCATGATTAGGTTTTACCAACTACGCCGAAGAAACTATTTCTTGTCGTTTTCCTTTGGCTTGTCTCCTGTGACACCGGCGAGTTTTGCACCGAACATGGAGCCGAGAACCGTGCGCAGGTCAATGCCGAGCGAATCCGTGAGGCCGTTCGTGACTTGCGTCAGCGTCTTGGTGATGTCTCCCGTGAGCTTTGCCGTGTTGCCTTCGCCGTACATGGTGATGTTGCCGATCTTTTCCATCGGCTTTGCGATGGCGGCTGCGATTTGCGGCATCTGCTCGAAATACTTTTCGATGGTCTTGAGCTGCATTTCCTGGCGGGCGGCGTCACCGTAAAGCTTCATGGCTTCGGCCTTCTTGTTGAGGGCTTCTGCTTCGGCGAGACCCTGAGCCTTGATGGCTTCAGCTTCTGCAAGACCTTTTGCCTTGGTGGCTTCGGCTTCAGCTAAGGCTTTTGCCTTGGTGGCTTCAGCTTCGGCGAAAGCTTTTTCCTTTTCGGCTTCAGCAATCTGCTTGATGGCCTTGGCGCGCTGTTCTTCCTTGTAGCGGACGGCTTCGGCGTCTTTTTGCTGCTGGAAGAGTTCTGCTTCGGAACGCTGGATTTGGGCTTGGCGGTCGGCTTCGGCTTTCTTTTCGATTTGGGCCTTAAGTTCCTTTTCGGTCACCATGACCATGCGTTCGCGAATTTCAATTTCCTTTTCTTGTTTCGCGACTTCGGCTTCGGCCTGGGCCACGTTGATTTCCTTTTGCTGCGTCTGCTTCTGGATTTCGTAAGCGGCGTCTGCAATAGCCTTTTCGGTATCGGAAATCTTTTGCAGATTCGCCTTTTTCACGGCGAGGTCATTCTGCTTCTGGGCAATTTCGAGTTCGGCGGCCACGGCGGCATCGTTCGCTTCTTTCTTTGCCTGCGACTGCGCCACGCTAATGTCGCGTTCGGCGTTTGCCTTGGAAATGGCGGCAGCCTTGCGGATAGCGGACGTTTTGTCGACACCGAGGTTTTCAATCACGCCATTTGCGTCTTCGAAGTTCTGGATGTTGAATGTTTGCACCACGATACCGAGCTTTTCCAAGTCCGGAATGGCATTTTCGAGCACGAGTTCTGACACTTGCTTGCGGTCGCCAACGAGATCGACGAGCTGCATGCGTCCGACGATTTCACGCATGTTACCTTCGAGAATATCGACAATCATGGCGCGGATGTCTTCGGGTTTCTTGTTCAAGAAGTTCTGTGCCGAAGACTTGAGGCGGTTCGGATTATCCGAAATCTTTGCAGTCACGACGGCATCGACCGATACGTTGATGTAGTCTTTGGTGGGAACCGGGCTGCCCGTCTTGACGTCAATTTGAATCAATTGCAAAGAAAGGTGGTCGGCGCGTTCGAAGAACGGAATTCTGAGGCCGGCACGACCGATGATGACTCTCGGTTCCTTGCGAATGCCGGAAACGATGATGGCTTCGTCCGGTGCCGCCTTGATATAGGACATGACAAAGATAATGATGAGAAAAAATACGGCTACAGCGATAATGGCTGGCATGATTAAGTTTTCTGGCATTGATGACCTCTATTTTTGTTTTCACTTAATATACAACATTTATAGGGTCTCAAAGTGCTTTGAGAACAATTTTTTGGAAAAATATCGTGTCTTGGGCTCCGAAAAACGGTAAGCCTAGATTTTTTCGATGATTTCGTTTTTCCCGTTGACGCGGATAACGGTCGGTTTCCAGTTCTTGGCTTCTTCCGGAGACATCGATGCGTAAGTCACGATAATGACCAAGTCGCCAGGTTGCACCAAGCGAGCCGCAGCACCGTTCAAGCAGATAACACCTGAACCGGCCTTGCCTTCGATAACGTATGTATCGAGACGATTGCCGTTATTGACATCGAGAACACCGACTTTTTCGTAGGGGAGGATGTTTGCTGCATCCATCAAATCGCGCGCTATAGTAATAGAACCCTCGTAATTGAGGTTAGCGTCGGTGACTGTTGCGCGATGAATTTTGCTTTTAAGTAATTCTAGCTGCATTGTGCTGCTTAGAACTTGACATTGAAGAAACTTGCAACGCCCTGATCCGGGGTCGGAATGACTCCGAAGCTGAAGCGGTTTGCATCCGGATTGCTATCCCATTGGGTGCTGATGAATGCGTCTGCAAAAGACCAAAGGTGAGCTGCGGCGATTCCGAGGAATCCGTACCACCAATAGCTCTTGTCTTGAACCTTGAGAACAATCGTGACTGCGATACTGCCGACTTCAAGCACATCCATGAAGGTTGCCTTGGCGACAGCGTGTGTCTTCCACTGATAGTAAGAAGGAATCAAGAGAGAAAGGTAAGCGCTCTTCTGGTCACCGCTGTGGTAACGATAAGAACGGTCGATGTCGGCATCTTCCATACCTTCGGCACGCTGGCTGAGCCAATCTTCTTCGCTCACACCGAGTCTGTTCCACGGCTTCTGGAGATATTCTGTCGGACGGATACCGATTTCGACGAGCTTTGTCAACTTTTCGCGAGAGACGCCCTGTTCTTTAGCCTGCTGATATTCCCACTGGGTAAGGCCCATATCTTCGTAGTTGAAGCCATCCCATTGACCACTTGTTGCCTTGGCATTACCAATATTAGCTTGTGCAGCTGCTTCGTTGGCTTGCGTTGTAGCCTCAGCGTTGGCCTGAGCGATAGAGTCCGCAGTCGCGGCATCCTGGAAATCGTCAGAAAAGAGGTCATCAGACTGAGCAAACGCTAATGAACCCGCGAATAAAACAGCAGAAAGCATTTTGAACATGTTACTCATTTTTTGATCTCTTTCTTAAACGTTTAGTGCCGGGGGAGGGAATCGAACCCTCACACTCTCGCGAGTACTGGATTTTGAGTCCAGCGCGTCTACCAATTTCACCACCCCGGCAGGGGTAACACAAATATAGAACATTTTTCGCCTTTTTTGTAGGTGCTTTACGTAAAAAACGCCGTTTTGTGTGCGAAAAACTGTAAAAAATTTTTTTGAGTATAATTTTATTTGCTTACAGAGCTTGCTTTACGAGCATGGGTTGGAACTCGACATTGAGCGGTGCGAGTTTCTTGGCACCGTAATCTACAGCGTTTTCTTTTGTATCAAACGGACCTGTACGTACAATATAGAGTGTTTTCCCGCTTTCGAGGGTGTTTTCTGTAATTGTGCAAGCGATGTTTCTCTTTTTGAGATTGTTGACGAGCAAATCGGCATTGGACTTGACTCCAAATGCACCTAGCTGCAGTTGCCATACAGAAGATGTCACCGCGCTTTGTTCTGACTTTGTTTCGGCTGGAACGGTCGCTTTAGGGGCGGCTGCTGTGGCGGTGGTTGTTGTAGCTGCTACTGTCGAAGTGGTAGCAGTGGCTGTCGGAGCGTTTGTCGTTGCGGCTGTTGGTGTGGTCGTTGCAGAGGTTGTCGAAGTTTTTGTCGATGCGTCTGCCGTTTTGGTTTCTGCTTGCGGCTTTTGTTCTGCGCCTGTCGCTTTGGCCTGCTCGGTTGCGGTTGCGTTAGCTGGTTTTGCCACTTTCGGCTTGCCGAGATTGTTGCAGGCTTCGTTCAGTTCATCGTTACGGGTGCGTTCGCGTACGGCGGAACAGACTTTTTGCAGCACGGTAACCTGGTGCGGCTGGGATGTTTCAATGGCGTGGATGAGCGATTCGGCGGCCTTGTTGTAGCGGCCGAGGTACATTTGGAATTGAGCCTTCGTCATCATGAGGTCGGCATAAATGGGCTTTTGCGTGCTCGTTTTGTCGATGAGGCTGTCGAGACGCTTGCCTGCCTTGCTGAAATCGGCGGCGACGCCTGTTTGTGACAGGGCGAGAATGTTCCAAAGGTAGCATTCAGTACGTGCGGAATCGGCCTGCGTCGGGCAGACTTGTTCGTAGGCGGCGGCGGCTTCTTTCCATTTGCCGTTCACGTAAGCTTTTTGAGCGGTGGCGAGAGTCGGGGTTGCCTCTGCAAAGGATGCTGTGGCTGCAAACGCGCTCAGTGCGCCTGTAACAACCAAATTTCGAATAAAGTATTTAGCCATATTGCCCTCTATTTACCCTCTATTGCAATAATACAATTATTTTGGCAAATTGACATGAAAGAAAATGCGTAACTCGTTGATATTCCGTAAGTTACGTCGGCGGACCGGAATGCGAGGTTGACGATTTAGGTAATGGAAATGAGCTTCTGTTAATCGTTAACCAACGTGCCGCGGAGCGTCCAGCCGCGGATGTCGTCGATTTTCACCTTGACGTAATCGCCCGGCTTGATGATGCGACCTTCTTCCGGCTTGAAGATGACTTTCTTGAAGTTGTCCGTCTTGCCGACAAATTCAGTGGCGTCGCGTGTGGAACTTGTTTCGACGAGAATTTCTTCGGTGCGGCCCATCATCATCTGGTTGCGCTTGAGCGTAATTGCGTTCTGGAGTTCTACGAGGCGGGTGTGGCGTGCGAGTTTTTCTTCGGGTGTGAGAATTTCCGCTTCTTTGTATGACTCGGTGCCTTTGCGTGGACTGTAGATGAACATGTACGCCGTATCAAATTGGCATGCTTCGAACGCTTTGATAGTCTGTTCGAAATCTTCTTCGGTCTCGCCGACAAATCCGCAGATGACATCCGTCGAAATTGCGTAGTACGGGTCCTTGCTGCGCAGTTGTTCGATGACGGTCATGTATTGTTCCATGTTGTGCTGGCGACGCATCTTCTTGAGGATGGCGTCGGATCCGCTTTGGAGCGGAATATGCGCGTAATGGCAAACTTTCGGATTGTTCAAAAGTACGTCGATGAGTTCATTCGTGTAGTGGCGCGGATGCGGGCTTGTAAAGCGGATGCGTTTGATGCCGCCGATTTCAGAAACCTTTGTTAGTAATGTCGTGAAATCTGCGTTTGGTGTTTTGTATGCATTGACCGTCTGGCCGAGCAACATCACTTCGGTGATGCCTTTGTCGGCGGCTCGCTTGACTTCCGTCAGCACGTCGTCCATGTCGCGGTATTTCTCGGGGCCGCGGAGGTACGGCACGATGCAGTAGCTGCAACGCTTGTTGCAACCACGCTGGATGGCGACGAATGCGCTCACGTCGTTCTGGAGTTTGGCGTATTCGCCGAGATAGTTCTCGCTCAGGTCTTCGTCGATGAACATCTTGTGGTGCGTCTGGTGCAGCGGGCTGTGTGCGTCGCCGAACAAAAGTTCAGGAATTTTGCGGTACTGGTCCGGGCCCACGATATAGTTCACGTTCTTGAGTCGCTTGAGCAATTCCGGTCCGCGATTTTTCGCCATGCAACCGCACACCACGACTTTCACGTCGGGATTCTTCTTGCGCAAGTACTTGAGCTTGCTGATGTTGACGATGGCTGTTTCCTCGGCCTTCTCACGCACGCTGCAGGTGTTCACGATGATGATGTCGGCGTCTTCCTGATTGTTTGTCTCGACGCAACCGCACATGTCCAACTCCTGCGCAATCATCGCGGAGTCGTATTCGTTCATCTGGCAGCCGTATGTGGCCAAGTGGTACTTTTTCATGCGGCCAAAGATAGTAAAAGCGTGCAAGGCGAGAGAAGCGCGAAAACTTGTTTTCGCATTTCCGAGCCGAAGTTGCGGACGCCGGAGGCGTCAAAAGCGTGCAAGGCGAGAAAAGCGCGAAAACTTGTTTTCGCATTTCCGAGCCGTGCTAAATGCACGCGAAGCGTGCCAAGGTAGAAAGAAAAATGGAAAAATTGTTATATATAGTCCGAGGTTAAATGATGACGGGATTGGGCATGATAATCAAAAAAAGGTTGACTGCGTTTTTTGCGCTGGCCATGGCATTGTTTGTTGTTGCATGCTGTGACGAAAACTCCAGTAATTTCCCTGTTGCTTCGGAAAATTTTTCTTCGTCGGAGACTCTGTCGAACGCTTCTATTGATTTTTCGGGGGCTTCGATTTTTTCGACGACTGTCATGGAAGACACCTTGAATCTATTCTATTACGGGAGTGTAAATTTCAATCTTAAGGCAGATTCCTTTTTGACTGTATTTGAAATCGGCGACATCGTAACGGTGATGGTGGACGGCTATGACACGGTGGATGTTCCTGTGGTTGCATATGCTAACAATGTTTTTACTGGAGAATATCTTTTAAGTGTCGGTGACGGTTCAGGTTATATAACGCTTGAGGTCAGTAACGGCAATGCGGCAGAAGCCATTGGTATTGAACGTGGTGTGAAATTTCCGATAAACGTTGCTATACAAATGAAGAAAAAGGGCGGCTATCTCGATTATTTCGAATTGCGAAACCACATTACGATGTCCCTTTATCCGGATGCGTACCCAAATCTTTCCATTGAGGAATTTGCAAATTTTAGGGTAGTAAATACTACGGGAATGGGTGAGGGCGTACTGTATCGTTCGTCAAGTCCAATCGATGCGGTTTTGGGTCGCAATTTATATGCAGATTCTTTGGCCAGAGTTGCCGGGGTGGCAACGTTTGTGAATCTTGCCGAAGGTGAGGAAGCCGCTGCAACATATAGGGGGGTGGTTAATTCCTATTATGTGACGCAGAATGTGGTGTTTCTTGGAGTTCCTCCGACTTTTGTAAATAAAGTATTCAAGGATGGGCTTGTCAAGGGCTTTCGCTATATGATAGAACATGATGGACCGTATTTGGTGCATTGCACTTATGGTATGGATCGGACCGGATTTACGATTGCCGTGCTTGAAGCGCTGATGGGAGCGACTGCCGACGAAATCAAGTTTGATTATGCTAAGACCTTCACGAATTACTGCAGTGTTGTTGATGGAGTGCAGGTTGCATTGACCCCGGAACAGGTGAACTTATTCAAGACTTTTATCGTCAATAATATGCGAAACTCGTATCATACCGTAGGTGTCGATATTTCGGATTTCGAGAATGTCGATTTGGCTCTTGCGACGGAACAGTATTTGCTTGCGCTCGGCATGGAAAAGGCTGAAATCGAGGCGCTGAAAGCGCGGTTGAAGTAGATGAATGGGGTATGGGGTGCGAAAATAATTGTAAAAGAACGCATTTGACGTTTCTTGCTTGTGTTAAATTTTGTTATTTATGATGTATGGCAAAAAACTTTAGCAAATTTCTTGGCAAAGTCGCTTTGATGACCGCGGCAGCGTTGTGGGCTGCTTGTAACGATTCCGATAAAAAGGCGGATGGATCGTCCGTGCAGGATGGGCGTGCAGAACGTGCGATACAAACCGTCAAGGTTTATGATGAACAAAAGCCTGTTGGGCGTGCTTTGGAAAAAGTCGAGCAATCAGCGGATAGTTCTCCTTCTGCGGATACTCTGGCGTCCGAAAGTGAGTTTGCGGAATCGTCTGCTTCGGATAGCGCTGCAGTGATAGAACCCGCCAAGGATTCCTTGTTGAAAAAGGCAGTTCGCGTGGCCAAGATGAAGCCTGAAATCGGTATGATTCGTGCTTTGTACGGTGTTATCGAAGAAGATATGGGCCGAGCGGTTGCTCTTTATGGAGTTCGGCCTCCGCGTGAGATTATTTCTCCTGATGATCCTCGTGAAATTAGCCGGCCGCCTCGCTCTGTTCCTCGTTGCCTTGTCAAAGAATTGACGGAAGAGGATGTTGTCGCAGGGAAGGATAACGACATTGATGTTGAATATTTTATGAAAGTATTCCGACAGCGTTCGCCGAGCATACGCCATATCTGCAATAAGAATCTTTATAAAAATGTAAAGTATCGCGCTAAACGTACTAAGGAATATAAAGGAAAGACTGTTTTTGAAATGAAGATTTCTCCGAGTGGAGACGTTGAAAAAGTCGAGGTTAAATCAACGAATGATCAGTTTAGCGAAGAAATCAGAAAATCAATAGCTCGTTGGGCTTTCCCGAAAACACAAAAAGGTGGAACGTTTACATTCCCTGTTAATCTGTACGAAGTATTCCCTTCTTCTTCGTCAAGTACATCAGAACAACCTTTGTCGCCGACAGAAAATTGAAAAATCAAAGTATGTCCAAGTTCTTTAGCAAATATCTTGGCAAATTTGCGTTGATGACTGCCGCAGCATTGTGGGCAGGTTGTAACGATACTGAAGAAAAAAAGGTTTGTTGTCCGATAGAATTGAAAAAGATTGATACCTCTAAATATCAGGATAGTATTCGAAAAATAACTGTAAAGCCTCGTGTGGAGATCTTTCAACAAGCATACCTTTATGGTGTCCTTCCGGATGTTGTTCACAAAGGGGGTGATGGCAAGGTGGTCCCTAGATGCCGTATTAAGCCTTTGTTTGCAAAAAACGTTGTCGTTGAAGGTCGTGATATTGATGTTCAGACTTTTTTAAAGGTTTATCGCCAACGAGTTCATGGTTTACGCTTTATCTGCGATAAGAATGTAAGGCGTCGATCAGATTTAGCAAGTGAATTTGAAGGAAGAATTGTCTTGACTTTGAAAATTGCTTCAAGCGGCGAAGTTGAAAATGTTCAAATTAAATCGACTACAATTGCCGAAAATAGCCCCTTTAGCGCTATTAATGAAGATGTCAAGGAATCTGTCAGCCATTGGGTGTTTCCGAAATCGAAAAACGGGGCGACATTCTCGTTCCCGATTTCATTTTACATGATGCTTCCGCAACCATCGATGTTTGATGATTCGTCTTCAATAAAGAACAAGTAGCTTGTCGCGAAGTTCTATCCTTTTTGCGGTTTGCGATTTTCGTAATCTTCTAGAAAATTTGTTTTTTTGGGGGCGTAATCGTCACGGAACTTTGCTATTTTTTTCTGAAAAGAAGTCTTAAATATTTTTTCAAGGGATAAATATGAAAATTATTTTTCATTTACTTTTGATATGTTTTCTTTTGCTGGGATGTTCATCATCAAATGTTTTATTGAATGTTACAATTCCTGGTGACAAAGATACTATTTACTTGATTTTTGATAATACCCAATCTACAATCTCCTCAGGGGGAATTGTTGTTGGGAATATGTTTTTCACCGATGTTGAAACGGCTTCTTTTAATTCTCTAGAAAATAGAATGCTTGCAAAGAGTACTTTATCAGCAAAGGGTTATAAAATAACGAATAAAATTGAAAAAGCTGATTTGTTTGTATATGGAGGGTGTGAGTCTAATGAAATACAATCTAAAGTAATGTTAGTTCTTGTTGATGCAAAAACTGAAAAAGAATATGTTGTTTCTAAAGGGACTTATGGTATGGGATGGGATTTGAATGGTGATATAAAGGGTGCGTTAAAAAATGCTTTAGATGGTATTCCAAATAGATAATTTTTAAGAAGCATTATGTATGGTTTATTTGTAGTATTGAATGTTCATTTTCTAAAATGATGTAACGATAATTTAGTGAATTCCTAAATATAGAATTGCAGTGCTTTGTGTGAGTAGTATGTTATGCAACATTTTTCCTTTTACGGGGAGCTTCCGCAACCATCGATGTTTGATGATTCGTCTTCAATAAAGAACAAGTAGCTTGTCGCGAAGTTCTATCCTTTTTGCGGTTTGCGATTTTCGTAGTCTTCTAGGAATGAATGCAGTTCGCCGCCGGCCTTGAATCCGGGGAAAGTCTCGATGCAGACGGAGTGCAGGCTGTTAAAGATGCTTCTTTCGATGTTCGGATTTTCGCGTTTGAGGCGCTTGATGAGCGCCTTGATTTCTTGGCGTTTGCTGCCGCCACCGCCGTTGTCGCAGACGGTGCAGCTTTCGGTAAAGTGGCAGGCGCACTGGATAAACTGCAGCCCGTTGTAGTTTTTCCAGTTGATGATGTCCTGCTCGTTGATGCAATACAAGGGGCGGATGAGTTCCATGCCGCCGAAATTCAGGCTGTGGAGCTTGGGCATCATGCCCTGCAGTTGCGAGCCGTAGAACATCGCCATAACGGTGGTCTCGATGACGTCGGAGAGGTGGTGGCCCAGCGCAATCTTGTTGCAGCCCAGGTCCTTTGCCTTGTGGTAGAGGTGGCCGCGGCGCATCTTGGCGCAGACGTAGCAGGGGGAACGTTCGGTGTTGTTCGCCACGTCGAAAATGTTCGTCTCGAAAACGGTGATGGGGATTTCCAGGAGTTTCGCGTTGCTTTCGATTTTCTGACGGTTGATTTCGTTGTAGCCGGGGTCCATCACCAGGTATTCCACGTCGAATTTCACGTCGCTATGGCGGTGGAGCATCTGGATGAGCTTTGCCATGAGCATGGAATCCTTGCCACCGGAAATGCAGACGGCGATTTTGTCGCCTTCTTCGATGAGCTTGTAGTTCTTGATGGCGGTAATGAATGGTGTCCAGAGCCTTTCGCGGTATGTCTTCGAAATGCTCCGTTCTACGCTTTGGACAAATGAAAGCTCTCGTGCCATTTTCATTA
>Ga0129307_1000333_pt1 | contig 76900 bp, 69 predicted proteins | sample P1105metagenome_FD_94437 | JGI IMG/M metagenome (GOLD analysis project Ga0129307, IMG submission 94437) | Capybara group fecal microbial communities from Wisconsin, USA - P1105 metagenome | ecosystem: Host-associated > Mammals > Digestive system > Large intestine > Fecal | place: USA: Wisconsin...
GATGTAATCTCTGTCATCCTTGCTGTTGGTTCCGTTTGCAGCCTTAACTGCTAACTCGTTCATTCTCTGAAGCATATCGTGTACTTCTGTAAGTGCACCTTCTGCTGTCTGTACTGCTGAAATTCCGTCTTGTGCGTTTGCAGAAGCCTGTGTAAGACCTCTAATCTGCTTACGCATTTTCTCACTGATGGATAAGCCTGCTGCGTCGTCAGCTGCACGGTTAATCTTGTAACCTGATGATAACTTCTCTGTTGCCTTAGCCTGTGTCTTTGCTGTGATACCCAACATTCTGTTGGAGTTCATTGCTGTTAAATTGTGTTGTACTACCATAGATTTTTCCTCCTTGAAAAATTTGCTTGCTTTCAACATCCTTGTTGAAAGTTTTGTTTTTAGTAATGGTAAGGTCGTTTCCCCTGCCGGTTAGTACCCTGCCATTACCGAGGCATCCGGGCGTCTCGGTAATGACAGGGGATGCCTTTATCCTCCTCCCCTGAGATCAGGGGAGGGGAATAAGCATTTAAGTATAAGTATAATTAGGTTTTAATTGGTTATTGTAATTAGCCAAGTAAGCTAAGTACACCCTGGTTAGACTGGTTAGCCTGTGCCAACATTGCCTGTCCTGCCTGAGCAAGGATGTTATTGTTGGAGTAGGTTACCATCTGGCTAGCCATATCAGTATCACGGATTGCAGATTCAGCACTTGTTGTGTTCTCAACTACATTGTCGAGGTTGTTGATTGTGTGCTCAAGTCTGTTCTGAACTGCACCGAGTGCAGATCTCTGCTCAGATACCTTCTGGATAGCTGCCTTGATTGTGTCAATTGAAGCTGTAGCGTTGTCAAAAGTCTTACCATCAACTTTGATACCATTTACACCAAGACCTCTTGCAGACATCATTTCGATAGAGAGATTAATCTTGTTGTCCTTTGTGGAGTCAGCACCAACATGGAGACTTAAGTCAACCGCCTTGTTAAGGTCTGAGAAAGCAGTTATTTCGAGTGCGCCATCCTTATTAAATGCTATAGACTTAATATCGCCAGCAAGATTCAAATCAGCGATAGCACTCTTAATAGCTTTGTTAAACTCCTGGGTATCATTGAATGTTACCTTCTGCTCATCTGCAGTAAGGCCAGCAGTTATGCTCTTCAATGCCTCATCAGTAACTCCAGCGTAAAGATAATAGGTTGTATCTCCCACCTTAAGTTTGCTACCATCAGTTGATGCTACTGCATTTGTAGCTGATGTTGTTGTTGCAACGTCTGCTCCGGTAGTTGTATTTACAGAATTGGACCAGGTAAATGCTTTTGCATCGCCCATAGTTACTGTTGCGATACCATCAGCGTCAAAAGTAACTGTTGCTGCTGAAGCTCCGCCGTAAATCTTTGATCCAACGTTTGTCTTTGCAGTATCAAATGATAATGCTCCAACGCCACCGTTAGCATCTGTGTTGGTACCCTTTAACAGATATGTCTCGTTGAACTTTGTAGTTGTAGCTACACGGTCAATCTCAGTTACGAGCTGATCTACTTCTGCCTGGATGTATGCTCTGTCATCTTCTGAGTTTGTTCCGTTAGCTGCCTTAACTGCTAACTCGTTCATTCTCTGAAGCATATCGTGTACTTCTGTAAGTGCACCTTCTGCTGTCTGTACTGCTGAAATTCCGTCCTGAGCGTTTGCTGAAGCCTGTGTAAGACCTCTGATCTGCTTACGCATTTTCTCACTGATGGATAAGCCTGCTGCGTCGTCAGCTGCACGGTTAATCTTGTAACCGGAAGATAACTTCTCAGTTGCCTTAGCCTGTGTCTTGGTTGTGATACCAAGCATTCTGTTAGAGTTCATTGCTGTGAGATTGTGTTGTACTACCATAGATTTTTCCTCCTTGAAAAATTTGGTATGGGCAAATCCTTTTGCCCATTGGATTAAATTGTTATTGTATAATATACACTCAACTAGGTTCGCAAGAAGCTATAGATGTGTTGAAGTGTGTACTATCTCTAATCTTAATAACTATATCGGAGGTTTTTCTAAATACTTAACCCCTGTACAGCTAAATTTAGAAAAAAATTTGAAGATCCGGAGAACTACTTCTTCTGATCCATCATTCCGGAGTTGTCTCCGTTATAGCCGATGGCGGATTTATAGTAATCCAGCGCTGCTTTGTTTGATTTGCGTCCGGTTGCTATCCTCTTCTTGGCCCCGGCAAAATATCTGGTGACGGCATCCCTGTTTCTGGCTTCCTGAGCCTCTATGGCACTTGAAAGTTCCGTAACCTTGGTGACAAGTTCTTTTAACCTTGTTATCTCTTCCGAATAGGCAGCCTTATTGGCTTCTAACTCGGAAGAAACTCTTTTGTACAAGGTATCAAAGCCTTCGTCCAGCTTTGTAAGTTCACTTATGTAAGCATCCTTCTCATCTACGTAAGAATCGAATGCCTTAAGATCTAAATCCTTCTCAGAAAGTAAATCTTTCTGAGCGAAGGTAGCTTTTTTGATTTTTTCCAAAACCTCAATCTTTTTGATGAGGCTTTCTTCAAGTACCGTCAGGTAATTTTTCACGCGTTGGCCTCCATAGGCTGATGGGCATAATTCTTGTCCTTGTTAATCGCCATAACCTCTTTCCAGGTATCACGCATGGACTGGAGGTGTGTACGGACTTCCTCGATAATAACAATGTCCTTCTGCATGTTAGCTTCAACGAGACGCTTCTGAAGATATACATACACTCTCTCAAAGTCCTTCGAAACCTCGTAACGCATATCCAATGTGCTTCTAAGGTAATCAACGATCTTCTCTGCCTTGACGATGTTGGTATGGGACTTGGCTACGTCGTTCTGTCCCACTGCCATTATTGCGATATTACAGAACTTAATGGCTCCGTCGTAAAGCATAAGGGTCAGTTCCGCAGGTGATGCGGTGAGGACCTTCGAATTATTGTACTGTGCATAGGCATTGTTGTATGTCATAGTCTTTGCCTCCTATATATCATTACATTCCTAACATTGAGGTAACTGCGTTGGTGTTATTCTGAAGTTTGGCCATTGCGGTTTCCATTGCTGCGAACTTCTTGTACCACTTGTCCTCATATTCGGTGAGTTTCTTCTCGAGATCCGAAATCCTGGTCTTGTAGTCATCGTAGTCCGTCTTCATCTTCTTATCATTGTAGAAGGTGCCGAAGCTTCTGGTTCCCTCAACACTTGTGGAGAGATCATTCATCTTGGTGTAGAGGTTGTTGAACATCTTGGAGAAGAAGGAAACAACCTTGTCGGGGTCACCGGCGATTGCAGCCTTAAGCTTATCGGCATTACCGCTTGTATCCTTATCATCGGGATCTCCGTCGATATGATAAGCGTTCTTCTCGTTATCGGCTGATGTAAAATATCCAAGTGTTCCGATACCGAACTCCGAAAGGTACAAAGTAGTTCCGTCGGACATCTCAACACCTTTGGTGAATACGCTCTTTAAAGCATCGGATACGGTATATAAGGTATCGTCTCTTCTTAAGATCTGATCCTTGATCTTCTGCTCCCACTTCTCGATCTCGGAATCGGACATTTCATCCTTTTCCTCTTCGGTAAGAGGATCCATATCCTTGGCCTTCTCCGCATTGTATAACTTATCCATCTCGTTGATGATGGAGTTATACTCCTTAAAGAAGTTCTTGATCATGTCGTAGATACCGTCGGTATCCTGCTGAGTGGTGAGGGTTATCCCGTCACCTTCAGTCTTGTCAAGAGCAGTGATCGTAAGGCCATTTATTTCGAATACATTTGTAGAGTTGGTAAACTTCGCTCCGTTGAGATAAATCTCAGCGTCCTGACCCTTTACATATGTAGCTTCGCCATCTCCGGCTTCCTCTCCTTCGGGAACAGCCTTAAGCCCTAAAGCTGTCACCATCCTGTCGGCTGCAGTGTCATCACCGTCACCTGAAATGGTAAAGTTAAGGTCCTTACCGGATTCTTTAGCGCTGATGAAGAATCTTTGGGTTTTCTCATCAAAGGATGCATTGAGTTTGCCTTCACCCTTTTCCTTTATCTGATTAAGGATATCGGATATGGTTGTCCCAGCATTAACCTCGATTCGTATACTTTCGGTTGCGCCTTCGAATTTAAGGTTAAAACCTGAATTTTCCTCATCATAAGCAAATTCTTCACCAAGAATCTCACTCATCTTGGAGAGAGCGGTCAGCTTCTCACCTGAACTGGGAGAGATTGCTCCGCCTGTAAAATATGCAGTCTTGGCAAGGTCGGTAATCTTCAGGTTCTGAACGCTGGCTGTTGCATTTTCGCCTGTAATAACGTCTGCTTTGCTCTTATCGGAAACACTTGTCTTAAGCTTCGCATAAGAGGTAGAGAAACGCATGTTAGCCACATATTTGCTCTGAAGGTTCTTAAGCTTGGTGTTAAGGCTCTTCCAGGCATCCTGCTTCCATTCAAGCTTAGTCTGGGATTTAACAGCCTTATCTACTTTCTGCTTTCTGACCTGTACGAGTTCCTTTATAACTGATTCGGTATCCATACCGGACATAAGTCCTGTCATTCTCATTGGCATAACGGGTACCTCCTTATCTCTTCTCGTCTACAAGTAAACCTGCCATTTCCCAGACTCTTGCGATCATGTCAAGGGTCTTCTCGGGGGGCAGCTCCTTTATGACTTCCTTCGTATCCTTATCAACAATCTTGATGGTAACTCTGTTGGTCTCATCGTGAAAACCGTAAACCGCTTCGGAATGAGGCATTGACTTATTAAGCTGTTCAACTGCCTTTCTGATCTTCTCGTTGTTGTTTCTTGCGATTTCTTCTCTGGTTGCAGAGTTATTATCGTTGTTTGTGTCAGATTTAGATTCTGCCTTAGCAACTGCAACTGTTGTGGGATCTACGGAAACGGTGGGCTCGGGGGTATAAACGTCCCTGTTCTCAACCTGCACGGCCTTATTGTATTCAGGAGTGCTCTGTACCTGAACTGCTGTTACGCTTCCTAATGGTTCTAATGTCATTCCTATCACCTCCATGTGACTAATGGTTAATTGTTAATCTTCATACCTAAAAATGGTTATAGGTACACCTTCTAAACCTTTTATCGGATACCTCCCGAAAAAAGTTTATAGGGTCGGAGAAATATTTTTTGCGTTCTAAAATCAGAACAGGTTTCTCAATGCTTCAAGACCTTCTGCAGCCTCGGTAGCTTCCTTATTTGCATCCTGGATCTGCAGGTAAACCTCTTTACGATAAATGGTCACATCCTTAGGTGCCTGAATTCCAACCTTAATCTGGTCACCCTTTATGTCAAGAATAGTAATCTCTACATTATTGTTAATAATTAAGGATTCACCTTTTTTACGGGACAGTGCTAACATTCTATTCACCATCCTTTCTGGCTTTGAGGATTGCATAGATGGGGAACTTAACTTCGTTCTCGTCTCCCTCTACAATGACCTGGATGGCCTTTCTTGTATCTGCATTGATGATGATGGGGCCTTTAAGGTTTACTGTCATCTTCTCGATTTCCTTAGGAACAGTAACTGTAACAAGTACAAGAGAAGAATCGGATTCAAAACCGCCGATGGGCTCAAAGATTGCATCCTCAACTACAGGGTTGTAATCCTCTTTTACCACAAGGGGATCCATGACAGGCATTGCAAATGCAGGCTCGTCCACAGACTGAAGCCAGCGGATACCGGCGTTAACCCCTTTTTCTTCATCGAAAATAAGTGTAAATCTTGTAAGATTCGGGAAGCCTACGATTCCCTGGGGGAAGGTGATTATCTTTTCATCGGCGATATCAACTTCTCCAAAAATCTTGGTGTTAATCTTCATTGCGTAATCCTCCTTGATTCATATATATGGTGTTTTAGATGAAATCCAATAATGTGCTCTTCATTACTTTCGCTGAAGACATGAGTGACGCCTGGTAAACTACCTGGGCTGCGGAAAGCTCGATTGTTGCTTCCGCAATGTCAATATCCTCGTTCTCAGACTTGAGAGTTTCGAAGGTGGTCTTCTGAGACTGCATTCTGGTCTCGATAAGGTCTAACTTCTTAGATCTTGTACCGTTGTTGGTAACTGCCAGGTTTGTCTCATCCAGGTAGCCCTGCATTCTTGTGATGCCACGCTCGAATAATTTCTGAGTAGAATCCTTTAATAAGGAATAAGCCTTGTTGGCTGCATCATAAAGTTCCTTAACTCTATCTTCTTCAGCAGTGCCCTTCTTCTCATCGTAAAGAGCTTTAAGTCTTGAAACCTTCTCTTCCATCTTTATGGTGTCGTCAAGGGCATTTATAAGATCGTCAACTTCTCTTCCGACACCGTGCTTGAAGCATTCGTCTGCGGTGGAGTTAACTCTTATTGTCTGGTTGTATCCTACGTCGTACTCAATTACCTGGGTTGAACCGGTGATGCTGTTTAAATAATCTTCGTTATATTTAATCTCATTCGCCGCTCCGGGATTGGTAGCACAGGAGTAGTAATGCTCCGGGCGAAGATCTGATTTCTTCCAGTTACTCTTATTATAGGTAATTCTGATTTCGCCTTCGTTAACGTCGGGGGTTCCGGCATTGTCCTTTGTACCCTGGAGAGTAGAGTATACGTTTTTGCCAAGGAGAAGTTCTCCCGTGTCCTTTACGAGAATGACCGCATCGTCGTAAGCGGCATCGTTAATAAGTTCGTAAGCGGATCTGCCTCCGTCAATGTCAAAAGAATTCATGACTTTGGAAACGGTGTAGGTGTCGCCGGCAACGATATTTCCTGAAGCATCCTTTTCAAGGTTATATCCTATAACAGGCATTTCATCACCATCGATATCCACATAATCCAGTCTGATCCTGTGGTACTCCATAGCCTCAATGTCCTGCTCGGTGAACTCGTCCGCTCCACTCTTATATGTGGTATAGTTTGTCTCGTTGATATCGAAAAGATCCTTGTCCCCAAGAGTAGCATCAGTGGTTTTTACAAACTTCATATCATCGATATAGCTGCTGTTCTTCTGCTCTGTAAGGGTGTATTTAAGATCGGTATCTTTGCCGAAAGAAAGGGAGACATCCGTCCTGTAGCCCGTGAAAATATAACGGCCTGCGTAGTCCGCATCCCCTGTAGCGTAAACCTCGTCGCGAAGAGCCTTGAGGTTCTCAAGTATTATCTTTCTGTCAGTGCTTGTAAGCTCACCGCTTGAGCCCCTGGTGCACTGGGCCTGCATATCGGTCACAACAGCCGCAAGGTTGCCAAGAGCACCCTCGGTTACTGAAAGCCAGTTCTCTGCATCGGGGATGTTCTTGCTGTAATACTGTGTCACCTCGGTAACGTCACTTCTAAGTCTCAGCGCTCTGATGGCGATAACGGGATCATCCGAAGGACGGTCAATCTTCTTCTGAGTTGACATCTGTGTATTTAATTTGTCCTGATATGCCTTGTTGGTATTGATATTGCTTAATGAGTTGTTACGGATAATTCTGTTAGTAATTCTCATATCGGTCCCCCTGAGGAAATGTGGACCGCGTCCCTGCGATTATTTGCACGTCCGTGTGCTAATAAATGTATCGGGTAAAATCAGCTGTTTCTTAATACCTGAAACGGCCTATTTTCTACTATTCGTTTACACTCCGGTATAGAGGATCAGACGGTCGTAAACTTCGGTGAGGGTCTGAATCATCTTTGAAGCCAGGTTGTAAGCGTTCTGGAATTTAACAAGGTTTACAGCCTCATCATCCTCGTCAACGCCGGAGATGGATATTCTCTGGTTGTTGATGGCTGTGGAGATGTCGGTGTAGCTCTTGGTAAAAGTATTTGCCTTTGAAGCATTAAGTGCCACGTCCGAAAGGATGCACTCAAGAAACTCTGAAGCGGAGCAGCCTCTGAAGCTCATCTGATCCTTGTCGGAGAACATCTTGTAAAGGTCCTCAACTGTGCTGTAGTCGTCCTTACCGTTGCTGTTTACGTTTCTGGTGGCAAGAAGATCCGCATCGTTGATGAAGGATGCATTTACATTGAAGTTTCCTGCAGTCATCCAGTAATAGCTTGATAATGTATCATCGTCGGTGGCGTTAACACCCTGGTTGAATGTTCCTGTATGGTCACCGTCAAGTCTGATACCAACCTTGAAGTTATACTGGTCGGAATCTGTATTGTGATCCGCTGTAAGGAAGTTGTAGCCGGGGTTTCCGTACTTGTCATATCCGTTGTTCAGGATATCGTTTACATGCTGTGAGAAGGTTCTTACCCACTCATTCATCTGTTCCATGTAATAAGGAATGCCCTGATAATCAATGGAGGTTCCGATGGTTGCTTCCATACCCACACGGTCGTTGGTGAGCCTCTGGGTGTTCTTGGTCTCATCGGAGATAACAAAGGTATATTCATAATCTCCGGCAGCATCCTTTGTTACTGACCATGAGTCATAGTAGTAAAGGTTGTTTCCAAGTCTTATGATACCGCCCATGTCGGAAAGGTTACATTTGTTTAAATCCTTAAGGTACTCATTTGTGACGCTTACCGTTACTGTGTCAAACTGCTTGGGCTCCATAACGCCGGTCTCAAGGTTCTTGACGTTAAGAGTTGTCTCTCCGGTACCAACCACACGGCCTTCAAAATTCTCGGAATTGTTACCGTCTCTCATGTGTACAAGGCCCTTTAAGGCTCCGCCCATGGCTGCGTTGTGAAGGTCGAACTTCTGATTGTTCTCCCAGTATACATCGTAGAGTCCGTCAATATCGGACTGGTTGACTTTCTCGTAACCCTTCTTGGCAATACAGGTAAGGGTATTGTACTCGGAATCGTCCACAAGAGTCTGGCCACCTGCGATGGTAACGATGTATCTGTTGGCGCCTGTCACCCTGTCGGGATAGTTGGTATCTCTGATAGGGATTTCCTGAGTCTCCACATCAACGATCTCCGAAAGCTGATCTATAAGAAGAGTTCTTCTGTCTCTAAGCTCATTGGCATGTCCGCCCCCCATCTCGATAACATTGATCTGCTTATTGATGGAAGCTACCTCTGCAGCTATAGAGTCGATCTCGTCGATTTTTAACTTAATCTCTGCATTCACGTCCTTCTGGAGCTTCTGCATGTTGCCGTACATATTGTTAAAGTACTCGGTCAAGCTGGACATTGAGCTTACATACTGGGCCTTGGTTGTAACGCTTTCGGCATTCTTCATTACTTCCTGCAAAGCCACCTGCATGGAGTTGAAGATTGTGGTAAAACCGGGGTTCTCTTTGCCGCCGTCACTGAAGTAGTTCTCAACCTGCTTCATATAGTAAGCCTTGTCGGAGTACTCTCCTGTAAGGGCTCTGTTGTTCCAGTACTTATTGTCATAGAAGTCGTCATGGATTCTCTCTATTGCAAGGGTATCAACGCCTGCACCTGCACAGCCGTATTTCTGGAATACACGAAGGGCGTTGGATGCCTGCTGCTTAACTTCCTGCCTGGAATAGCCTTCAGTTGATACGTTGGCTATATTGTTTGAAGTTGTATTCAAGGCTGCGTTTGATGCAAGCAAGCCTGTATATGCAATGTTTAATCCAAAGAATTGTGAAGGCATATTGTACTCCTTTCTGTATTTCCAAGAGCTAGCCGAGTTTATCGATCAAATGCTCCAGCATCTCGTCAATGACGTTGATGTATCGGGAGCTTGCGTTGTAGGCATTCTGGAAGCGGATCATGTTGGAAAGTTCCTCATCGGAGGCAACACCCACAACCTGCTCTCTTGCGTAGGATGCTGCTTCAACTGTTGCTTCCTGGTTGGTTGCGAAGGCTCTGTAAACGTAGCCTGAGTTTGCAACCTGAGCTACCAGATCCTGGTAGTAGTCTATAAAGTTAACTGTCTTCTTTACATTAGGGTTAAGATTATATTTTTCTTCAGTGAAAGCCAATTTCAACGCTTCAGCAGTATCGTAGTCGATTCTTTGATCCGCGGTTCTGAAGCTTAATCTTCCGGGATTCTGCTGAAGGGTCACGTTAATCATAAGGTTCTTAACGGTGTAGAGGCTGTCCTTGTAATTCTCATCCTCCGGCTTTAACACCCACTGATTATAAGTAGGACTAGCGGGGTCGGTATCCATAACGTAGCCATCAGTTGTAATCTTCTTAAACATCTGAAGGGGCTCACCGTTAACGTCCTTCATGTAATCGGTCTTGGCCATAATGTCGTTGATGGCGGTTACAATGTTGTGAACCATCTGATCGAACTCGCCCTGAACGTTCATTACTATGGACTGAGAAACCGTTGAGTTATAGTTTGCATCCTTAACATCTGTGTAGTCGGCTCTGTGGTCGCCCCTTGCAAGAAGGATTGACTTAAGTTCACCGATATCTGTATCAAGGTCGGATGAAATCTCTCTGGAAAGGTCGAAAACCTCTGCGTTTCTTATGTCATACTGTTTGGAGCCGTCCGCCATGACCCTGTACTGAGCATTCTGGGGCCAGAAGGGTGTGTAAAAACCCGTGGTCTCATCTACATCAAGACCGATTTCAAAGAAGCGGTCCATCTTTACAAAATCGATACCTTCAATCTGTACTGACACGTTGGTGTCGATGGCTTCCTCAAAGGTGATATCGCAAAGTTTTGAAAGTTCATCAAGAATTGCATTTCTGGTATCGCGAAGGTCGTTTGCTCTCTCGTTGATTTCCAGATTGTTGATTCTTGTGTTGGTAATCTCTATCTGTCTAATCTTGTCGTTTAATTCAACAAGCTGTTTTCCATATTCATTAATCTTTGTAACCTTGTCGTATACCTGGCGGTTAAGGTTATTCTGATAATCCTCAAGAGCCTGATACACTGCCTTTGATCTGTCAACAAATGCTGAACAGCTCTGAACCAAAAGGCCCTGGTTAACAGAGTTTCCGGGATCCTTTGCCAGCTCCTGAACTGCTGTCCAAAGGTCGGAAACTGTCTTCTGGAAGTTCTCGCCTTCCATTTCGCCTAATAAGTTTTCAACTTCTTCAAGGGAATTTGCCTGAACCTCGTAGAAAGCACTGCGGCCAGACTCCTTACGGAAGGTCTTGTCAAGGAATACGTCCCTGACCTGTCTGGATGCAGCATAAAGAACTCCCAAGCCTATCTCCTGATTGGAAACGGCCTGGTAGTCTTTCTTAAGAGTATTATACCGACGGGTTGCCAGCAAAGTCTGCTGCCTGGTATACCCCTCGGTATCTATGTTTGAAAGGTTATGTGCAGTTGTATTTAGAGCGTTCTGTCCGGTCTGAAGTCCGGAGAGTCCGACGTAAAAGCTTCCCATTAAAGGCATGTCATTACCTCACTATTGCTTAGCGTCAAAACTTCCCGAATTTAAATTTCCTCCAAGGCTGTCGCCTACATTGTAGGCTCCTTTGTTATAATTGGCCGTCTCCGGCGCAGTCTTATATGCCTGTAGAAGGTTCAGATCAAATTGTACAAGCTCGAGAGCGTTTTCTATAAGCCCCTCATTCTGGGCGTTGGCTCTCTTAAGTTGTTCGGTTAAGTTTTTCAGCTTGTCATGAACATCGGCCAGTTGCCTTTGCTCGTCAGGTCTGTTGTCCATCATCGTAATAAGAGATGACAGATTCATTTTTTGAACATCCTTGTTCAGTACGCTCGCTATGTCATTCATACACACGTCTCTTTTCTTTTCGAGACGGTTAACCTGAATGACAACGTCTTGCTCCTCATCCGTGATCTTTTGTAATTCCTCCAGGTTCTGGGAGATAATTACAGGGGTTTTCTTCATTGATAGTGCAAGCAGCCGTTCGAAAACCACTGCTTCTTCATTTAATGTTTGAATAAGAGTCTCCATCAAACTGGCCACTTGCCACTACCTCGATTCGTTGTACTTTTCAAGTAATTTGTCTGCAAAGCTTTCTGCACTGACAGAATATGTGCCATTCTTAATCTGCTGCTTCAAAGGTTCAACGATGTCCATACGGATATCGGGAGTTTCCTTTAATGCTGCTTTTCCAACCTGTAAATCCTTACCCACACTGGAAAGCTGGAAACGATCCACTTCACGTGCTTTGTCGGTTTTAACAGTCTTGGCGGTCTTCTGGGCGCTATAAAGCTGCTGTACTTGAGAGTAAGCTTCAATACGCATATTGAATACCTCCTTCCTTAATGTTTCACTTATTTTATCGGAGAAATACAAATAAACTTTATAGTCTCTGAAGAAATTTTTACAATTTTTTAAATTTCATTGTAAAGACTGTTCCGACGCCCTTTGTACTCTCTATATCAAGGGTTCCGCCAAGGTCCCCGATGTTTTGCATCACAACGTCCATTCCCACGCCTCTTCCCGAGTATTCTGTCACGCTCTCACTGGTGGAAAAGCCGGGACGTGTAATCAACCCAAAAACTTCCTTATCATTATATGCACTGTCCGGCTTAACAGGATCATCAATAAATCCCTGCTCTCTTGCCCTGGCAAGAATCACGTTTCTGTCAAGTCCTCTGCCGTTATCCGAAACCTTAATCCAGACTTCACCGGAATCAGCGCCGGCAGAAAGAGTAATCTTTCCTCTCTCAGTCTTCCCCGCCATCTTTCTTTCTCCGGGAGTTTCGATTCCGTGGTCCACGGCATTTCTCACAATATGCATCAAAGGATCCGAGATATGTTCCACAATATTCTTGTCGATTTCAGTGGTATCCCCAATCATTTCGAATCCCACATCCTTCCCAAGCTTTCTTGATATGTCAAAAACGATTCTATTCATTTTCTGGAAAGTTGAAGTTAGGGGCACCACTCTCATGGCCTTGACGGCCCTTTGAAGCTCCAAAGCCTCCTCCGATTCGTCCTTTGCCACCAGCTTGTCTATAAGCTCCATAAGTCTGTCCAGTTTGCTTACTTCCACGCTTATGTAGGCGCTTCTTCTGGCCTCTGATTTCCTGTCCCTTGCAAGGGTAACCTTACCGTGGCCCTTTTCCTTTACGACGAAATCACCGGGAACAATGTTTTCGACCTCAGGAACATACTTTGCCCCGGGAGCATCCTGTTTGCCGCTTCTTTCAATTATTTCTTCAACGCTGGAGTCAAGATCGATAAAAATCTGAGAGGTATCGGACACAAAGCCCAGATTAAACTCAGCATAGTTGCATTCATAGACATCAATGTTTTGAATATCTGTGTCTGTTCCTATGAGTTTCTTCAGCTCATCTTCAGCCTTGTCCGTCTGAATAAGAATTTTGAAGCCGTTCTCTCTGATATCCTCTGTTACGGCTTCCTTCCCGGACAGAATGTCCTCGGGATAATAGAGCATATCCTCCGCCACATCCTTTAGGGCGCGAACCGCCTTAAAGGCGCGGATATTAACATGCTCTGTGCTGTCTTTATATGTTATGTAAACCTTATAATAGTGGGTGAAACTGGAGGCTAAAGGCGCAATATAAAACTGGGTAGGCTCCTCGTAGACATTGTCTGCGATAACCTTCCCGGCTTCGTTTTCGGATTCTTTTATCTTTCGTAGATAATCGTCGATTTTACCAATAAGCTCATGGGCGTCGCCATCTGCGGCTGCTCCCTCGGAAAGCTTATCCATCTCTCCGCTTATGAAATCCGTTACACCAAGAACAAGCTCCACCAGCTCAAGGTGGGGCACGTTCGAAGGTTTGGATTCTCTCAGATAATAAAAGACATCCTCCAGTTTATGGGCAACAGCCGTAATTTCGTCAAACATCATTACACCGCTGCTGCCTTTTATAGTGTGTATTGCACGGAAAATCTCGTTGATGGAATCATCATCGAAACTTTCCGCATCCTTTAGTTTAAGGACTCTGTCCTGAAGCTGTTCCAAGAGCTGTGAGTTCTCAAATAAGTACATGTCAAGCATGTGAAACACCTATTTAATTAAGCCAAGCTTCTTTAATCCCTGTTCGAAACGGTCCTGATCGATGGGTTTGCCGGAATAAACGGTACATCCCAAATCGAAGGCCATCTTAACGTTTTTCTCATCGTTTAATGCGGTAGCCATAATAATTTTGACACCGTGTTCCTTGTCGATTCCTCTCTCCTTCTCGATGTTTCTGATTCCGGAAAGTGCCTGATAACCGTCCATTACAGGCATCATGATATCAAGAACCACCAGATCGTACGGCTCGTCCTCCTCAAGTGCCATCATAAACGCGTCGATTGCTTCCATTCCGTCAACGGTAACATCACAATCGCCGTACTTTGCAAGGAAATTCATCATAAATTTTCTTGTGACAAAATCATCTTCAGCTAAAAGTATTCTCATAACGCCTCTCCTTTATACATTTACTTAATAGCGTTTACGCATTCGACTATTCTGGCCGGTATTTTCTCCAGGCTTTCCTGGTACTTAACCGCCCCCATGTTGTATGCCGCCTGGGGCATACCGTAGACTACGCAGCTGGCCTCATCCTGGCCTATGGTCAGGGCCCCCGCCTTCTTCATGCTGAGTAATCCCTTGGCTCCGTCGGCTCCCATTCCCGTAAGAATTACGCCAACTGCCCTGTCTCCCGCATACTGTGCCACCGAGTCAAAAATAACATCAACGGAAGGACAATGACCATTAACTCTGGGCCCCTCCTTAAGTTCAACTCTGTAGCCGGTACCGTCGGGGACTATTCTCATTTGCCTGTTTCCTCCCGGAGCAATAAGCAGCCTTCCCGGAATAATCTTGTCCCCGTCCTCGGCCTCCTTGAAGTCACACCTGGAGTGAGAATTCACCCTCTCGGCGTACATCTTGGTAAAACCTTTGGGCATATGCTGAACAACCACTCCTCCCGGAATATCTGCGGGAAGCTGCTGAACCACCGCCAGAATGGCCTCGGTTCCTCCCGTGGATGCTCCGATGGCAAGTATCTTTTGTCTTACGCCGGACATCTGGGGTTTGGTTCTCTCCCTTAACTCCGCAACTTTCCTGACGTTTCCCAGTCTTGCCGTGGCTGCTGTTTTTATTTTGCTTGGAAGATCGTTCTCAAGAAATTCCTTTGTCTGTTCCGGATCTCCCAGATCGCCCTTGCAGACGAAATCGATGGCCCCCGCTTCAAGAGCCTCAAAGACCTTTTCGCTTAAGGAACTTATCATGACCACCGGTATGGGGTACTGGAGCATCAGCTTCCTTAAGAACTCTATTCCGTCCATCTTGGGAAGCTCGATGTCAAGGGTCATGACGTCGGGTTTATAAGTCTGGATCGCGTCCCTTGCTTCATAAGGGTCTCTGGCTGCTGCCACAACCGTAATCTCGGGATCCGAATCAAGGGACTTTACCAACAGGTCTCTAAAGACTATGGAGTCTTCTACTACAAGTACCCTAATGGCTTTCATCTTATCCCCCTTTATTTAAACTGTCTTATTATCTTGGTAAAAACACCGTGAATATCTTCGCTGTACTTTTTCCCTACATCTTTACCGATTATTTCCACTGCCTCATCCAGAGAAAATGCCTTACGGTAGCTTCTGTCCTCAGTCAGAGCGCAGAATACGTCCGCAATGGAAACTATCTGAGCCGCAAGGGGAATCTCATTTCCGGACTTACCTGCGGGATATCCGGAGCCATCCCAGTTTTCGTGGTGATTCTCAGCAATCTCTATAGCCATCTTAATATAGTCGTTATAATCGTTATAGCTTCCGATATCCTTAAGGATCTGAGCTCCCTTTGATGTGTGGGTTCTCATAAGCTCCATTTCCTCATCATTAAGAACATCCTTCTTTCCAAGGACCTCCATTGGAATGGTTATATTTCCGATATCGCAAAGAGGAGCTGCTATCTCAATGGTGGATACGTAGCTGTCGGATATTATTCTCTCGTAAAGAGGTGAAAGCTGCATGGCCTGGGTCAGAACTTTACAGTTATAGCGAAGCCTCTCCATATGCTTCTCATCGTAACTGGCGTTCTTCCTTGCAACTCCTGCAAGACCGTAGAGGACGCTTTTTTTCTCCTGCTCCATCTGCTTAAGCTGTTCCTTAACTGAGATTCGAAGCTTTCTGTTCATCTCCAGAAGATTGTGGGTTGCATTATAAACCTTAAGGTGAACACCTACCCTTGCCTTAACCTCCTCAGGGATAAAGGGCTTGGTTATGTAGTCTTCGCTTCCGACCTCAAAGCCTTTAACCACATCCTCAGGAGTATCGTAAGCTGAAATGAAGATAATCGGAATGTCCTTGTAGAGCATGTCTCTTTTCAGCTTCTTGCATACCTCATAACCGTCCATCTCAGGCATGGAAACATCAAGAAGGATAAGGTTGGGCCTGGTGGTCTTAATCAATCTCAGGGCCTCCTTACCATCCTCTGCCAGGATGGGCTTATGTCCCATATCTTCAATTATTCCGCTTAGAACAAAACGATTGACCTCAACGTCATCAACAATCATTACGTTGGCGGCGCTCATTCTGATGTCGTCCACGGTTATCCCTCCTTGTAGTCGCCTAAGTATTTCAAAAGCTGGCCGTAATCGTCCACAACTTTATCGTAGTTTTCCTTCTGAACATCCATCTTAAGATGCAATGTTGCAGTTCTTATTTCCTTTGGAGCGCTTTCAACCAGCTGCTTTACGGAGTCGGCAAACATTTCCGCCCTCTCCCAGTTCTGCATCTCCACGCAAAGAATAAGTTTCGAAAGTCTCTTCTCGATTTCGGAAATGTTCTCATCATTTCCGAAGGCCTTGACGCCCTCTTCGTGCTCTTCTTCGCTGTCTTCCGGAATTATATCCGCTGCTTCGGCAAAAGCCTCAAGTTCTCCGCTCTCATCCTCGAATTCTTCCTCCTCTTCCTCATCCTCAGTCGGAACTTCAACCCAGATGGAAAAAGAGAAGGTGCTGCCCTTATTCTTCTCGCTTTCGCACTCGATAACGCCTCCCATCATTTCCACCAGCTGCTTGGTGATGTTAAGGCCAAGGCCCGTACCACCGAAGTTTCTTGATATGGAGGCATCCACCTGCGAAAAGCTTTTGAATAATTTAGATAAATCTGCTTTTTCTATACCTATACCACTGTCCACCACAATGAAGAAAAGCTCAACCTTCTTGCCAACCCTGGCAGTCTTGAAAATCTCCAAGGCTATCTTTCCCACTGAAGTAAACTTGGTGGCGTTTGATAAAAGGTTGTTAAGAATCTGAACAATTCTTAATTCATCACCGATTATCACATCCGGCACTTCCGGTGATATGGAAACGAAGAAGTCCAGCCCCTTCTCGTTGATCCGGCTGCTGTGGCTCTCCTTCACGTAATCAATCATGTCCCTGAAGTTAAATTCTCTTTGCTCTAAAGTAAACTTACCTGCGGAAAGCTTTGAAAAATCGAGAATGCTGCTTATGATGTTGTTCATATTCTCGCAGCTCTTCTCTATAAGGGTCAGCTTCTTCACCTGCTCGGAATCCGTTACCACGGAAAGCAGGTCTCTGGTGCTTCCAAGGATTCCGTTTACCGGGGTTCGAAGCTCGTGAGTTACGTTAGCCACGAACTCGGTCTTCACCTTGTCCGCTTCCTGAACCTCCTCACCGGCGTTGGAAATCTCTCTTCTTAAGAATTCCTCCTCGGATACGTTTAATCCAAGAATAACGTAAATATCCGGGGCACTCTGAAATACCACTGCCCTGCAGTGAAAAAGCGTCTTGTTTACACGGTACGCGATTATATCTTTCGGTTCCCCTGTTGCCAGATCCTTCATCTTCTTTGGTGAACCGGATTCGTCAAGGAATGCCGGGAAAACGCTGTATACGTTATGCCCCTTTGCGTCTTCGCCGTAGCCAAGCTCCATCCTGGCTTTCTTGTTTGCATAAATAATGCTGCCGTCATCCCTGCAGGCGATAATCATCTCCAAGGCATAATCGGCGATTTCCATATTTATGGCATCTGTCTTCATTTCATTCCCCCATAAATGCATTAAAGGAAAGCACCAAGGTCACAAGTCCCTGTCGCTCTCCTGTAATTCTTCTACTGTATATCTTTTATAGCGTCGCACATTTTGGCGTACTCGTCTTTCAATAAAGATATCTGCCGATCCACCGCATCCTTGTCAATGTCGGCGGGGTTCTTTCCTCTTATTAACTCGGTGATACTGCTGGCCACCACTCTTACAGGTTCAAGGCCCAGATTTCCCGCAGTACCCTTAAGTGTATGAGAAAAAGAGAAAATTTCCTCATATTTTCCTTCTTCCTGTAATCTTAAGATGTTCCCGTAATTAACGTCATCCGGGAATTTCACCAGGAATTTCTCGTACATTGTTTCGTTGTTCAAAAAGCGATGAAGCGCGCCGTCATAGTCAACTCCGGCCTCAATCAAGGATCTTTTTCCCTCTTCGTTCATAATGCCTCCGGGCTTTTTAAAGATATACACACAATTTAAGTGTGTATATCGATTATACCGAATTTATGCCGTATTTGCAAGCAATCGTCAGTTAATAAAATTGTTTAAAACTCTTAACAATTCATCAATGTTTATGGGCTTTGCAACGTGGGCATTCATTCCGGCTTCATAGGCACGTAACCTATCCTCGTCGAAGGCATTTGCAGTCATGGCGATTATAGGGATTGTGGCCTTTGCGGGGTCATCCATCTCCCTTATGGTCCTGGTTGCATCATAGCCGTTCATAACAGGCATCTGGATGTCCATGAGTATTGCACTGTAGTAACCGGCAGGGCTCTTTTCCATTTTCTCAACGGAGACATCTCCGTCCTCGGCACAGTCCACAACAAGGTCTAAATTGGACAGAATTTCCACAACAATTTCCCTGTTAAGCTGGTTGTCATCCACAAGGAGAACTCTCTTTCCGCCAAAATCGATATTTTCGACGCTATCGAGTTCCCTTGGAATATCTTCCTTACTTGCTATAAAGAAACCTATATTAATAATAAACTCGGTTCCGACACCAAGGGCACTTTCAACCCTTATCTCACCTCCGGCCAGCTCTACGATGCTTTTACATATGGCAAGGCCAAGGCCTGTTCCCTGTATATTGTCTCCCTGGGAATCGTGTTCTCTTATGAAGGCCTCAAAAGCGTGGGCCTTAAACTCCTCACTCATACCGATTCCGTTATCCTTTATGCGGATTTCATACTCGGCTCTGGTGGGATCGTTTGAGGGAAGTTCCGTAACCGTAAGCTTTACATAGCCCCCGGGAGGTGTGAATTTATACGCATTTCCAAGTAAGTTAAGGAGTACCTGATTGATTCTTAAGGAGTCTGCGTAGACATACTCGTGCTCAATTTTTTCCATGTCCACAATAAACTCGATGTTCTTATCCTGCATCTGGGCAGTCATCATATTGCAGACATTGTCCGCAATATTCATGATATCAACAGGGGCATTATCAAGGGCAATTTTGCCGCTCTCGATTTTGCTCATATCAAGCACATCATTGATGAGTTTAAGAAGGTGCTCACTCGAGGACCTTATCTTTGCGAGAGAATCCTTTAATCTCTCCTCATCATCCATGTACTTCTCCGCAATTCCCGTAAATCCTACAATGGCATTCATGGGAGTTCTTATGTCGTGAGACATATTTGAGAGGAATCGGCTTTTTGCAATATTGGCTTCCTCAGCCCTTCTCTTAGCCTCCACTATCATCTTGTGGTTCTCAACCGCCAGAACCACTCCCATGACACTTATGTATACGTCAAAGCAAAACAGTGTGGTAAACACCGTGCTGGTATGTTTCAAAACATAATACTGCAAAAGGTCATAAATAAGGCCCAGAGCGCAAAGGGCCATTCCAAGAACAGTAACGGTAAGTTTGGATTCCGTATTGCCCTTCACCGTCTCGGCACAAAGAACATAAATTACCAAAACGATGCTTCCCGCCATAAGTGCGTGGGCAATGGGAAGGCTTTCTCTGAAATCCACAAGGTTGAAGGCCTGAAGCAAAAGGATAACCAGACACGCCGCATTGAAGACAGTGCAGGCATAGTCAAGAATCTTATATTCCCTGTTGAGCATTCCCTTAAGGAAGGTAATGAAGGGCAGAAGAATAAAGGCCAGCATGCTTATGGATATGTATGAAATCAAAATGGGGTATCTGGAGAATAAAAGAGGGGCCACCACAAGATCGAGGAGCTTCCATACTCCAAGTCCCGAGGAGAAAAGTCCCAGCATGAACACAGATTTCCTGTCCTTTCCCTCCTTAAGGACAAAGGTGCCCATGACAAGGAAAATGATACCTACCAAAAGAGGAATGCCTCCAAGAATCAGTGAAAACATGTCGTTCTGAAGGTAAGTGATATAGATGTCTTTCTTGTCTCCGATATATATGTTCACGGAGCTTCCCACAGCCTGTTTGTAGGCTGATGTAAGTTCAAGAACAACCTTTTTCCCGGAATCGTCCTGGGTCAGGTCAAAGAAGGTCATTTCGCTGGCGGGAGTCCTTCCTATAGGGCTCCTGTCCGAAATCTTCATAGAATACTCAAGGGATCCGTCAATGTAGAGATTTACATTTTGATGAACCGTATAGAACGCAAGGCAGTCCATGCCCCTTTTTATCTCCGGAAGCACAAAGGTATAGTACTCGGAAACTCCTGCCGGAGCATCGGGGTTCTCAAGAAGTTCATAGTGACTGTTAACTTCTATGGTCTTCTTGTGAGTTACGTGAGGATTGGATATCTCAAGCTTTGAGGTCTCTCCGATGACTATAAAAAGGATTATGAGACACCCCAGAAGGATGAAATATGTTATTGTGTTGAATCTTTCCAGTTTGTTATTTTTCATTGTCTTTGCGCCCTACCGCTTATGGAATAGAAAAAACTGAATTCGGGATAGACCCTGTTTCTCCCGCTGATTTTGGCTTTATAAAGGTTCTCATCCGCCCTCTTTATCCACTCATCCGCAGTCATTCCGCTTCTGTACTCGGAAAGCCCTGCACTGAAGGTAATGGTACTCTTTGGAGCAAAATTAAAGCGTTTCTTTCTGAATTTCTCCAAAAGATCCATGGCTTTCTCATGAGCTTCCTTTAATGTACACTCCTTAAGGATGATGACAACCTCCTCGCCGCCGTATCTGCAAGGAACCACGTTTTTGCGTCCCATCTCCCCAATGGAATCCGCCAGGAAAATCAGCACCTCATCGCCGCACTGGTGCCCGTAGGTATCGTTGATTTTCTTGAAGTGATCAAGGTCAATCATAACGATGCTCATGGGCCTTGACTCATCAAAGTTAGTGATAAGCTGGTCGATGATTTTGTCCATGCCGCCTCTGTTATATATACCCATCAAAGGGTCCAGACGCAGCTTGTAGAGAAGTTCTTTTTCCCTGTTTGAACTGTTGGAAATAACGAAGAATTGCTCCCTTACGTATCTGATAATAAGTCTCGTGGCCACATAGGACATCCAAAGAATAATCAGTCCCACATTTATATCCACAAGAACAGAAAATGACTGCGTTCCGCTCCTGGCCTGGAAAAACCCTGAAACAAGAGTTGAAATGCAGCCCAAAACTGTCAGCCTTAATGAAATTCTTTCGTCAGCAAACAAAGCGGACATGAAAACCGCCAGGCACGGCAGGCAAAAAAGTGCGCCGCAATTATAGTGAATCATCTGTTCACTGCAGCAGATAACCAAAAGAAGAACGCAGGTCCATGCATTCTTCACTCCGTTGGAAGCGGATTTGGATGTGATTCTGGTTCTTACGGCCAAAATTGCCAGGGCATCCACAACTATCGGAAGATAGAAATGTGCTGCCCGGTAGGAAGGCCCTTCGGCAAAGGAGTCGCTAAACAACAAATCTGCTGAATAAAGCAATACCTCCGATGCCAGACAAACAATCGCAAAGAAGACGGATATTCTGAAAAAATCCCTCCTCCATCTCGTCTGCAAATTATTGATACCGCTCATAAAAACCCCTTTTACTTATCCTCTCCGGATTTTAATCTGCCGAATAAACCCTTGGTATAGAAGCTCTCACGGTCTGCCTTCATCTTAAGCTTCATCAGGCTCTTGTTGACCTTGGCAACATCTATGGGTTTAGGAATATGATCGTCCATTCCGCACGCCATAGCCCTTCTTCTGTCTTCCTCAAATACATTTGCGGTCATTGCCACAATAGGTATCTTCGCAAGTTCTTTATCCTTAAGGCCTCGGATAGCCTTGGTGGCTTCATAGCCATCCATGACAGGCATCTGAACATCCATAAGTACTGCACCGTAATAACCGGCCTCGGAGTTCTCCACAAGTTCAACGGCCTCTGCTCCGTTAAGAGCGGCCTCAACTTCATAACCCTCATCAAGGAGAAGCTCTATGGCAATCTCTCTGTTCATCTCGTTATCCTCAACAAGGAGAACTCTCTTGAACACAGGGCTGTCAGGAACTGTATTGTCCTCAGCCGCAACCTTTTCTTCTTCCTTGGTGGCATCACCCTTAAGATGAAGGGTAATGGTAAACTCCGTGCCCTTATTCTGTTCACTCTCCACAGATATGGTGCCGCCCAGAATATCCACCATACTCTTTGTTATGGCAAGGCCAAGGCCCGTTCCGATAACACCGCTGTCTGTAGAGTTTCTCTCTCTGGTAAAGGTCTCGAAAATGTGCTCCTGGAATTCCCTGCTCATTCCGATACCGTTATCCTTTACCTTAAATACGGTTGTAATAAAGTCTTCCTGGGTCGCTTCCTTCTGAAGGCAGGTGAGCTCTATCTTTCCGCCTGAAGGGGTAAACTTAACCGCATTGCTTAAAAGGTTCATAAGAATCCTGTTAAGCTTCTTGGAATCTGCAACAATCCAGGGCTGAATAACCCCTGAAGTGTTAACCTCAAATTCAAGGTTCTTTCCATCCATCTCACCCTGAATCATGGTATGCATGTCATTTATGAGGCTGTTGACGTTGCAACTTGTCTCCTCAATTTCCATCTTCTCGTTCTCAATACGGCTCATATCGAGAATATCATTAATAATGGAAAGAAGAGTTTCTGAGGACTTGGTGATTTTTCTTAAACTGTCCTTAAGCTTATCCGGATTATCCATGAACTTGGCTGCAATGGTTGTAAAACCAATGATTGCGTTCATGGGTGTTCTTATATCATGAGACATATTGGATAAGAACTGGCTCTTGGCCTTGTTGGCCTCCTCGGCTGCCTTTAAGGCATCTCTCAAAAGGAGCTCGCTTTCCTTATCCTTATCTATGGTCTTAATGAGTGTCATCTCAAGGATGTCTTCGCTCTGATGATTTTTGACAAAAACCACATTGGTCTCAACCCAGTGCACATGTCCCAGGTCATCCGACTGTCTGTGCTGGAGTTTGACCAGGGTCTCGCCTCTTTCAAAGGCCTCAAGAAGGGCCTTTCTGTTGAAGGTGTTGGTGAATTTGGTTCTCTCGGCCTCATCCGGAATGGACATTGCCGTATACTCTATGAGTTCATCAAATACGCCCTCATTGCTGGAAGGTGAGAAAACATTCTCGCCGTAGTCAACCATGTGGAACTCGTTCTTTGACAGGTTGGCAAAGAAGCAAAGAGGATATACCGTATTGATTGCCGTTGCCAGAAGGTCATGGTCAAGTCTTGAATGTGTTTCCTTTTCAAGAAGCTCTTCCTCTGTGACATTGGAACCCAAGAACTTGGTTATCATAATGGAACAATAACCGTCTTCCTCGGCGGGAGACACCTTATACATAACGTATTCTCCCTGCTCATCACCGGGCTTGACATGAGTGATTTCCTCGCCGATCATTGCAGCCCTGTAATTGTATTCTCCCCATTCCTTCGGAGCATCGGGAATCAGCTCGTACATCTCCGCTCCCAAAACCTCGCTGCCTGATTTCCCAAGGTGTTTACACAGACTTTCGTTCGCATACTCAAAGCGATAGGTAATTCCTTCTGCCCCCTCTTCCACCTTTAATATGCCGAAAGCAGTAGGAATCAATTTGCCGATTTTTTGTAATTCTTCATGAGATAGCATAAAATGCCCTCCTTTTTCAGGCTACTCCCTCTTTTAAGCGAGATTATACAGATTTATGTTACCATAAAAATCGCAAATTTAAAACCCTCTATTACTACAATGTGTTATTTTTTTACTGAGTTTTTAGAAAATTATTGTACTTTTCACTCTTTTATTGTAAAATTAATGTGATACCCGAAAGGAGGATGTCCATGTTAGCAACACTAATACCTTTATTTGATGAGAACATCTCAGTTAAGGCATACTCTCTTTTTTCACAAAAGAAAAATCTATTCTTAAATCCCTCCCTTGCAGGAACCGGATACAACGACGGAGCCGGAAACATCAACGGCCTCGACATCATTGACAGTATCGGAATCAACAATCTTGTAAGCGGAGCAGATGTGTTTGTCCCCGTCACAGACATATCTCTTTTCACAGGAATCGAGAATCTGTGTAAAGCCCCTGCGGAAAGAATAGTTCTTCTCATAGATAATTCAGTAAAGCCTGAGGAACAGTTCATTAAGAGAATTAAAGATCTCCGTTCCAAAGGTTACAAATTTGCAATAAGAAAACTAACCATTGCGGATTTTGAGCCCTACAGACAGATTCTTCTTCTGATGGACTACATTCTCCTTAATCACAGGAAACTTGTAATAGGAAATGCCAAGATTTACTTTTCCAAGATGTATCCCAACATCAAGCTGGTTGCCTGTGGCGTCGACACCATGGACGACTTCAAGATGCTCAAGAAGTCCGGAGGCTACTCCTTCTACGAAGGTGACTTCTACAGACTCCCGATCACCAAAGGTGCCAAAGAGGTATCCCCTCTCAAGACCAACTACATTGAGCTTCTTAACATTGTTAACGGACCCGACTTTGATCTTACGGACGCAGCTGACGTAATCGGAAGAGATACCGCTCTTGTTATCTCACTCCTTGAGATAGTTAACCGAATCGCAGTTAACTCCGAGATTACTTCCATACGACATGCGGCTGCTATGCTTGGCCAGAAAGAGCTGAAGAAATGGATTACCACCGCGGTTACCAAACAGCTCTGCGATGACAAGCCCAGCGAAATCTCCCGCACATCACTTCTCAGAGCGAAATTCGCCGAGAACCTTGCAAACCTCTTCGATCTGGGCGGCCAGTCTCAGGAATTGTTCATGATGGGATTATTCTCAATCATTGATATAATCCTCGACAAGCCCATGAAGGAAGCTCTTGAAATGCTTCACGTTTCCAAGAACGTCCAGGATGCCCTCGTTGAAGGCACCGGACCCTTCGCTCCCATCATCGAATTCATTCAAGGTTACGAAGTTGCCAACTGGGCTCTTATAGACAGGGTAATGCTCATAAACCACCTGGAATCCGATTCCGTATACGTTGCCTACATCGATTCCCTCAAATGGTTCAAGACCCTCTTCCCCGAAAAGAAATAAAAAGAAATAACAAAACAAAGAAACGCCTACGAATTCGTAGGCGTTTCTTCAGGCACAGTAAAGTAAAGTATATCAAAGAACAAACACATGAACACTATTTTATGGCAAATATCTCTCCCTCGAAATCCAAAACACAAAGACTTTACTTTACAAAAGGGGGTTGAGCAAGTTCCCGTCTTCCTCAACTATTAACATGTTAAATCTGTTCGGTAAAGTTGTCATGACCCCTTAGGGGCTATTTTGCAAAAATCACTTGTTCAATCGCAGTTTTTCGGCCAAAATTATTCTCTTATTCTTGTCGTTACCCTTTATTACCACCTTATCAAAAATATTTTTGAGATGGTTCTTAACAGTGTAGTCGGAAAGCATCAGCTCCTCTGCGATTTCCCTATTGGTATATCTTGATGCGGCCAGTTTGGCTACTTCCCACTCTCTCTCGGTGAGATTGTAGCTCTCGTCCACGTCGTTGTAGGCATTGAGAATTTTTTCCTTAGACTCTTTGTAGCCATCGGATATACGAAGGATAGCTCTTGCGAACTCCTTGTAGCCTCCTTCAAGGTCCATGATTCGCAGGGTGTCGCAGATGCAGTCGCAAACCTCCACGAAGGGCATGATAATCTGGTCAGGAATTGCAAGATCCATTGCCTTCATTACAAAGTTTCTGGCCTCCTTGGTGTGTCCCATGGAATTGTGGGATACCGCCAGCTGCAGGTATTCGTAAAGAATGGTCAGGGGCATGTTGCACTGCTCCATAAAGGGAATGTACTCAAACTCGGTGGCTGCAACCCTTGCATACTCTCCCTTGGCGAGAAGGCACTCATTCTTTATGATGTAGAACTGAGCTTTTGCCTGGAAATACACGTACTCATCGACATTTTCGTCGAAGAGCCAGTCGGGAATAGGCCTCGGCACCGCAAATTGTCCGATGAACCATGACTCCATCATGTCATAGGTGTTTCTTAATTCGTAGTCACCGATTTCGGCCAGAAGTTCCTTACACCTGTCGAAAATCCTGATGCAGCCGTCGTAATCGCCTCTGTATATGTTTATTCTGAATAGGAGGAACTCTGCATCCAGAATAATTGAATACTGTTTCTTTCGCTTGGCAGCTGCCAGCGCTACATGGTACTCGTATTCGGCGTCCACCATGTTTCCCGTCATATAGGCTGCTTCTCCGGCAAAAACCGCATCCGCTCCGCTCCCGTGGCCATCCGTAAGCTGTGTATATCCGGAAATCCCGTCCCTTATGGAGTCACTCTCCCTCCTGAGATCTCCGGAACTCCTATGGTACATCATAAGGATGGAAGGCGCGCCGAAGGTCCAGGCAGCGTCTCTGTTTACGACCTGTGATGTTCTGGTCAAAAGGGTCAGGGCCCTTCTCTGATACACATTCATCTGTGTATAATCGTTAAAGGCAATAAAGGATGAAAGGATTTCCCTTTCTCCGTGAATGTTGTTTTTCTCTTCCTCCGAAAGGGTGGTATTTTCCTTCATGGACTCCACAAGAATGTCGGAAACATAACGCATCTCCGGAATGCATCTTGCGGCGAAGGATGAAAGCATGAAGGAAAGAAGGGCGTATGGGTGCTCCTTGAGGATTTCCCTGGGGCAGTTTTTCACCCATCTCATGATGATGTGTTTTCTTGATGGGTCGAATCCCTTCCCTTTTCCCTTATCCACCTCAACGCAGGATAAGAGGGCCTCGTAATCCCCGGCACGCTCGTAATTCTTCTCAGCTTCCATGTAGTCCTTCTGGGACTGCTGCCAGCTTGCAAGTCTGTAGAAAATCTTCTTTTTCTCATCCTCATCAAGGGCGCCAAAATGCTCCAAAGCACAGTTTTTCAGCATGCTGTGGTATCTGTAGATGCCGTCCGGCCCCTTCTTAATGAATGAATTATCTTCAGTAAGGGTATCCAAAACCTCGTCGATTCCCTCATCGTTCCACATATACTCGGCCTGTTCCTTGGTAAAGCCGTCCGTCAGAGAGTTTACAATAAGAAATCTCTTTTTCTTGGCAGAAAGCTTCTTAAGAACCAGCTGCTCCATAAGGTTTGTGGAATCAAGCATCTCATCGTTCCACACTCCGTTTTGGGCATAGTCCTTAAGTTTAAGGTAAATCAGCGAAATCCAGCCCTCGCAGGTCTCGTTGATCTTGTGGATCTGCTCGTCTGAAACCTCCAGTTCACAGGCATCCACATACTCCCTAAGGTCCTCATCCGTAAGCTTGAAATCCTCTGAATTCATCTGATAGAGGTTGCTGCCGCATCCAAGAATTTCGCTTTCGGAAAAAATACGATTCCTCGAAACCAGAATAAAGTGGAAATTCTTCGGCAGTCTCTCTGAAAGGATAAGAATAATGCTTAAAACCGGCACATTCTCCATGAAGTGCAGGTTGTCAAATACAATGTAAATAGGCTCATCCTTAAGGCTCCAGGTCTCAAGAACGATATCCGCCACAATACGTACCTCGTGAGAGTTCTGAGGAAAATGGATTTTGTCCAGACGTTTTATAAGGTTCTCATTTATGGAAAGAATTCTTCTAAGGTCCGCCCAGAAATCCGCAGGATTGTCGTTCAGAATCTCCTGTTTCATTACAACTGTGGAGGGATTTCTTCTCTTTAATTCGTCCATGCACCATTTAATGAAGCTGGTTTTGCCATAGCCCATGGGGGCCACGATGGAAGAAATTCTGTTCTCGGCAATTTCATCCAGGCTGTCCCTTAAGTGCTTCCTTATAAATACGTCATTAAGATGCGGGTACTTCTTCATTGCTTCCCTCCGTCTCAGTCAGTCTTTGAAAGCGAAAAATCGTCCAGTGTTCCCCAGCTTCCGGGGTTTCCTTTAATCCTCACCCCGATTGTAAGGGCGTCAGTAGTTATCTCAATATCCCTGATAACAGGGTTCTTCCAGTTGGCCCATCCGTCGTTCATAAAATTCTCGGAATAAACCATGTCCCCATCGGCTATCACATAGAATTCCAGGGATGCGGTGTCGTCAAAATCTCCGCCCTGTGAAAATACAGAGGCCTGATAGGTACCGGGCTCAAGGCCTGTAACCTTCTGCTCTATGGTAAAATTCATAGCGTCCTTGGACCAGTAATGAAAGGCAAAATCGCCGCTATGAGCGTCTGCTGTTTTTTCCTGATAATCAGTAGGATCGTCCCCATTATTCTCCACGGTGACGCTCCACATGCTTCTGTCCTCGTTCTCAAAGCTTGGATTTGCAAGCAGGTTGTCGTGGGCAACGGTCACGGTGCAGATTACCTCGTAGCCGAACTCCGCAGTGCCCTTGATCCTGTACTTGCCTTCCTTTGAGGTGTCCACCGTTAAAATATCGTTCTCGTCCCAAGCCACCTTTACGTTGGAATTCTTGCTTCTGTCAGCGTGAACTGCGGGAATAAAGCTTGGAAGAATCAGCTTCTCCCCGGCTTTCACCTTGACCTCGCAGTCAGGAACATAGTCAATCTTATCCTCGCAGATGGTTCCGTAAGTCAGATATTTATACACGTTAAGGGTCTCCAAAGGATGGCCCTCGAAGTCGAAAAGTGCCTGGTTGTCCCAGGAACAGCCGCCGTAGTTTCGGCCCACATTCTGAGGGTCGTAGTCAGAGGCATAGCTGGTGGCCCATCCGCTGCCGTAAGTTTTCCAAATTTCAGCGTTGGCGTCCCCATCAGGTCCCACAGGAATCCAGATGCCGCCCCAGTAGAACACTCCAAGACCCTCGGCCTCCTTGACCATGGCACACACATCCCTAATTTCGTTGGCCTGGCCCTGAAGGGATGCCGAATAGCCCTCCGCAGGGAAGGGGTCATCCATGCTGTTTCCGTAGCCGTCCCCGTCTTTTGTGGTGTAGGGGTATGAGGTCTCAGCCACCATAACATCCTTGCCGTGGTTGGTCTTTATGTTTTTGAGAACCGATTTGACTTTTTCAAAATCACCATGCCAGTAGGGATAGTATGATATGGCAAAAACGTCGTAATCCAGATCATTTGCTTCCAGGTTGCTTACAACGCCTTCCATACGGTCATAGTCCCCGGCGTCGGTGTAATGCACCGCAATCTTGACTTCTTTCTTCTCTTTCTTGTTGAAGTCCCTTACTGCGAAGGAACCGGCCTTTAAAAGCTCTATTATGTTGGCGTTGTTCTTCTCGCCGGCAAGCCCGTTGTTTATCTCATTTCCAATCTGGACCATGCCAACGTCAACCCCGTTCTTATTAAGGGCTTCAAGGCTTTCGTAGGTAAACTCATACAAAGCATTGGCCTTGTCCTTAATCTTCAAGCCTCTCCAGGCCTTGGGACAAAGCTGTCTTGCAGGATCAGCCCAGAAATCCGAATAATGGAAGTCGATAAGCACCTTCATGCCATATTCCGTGGCACGCTTACCAAGGGTAATTGCAGTGTCAAGGTCGCAATTACCGCCTCCGTATCCGTTGCCCTCCTCATCATAGGGATCGTTCCATATTCTTATTCGTACATAATTGACCCCTGAATCTGCCAGTGTTTTCAGACAGTCCTGCTCGGTTCCGCCAAAAGAGTAGAACTTTACGCCGCTTTTTTCCAAAGAAAGAAGCTCTGAAACATCCACTCCCCTGATAAAATCTTCACCGATTCCTCTTACGCTCTCCACATAGATTTCAGACTCCATAGCCTCTGTGGGGGGAGTATACTCAGTCTTACCCTTCATACAGGACACCAATGTCATACTCATAACCGCAGTCAATCCAAGGGCTATAATTTCCCTCTTATTTATCATCATTTTTTCCCGAATGAAAAACCCTTTTTCTCCTCTGTTTTGCTTGATATATACTTGTATCCGGTCTCTTCGACAACAGCCTTTAATTTAGCCTCATCGAGAGGAGTTCCGGATGTGATTACCGTGAGATTTCTGTCGTGGAATGATTCCACATTTTCGACCTCGAAATTCTTCATAATTGCTTCATTCATGTGCTTCTCGCAATTATGGCACATCATTCCTTCAATGCCTACTTCTGTCTTATACATTCTTCTCCTCCTTAGATTGTGATATAGCCACTAAATGGCTACTTTCAATTATACAAAAGACATGATTCAAGGTCAATGAGGGGGTTGACTTTTATATTTTGGCTTGTTAGAATCTGACATGAAGAGCGTGAGCGGATTATAATGGTTATAATCTGTTTGAGCTCTTTTTGTTTTGTAATTCAGGAGGCAAAGCGGTATGAGTCGCAATGAAAAGAAAGTCAAAGTCAAACTTACAAAAGAAGAGAAAAAGGCCAAGAGAAAGGTATTGAGAGGCCGAATCGGAAGATTCCTTAAAGGTCTTGCCATGGAGATCCTCGGCGGAACTTTAGTTGCCATAGGAATTTACAACTTCGCTGTCAACGCAAACTTCCCTGTCAGCGGTTTTTCCGGAATCTCACTTATTTTATATAAGCTGTTTAATATCCCCATCGGTTTGAGTACCATCATCATGAATGTACCTGTGGCCTTCCTTTGCTACAAGTTAATCGGAAAGAGGTTCTTTTTCAGTTCCTTAAGATGTATGCTGGTTTCCTCACTCATAATCGACTACCTGGCGCCCCTCCTTCCCACATACAACGGAGACAGGCTTTTGGCAGCAATCTGCTGCGGCGTTTTCTCGGGGCTTGGATATACACTTATTTATATGCAGAACTCATCCACCGGCGGAACAGATTTTATTATAATGGCCATAAAGGCCTTAAAGCCCCACATCGGAATCGGTCGAATCACCTTTATAATCGATGGTCTGATTATTCTCATCGGTGGATTCCTCTTCTCCGATATTGACGGTATTATTTATGGTATCATCGGAAGCTACATCATCTCCCTCATTGCCGACAAGCTTATGTACGGCATTAACTCTGGAAAGATGACAATGATAGTAACCGACGAAGGCCGAAAGGTCTGCAATCTTATTGATGAAACCTGCGGTCGTGGTTCCACCATCATTCAGGCCGAGGGCGGATATAAGGGCGACAACAGAGAAGTTGTGCTTTGTGCATGCAGTGATAAAGAAATGTACGGCGTACAAAAAGCCGTAAAAGAAATGGATCCCGACTCCTTCATGATTGTCCTCGAATCTAACGAGGTTCATGGTGAAGGCTTCAGGACCCTGCATCTTGGAGAGAAGGAGTAATCCTTCTCTTTTTTTATTCTTTTTGTGGATGGGAATCAAATCTTGATTTCTGTCCACTTACCCTGTCTGAACCTGATGGTGGACAGAATGAATCTTCCCACCTGGTCCGCAAGAACTCCTGCCCATATTCCTATGATTCCAAATCCCAGAGCAATTCCGAAGGTATATGAGAATACGGTTCTTATCACGGTTACGCAAAGGATTGAAACCATTGCGGTGTAAAGGGTATCTCCCGCGCCCCTTAAGCATCCCATGTTGATAACCTGAACTATCTGGAATATACATACGAAGATAATGACTCTCATAATGGAGATTCCGATTTCCACAATGTGCTCTTCCTTAAAGAACAGACTCATAAGCCCCCTTGCTCCAAAGTAGTAAACTGCCGTAAGGCCCACGGCAATACAGGCTCCAAGGAGTTTGCATGTCCTGCCGTATTCCTTGGCAAGTTCCTTATCCTTTTCACCAAGGCTCCTTCCTATGAGAGCCACCGCCGTGGCCTGCAAGCCGTCACCAAAGGAGAAGGAAAGTCCAAGAAGGTTCATTCCAACCTGGTGAGCCGCCATGGCATCTGTTCCCTGCTTGGCCGCCATAATGGCAGTCAGCATGAAACCGATTCTCATAAGAATCTGCTCGGCAAAAACGCTGTAACCTATTTTAACAATAAGACCGAAGGCCTCAAGGGAGGGTCTTATTTTATTTTCAATAATATAAGCAATATTGATGAATCCGTCTTTCTTGGTAATGGAAATTACGCTCATTATGCTGGCAACCACCGTACCAAAAACCGTGGCAACCGCCGCACCCACAATTCCAAGTCTCGGGAATCCCAAATGACCTCCGATCAAAAGATAGTTGAACACTATATTAACCGTGTTGGAGGTTACATTGGTGGTCATGGTGATTCTTGTGTTTCCTGCTCCACGCTGGGCTGAGTTAATGGCCATCTGGACGCAGTTAAACACCATGCCCCCCATAATGATGCTAAGGTAAGTAACCGCACTGTCATGGGTTTCCGCCGTTGAGCCGCAAAGCTCGATTATGGGGCTTGCATAAACAACAAAAAGCGTGCTGATTACAGCCGCCGCCACCAAAACAAATGCAAGGCTCGTCACCAAAATTACATGAGCTTCCTTCTGGCGCCTCTCGCCTCTTCTTCTTGCCACCAGCGCCGATATGGACACATTAAGCGCGAAAAACAAAGAAAGTCCCATAAACTTGGGCTGTGTCGTCAGTCCTACCGCCGCCACTTCCCTGGCCCCCATGCCGGAAACCATCAGCGAGTCGATAAGTCCCGCAAAAGCCACAAAGAAAGACTCTATTATAGCCGGCCACGCCATGTTGACAGTGGTCTTTATTTTATCCTTATGATATCCCTTAAATAAGTTTCTTATTGCTTCCATGATTAGTCTATATTTGCACCTTTTCCCATCATTGTCAACGCAATATCTCGCTTTGTGCTTTGCCAATCCTGCTATCCCGTTCCTCATTGGCGGATAAAATCCTCCTTTCCCTAATTTTATCTGCCGTTTTCCATCCCTTAGGATTCTCCCAAGCGGATAAAATCTCCATATTCCTAAAATTATCCGCCAAAAATTCCTTTCACTGCTTCTCTTTAGCGGATAAACCATCATTTTCTCCTGTTTTATCCGCCCGAGCGTTACAATCTCTCCATTTTTCAGCGGATAATTTCATCCTTTTCTTTCTTTTATCCGCCAGCCATCACAATAATCCCTATTTTCAGGCGGATAATTTCCCTAGTTATCAACATTTATCCGCCCAGGCCCACCAATTCACCGTACAAATGCCAATTCATCTCTCACTCCCCAACAGTTTATAAAAAATTTATAATATGTTTAGATTCTTTATATTGAATCACAGCCCCTAAAATACTACTCTTAATACATCTTCGAATTGTTCATCCGGCAGTTCGCCGACTATCCCGAAGCAACCAACAGACCATAAAGAAAAGAAAGGATTACAATGCTATACGACGAATTAAAAAAACGTGAAACCAGGCTAAAAGAGGCACTTTCTCTTTGCAGTCTTAAACTGACAAATTCCCCGGAGGGAGGTCTTCGGGTGTCCACAAATGGCAACCGCGTTCAGTATTATCAACGGAAAGATTTGTCCAATAACAACGGAACATATATCCGCCAAAAAAATATTGATTTAGCCAGACGTCTGGCCGAAAAAGAATACTACAGCCATCTTGAGAAAAATGCCCTTTCAGAGCTTTCACTCGTGCAAAAACTTCTTAATCTCAATCCCGAGGGCAACCTTGTTAGTCCACACAAAGCTCTGGAAATCCATAAAAGGGCCTTTATAACGCCATTCGAAATTGATGATGAAGCTTTCATAAGAGAATGGGAAAGTCAGTCTTATGTCCAAAAGTCCATTGCCGATATCGAATGTGATTTCTACACCCAAAAGGGAGAAAAGGTACGTTCCAAATCAGAAATAATAATAGCTGACAGGCTTGCAGCCTGGGGGATACCGTATCATTATGAGGAACTTCTTGTGTTAAACGGCGGGTATGAGGTGTATCCTGACTTTACTCTTCTTGATGTAAAAAAACGAAGAGTAATCTACCTTGAACACTTTGGAATGATGGATAACGCTGAATATGTCGATGGCTTCATGTGGAAAATAAGCCACTATGCCCAAAATGGTATTTTCCTGGGACAAAATTTAATCGCAACCTTTGAGCAGTCTAACAAAGCCCTGAGTACCAAGGAATTGGATGGGCTTTTAAAAGCCGTTTTCGAGTTGTAAACTACCCGTGGATGGCAAATAAATCATAATGATGATAGAATTAAAGATAATTTAACAGGAAACGACACATTATCATCCATAGGAGAATTCATATGACTTCAAGAACAATATTTGAAATAATAGGTTACGTGGGATCGGCACTGGTGCTGTTGTCATTTTTGATGTCTTCGGTTTTGAAGCTTCGAATCATTAACTCAATCGGTTCCTTTGCGTCCCTGATTTACGGACTTCTGGTACATACCTACCCCACCGTAATCATGAACGGAGCCCTTCTGATCATCAACATCGTATTCATAATCAAGATGTTCAAAAGCAATGATGCCCGCATTTATCATATGCATGAAACTGATGTGAAGGACAATTTCCTTGCATACTTTATTGAAAACCACAGGGAAGACATCGCTCATTTCTTTAAAGGTTTTGAATTCCCTTCGGACAAATATAACTACGCGGGGATGGTTTACTACAAGGACACAGTAATAGGAATTGTTCTTGGAATCATGAACGAGGACAAAACCCTCGACGTATGGCTTGATTACACCTGCCCCGAGTACAGAGACTTCAGTGCGGGCAAGCATGTATATAAGCATTTTGGGGATGAGGGACTCAAGAAGATTATCTTTAAAGCGGACCCTTCAGGAAGCATTGCTTATCTGGAGAAAATGGGTTTTTCAAAAGAGAACGACATATTCGTCAAGAATTATTAAACAAAGTGGAAATTGAATTTTTACCATAAAAACAGAGCCATGTACGCGAAGGTACATGGCTCTTTGCATTTCCGACTAATCGTTGGCAATTTCGTCTTCGGGAAGAGCAATCTTCTTTTCGATGACTTTCTTCTTCTCGTAGCACTTGAAGGAGAAGTCAATCTCGCCCTGATCAAGCTTGGGTGTTACAAGGGATACCACAGGAACAACCACAAGTCCTGCAACCATCGCAAGTGCGCCTGCGTTGATGGGAGACATGAAGTTTAAGAAGAGGTTTGCCACTGTAATGCCCACACCTGAAATGAAGCCTGCCCAAACGCCTGCTCTTGTTACACCCTTCCAGTAGAGGCCGTAAACCAAAGGAGCAAGGAATGCACCTGCCAAAGCGCCCCATGAAATACCCATGAGCTGCGCGATGAATGTGGGAGGATTAAGCGCCATGACTACAGATACCACGATGAATACCACGATGAATATTCTCATGATAAAAACCTGCTTTTTCTCAGTAAGTTCCTTCTTCATGTTGCCTTTGATAAGATCAAGGGTCAAGGTTGAACTTGATGTGAGAACAAGGCTTGAAAGTGTTGACATGGATGCCGATAATACCAGGACAATTACAACACCGATCAAAAGCTCGGGAAGCTTTGAAAGCATGTTGGGGATAATTGCGTCGTAAACAATTTTGCCGTCTACTGTGATTTCGCTTACATCGTTAAGTCTTGCAAAACCGCCAAGGAAGTAGCAGCCGCCTGCCACAACTACAGCGAAGAATGTGGAAATGATTGTTCCGGTTTTGATAGCTCTTTCATCCTTGATGGCGTAGAATTTCTGAACCATCTGGGGAAGTCCCCAGGTACCGAGGGATGTAAGAATTACAACGCCCATAAGGTTTACGGGATCGGGACCGAAGAATGATGTGTAAGCGCCTCTTAAGCCCTCTGTTACAGCAACATCGCTGTCAAGGGCTGAGAGTGAAGTGTAGGCTGCAAAGAATCCGCCGTTTGAATTAAGAACGGCAAGGATTACCGCAACGATACCGAACAGCATGATAATTCCCTGAATGAAATCGTTGATGGCTGTTGCCATGTAACCGCCAAGGATTACATATACTGCGGTAAGAAGTGCCATAACAATTACACAAGCTGTGTAGGGAACGTCGAATGCCATTCCGAAAAGTCTTGAAAGTCCGTTATAAACAGATGATGTATAAGGAATAAGGAAGATGAACGCAATCAAAGCAGACACGATTCTGATTGCCTTGCTGTGATAACGCTTTCCAAAGAAGTCAGGCATTGTTGCTGATTGAAGGTGTTTACTCATAACTCTTGTTCTTCTTCCGAGAACAACCCAGGCCATGAGTGAACCTATAATCGCATTACCCAAGCCAATCCATGTAGAGGAGAGGCCGTATTTGTAACCAAACTGTCCGGCGTATCCTACGAATACAACCGCACTGAAGTAAGACGTACCGTATGCAAAAGCTGTAAGCCAGGGACCTACGCTTCTTCCGCCAAGTACGAATCCGTTAACGTCAGTTGCTGTCTTGCGTGAGTAGAGACCTACGGCAATCATGACGCCAAAGAAGATTAGCAGCAATAATACCTTAATCATTTAGAAATCCTCCAAATACTCTAATGTGTCGTGGGCCTGCCTGTGATTATTTTGGCTTCGAATCAATTTGTCTGACCGTCCTTGATTCACTTTAAAGCGTAACGCTTTAAAGCAATAAAGTGCCCACAAGTGATATTATATGGGTTTAGCTTATTTGTGTCAAGGGAAATTCGGATTTGGGCGGATAATATCAATCATCTGCCTTTTTTATCCGCCAATATTTAGCCTTGGAGTGACTTTCTGGCAGATAAAATCGCGTTTTCTCCTTTTTTATCCGCCTTTAATGCACCCCGAAATGGCTCAATAACGGATAAAAGAAACAAAAGCAAGATATTATCCGCTCATATCTTCAGCATAAGGAAACTTTAGGCGGATAAAAAGCAAGAATTATGCTTTTTATCCGCCTAACTCTCCTCGGAAGCGATAAAAATGGCGGATAATTTCCGGGAATCCGGATAATTATCCGCCAAGACCGCTCCTACAGCACCCTCAGCGCGGGGGTGTCAGCCACTGCGTTCACATACTTCTCAAGTTCGTCATCAAGCTTAAGCAATGAAACCGAGTAGCCTTCCATATCGATGGAAGTCATGAGGTTTCCTACCCAGGTCTTGGCAATCTTGATGCCCTCTTTTGCGAGGCGCTCGCTCACTGCAAGATTGCATACATAGAGTTCCTGCAAAGGTGTGCCGCCAAGGCCGTTAACAAGCACAGCTACCTTGTCGCCGCTCTTGTAGATTCCCTCAGCAAGAATCTTGTCAAGAAGATGATTTGTGGTATCGGAAGCTGAGCGAATCTTCTCTCTGTGAGTTCCGGGCTCGCCGTGGATACCCATTCCGATTTCTACCTCATCCTCACCAAGCTCAAAGCTGGGCTTTCCTGCAGTAGGTACGGTACAGGGTGCAATGGCCATGCCCATGCTTCGTACATTGGCAATAACTTTTTCAGCAACTGCCTTGACTGCAGCCAGGTCCTTGCCCTCTTCTGCTGCGGCACCTGCACACTTATGTACAAATACGGTACCTGCTATACCTCTTCTTCCCGTTGTCCATGTGCTGTTCTCAACAGCCACGTCATCGGCAACAACAACCTTCTCAACCGTGATTCCCTCGTCAGCCGCCAGATCTGCTGCCATCTCGAAGTTCATAACATCGCCGGTGTAATTCTTGATAATAAGAAGGGCGCCCTTGCCGCCATCAGCTGCCTTAATGGCTTCATAAACCTGATCCGGTGTAGGGGATGTGAACATTGCTCCCGCAACTGCGGCATCAAGCATTCCCTTTCCTACAAATCCTCCGTGAGAAGGTTCGTGTCCGGAACCGCCTCCGGAAACAAGTACAACCTTGCCCTTAGAGCCCCCCGCTCTAACGAGCACATCGCATCCGTCAACTCTCTTAATATATTCCGGATGAGCTGCAACCATGCCGCGTAACATCTCGTCTACAACATTCTCCGCGTTGTTAATCAGTTTCTTCAAATCCTTTACCTCCCATCATTATTGTGTTTTTTGCTATCTATTATTTAACAAGTCCCCTTGTTAAGTAATCCCTCCAGGTAACCTCTCACTTCCTCCGCCGTTTCAAAGGAAAGCACCTTGTCAAGGTCAACATCATCGCTTCGACAGGTTCTGATGGCTTCCTTTACCTCAGGCGCCACAGAAGGACTCATGGACAGTTCATCAAGTCCCATGGCCATAAGAAGAGGCGCGGCCAATGCATCTCCTGCCATCTCACCGCACATGCCGACCATAATTCCGGCGTCCTTACCGGCCTTCGCTATTGCATAAACAGCCCGAACCACCGCTGGGTCAAAATAGTCATAAAGATATGAAACCAGGCCATTGCCCCTGTCCACCGCCATGGTGTACTGCACCAGGTCGTTTGTTCCTATGCTGAAGAAATCAACATACTTTGCAAAATCCGCAGCCATCATCACGCTGGCCGGAGTTTCGGTCATTATTCCAAAAAGCACTTCCTCATCAAAAGAAACCCCTTCGGAGCGCAGCTCGCTCTTGGCCACCTCAAGCAAAGCCTTCGCTTCCTTTATCTCCGCCACAGTATCGATCATGGGAATCATAATTCCCAGCTTCCCGAAAGCGCTGGCCCTAACCAGCGACCGAAGCTGAGTCTTAAACATATCCTTCTTATCAAGGCAGATTCTGATGGCCCTGTAGCCGAGGAAAGGGTTCTCCTCCGGCATAATATCAAGGCATCGGCACTTTTTGTCGCCGCCGATATCCAAAGTCCTTATAATGCAAAGGTTTCCCCCGGCCTTCTCCAAAAGCTCTCTGTAAGCCGCCGTCTGCTTTTCCTCTCCCGGCAAAACATCGGAATCCATAAACAGGAACTCGGTTCTGTATAACCCCACGCCCTCGCAGCCCATCTTCGCGGCCTTGTCCATTTCATCGGGGCTTGCCACATTGGCTGCAATCTTTATTCGTCTGCCGTCCAATGACACTGCAGGGTCCCCGGCTCTCTCGGCCAGGTATCCCGCTTCCTTATTGTATTCTTCACACTTTTTGGTAAAAGCGTCTTCCTCTCCTTTCTCGGGAGAAATCACAACGCTTCCCTCTTTTCCATCAACCAAGGCTGCACATCCGTCGCTTCCTGAGGCTTTGCTTATATCCACCCCAACCAGAGTAACAAAGCCCTTTGCCTTTGCAATAATTACAGAGTGGGAAGTTTTGCTTCCGTTCTCCAGAATCACAGCCTTAACCTTGCCCTCGGAAAAGCCGGCCATAAGCGCAGGTTCAACATCCTTTGCCACAATTACAAGGTTCTCTCCCTCAACCTTTGTCTCAGGCATGCCAAGGAGCTTTCTAAGCACCCTGTTTCCAACGTCTTCCACATCATTGGCCCTGTCACGAAGGTATTCGTCGTCCATGGCCGCAAACATATTCTTAAGATCAGTAACCGCCTTCCTGATTGAGGTCGGGCACGAAAGTCCCTCCTTAATTCCTCTTTTAATGGCTTCGATAAAACCTGCATCATCCAAAAGCATGAGATGCATGTCAATAATGTCCTCCTCTTCGGGAGAAAGCTTTTCTCCCTCCGAAAGGATTTCATCCAAATCCGCCTTGGCATTTTTAAGCGCCAAAACAAAACGGGCAAGTTCTCCGTCTTTGTCCGTTTTCTTATATTCTTTTATAAAAGAGTCGTAATCGACGTCCAAATATCGCACTACTCCCATGGCCACCCCGCCGCAAACCGGGGTACCCTTCAAAACCGTTCTTCCCATATATCCCTTCTCTATCTTCCAAATTTCGACATTCCGCGAGCCTTCTCAGCCGCCTGGACAACGTCATCCAAAGGTGCCCCAAAGGAAGCGGTGATTGCACATGAAACAGCCCCTTCCAAAATAGGTGCATCTGCTATCACAACTTTAATAGGCTCCTCCAGCAAATCCATTGCAGTCTGGGTGCTTAAGATAGCACTTCCAAGATCGCACAGTACAAGGACCCCGTCTCCGTCATTGGCCTCCTTAATGGCCTCCATAATACGTATTGTGTCGGTGCCTATGCTTCCATCCTCCATGCCGCCGCAGGCGATAATGGCCTTATGCTCGCCCGCCATCTGAAGTGCCAGGTCCCGCACACCTTCAGCAACGTTCTTGCTGTGTGAAACTATAACAATACCTACCATATTTCTGTCCCCTGCATTTTAAATAAAGTCCCTTATTGCTTCCAAAGTTAACAATGAAGATGTGGCCCCGGGATCCTGATGCCCGATGGAGCGCTCTCCAAGGTAGCTTGCTCTTCCCTTGGTAGCCTGAATTGTCTTTGTGTATTCGACTCCCATGGCCGCCGTTTCACACATTCTGGATAGAGCTGTTTTTACATCAACTCCATTTTCAATGCTGGAGTTTAAGCTCTCGTATGCGGGAATCAGTGCGTCCAGCATGGTCTTCTCGCCCTGTACGGCCTTGCCTCTCATCTGGATTCCGGCAATGGCTTCCTTAAACATTTCTCTGGCATCTTCCAGAGTGATCTCGGTCTTTCCCGCCACAGGTCCCGCAGCCTTCATGTACGCCGTTCCGTATAAAGGTCCGGAGGCTCCGCCAACCTTGGAAAGGAGTGTCATGCCAACCTTTTTTAGGGCCGCGCCTATATCCGTTTCATCCTGTGAAATAGCTGCCAAAACCTCGGTAAAACCTCTTGCCATGTTCACTCCGTGGTCCGCATCTCCGATTTCTCTGTCCAGGTCCGTAAGAAAATCCTTATTCTCGATTATCCTGTTTCCTATGGCCTCAATACACTGATAAAGTCTGGTTGACATCCCCTGTTCCTCCTCTTGTTACTTTTTCATAAAAAAGAACCCCTAAAACTGTGCTAATAGCACTTTTTATTATATCTTTCCTTGAATAAAAGTGTCAATAAAGTCCTGCAATTATTAAGATTTTTTGTGTAAAAACCACAAATATCTCATAAATTGCAAATACAACATCCTAATTCTCCCCGGCAGCGAATTATAAGAATATATTTCGACGCTATTTGTATTTACCTCGCGGTTCATACATGGTAACTTTATTTTACAAACAACACATACCCGCATATGGGAGAAAGAGGTAGAGTATGGAATTAATCACAATCGTAATCATCTTGGCTGTAATCGTACTCCTCGGCCTGATGGCCAGCGGATACGTAAAGGCACCTCCGGATAAGGCTTATATCATTTCCGGTATGAAGAAAAACCCCAAGATTCTCATTGGTCGCGCAGGCGTTAAGTTTCCTTTTTTAGAGAGAAAGGATACCCTGGTTCTCAAACAGATATCCATTGATATCAAGACCAACGGCTACGTTCCCACCTTGGACTTCATCGGTGTCGACATTGACGCAGTCGCAAAGGTAAGGGTTAAAACAGATCCCGAGGGCATCAAGGTTGCCATGAAGAACTTCCTTAACATGGACGAGCCCACAATCATCAGAGCCCTCACCGATTCCTTACAGGGTAACATGCGTGAGATCATCGGTACAGTTAAGCTTAAAGAGTTAAACACCGACCGTAAGAAATTCGGTGACGAGGTTCAGGAAAAAGCTCAGAAGGACATGAATGCCTTAGGTATCGAAATCATATCCTGTAACATCCAGAAGATTGAGGATGAAAAGGGATTGATTATCGCCCTTGGTCAGGACAACATGTCCCAGATTCAGAAGGATGCTTCCATTGCAAAAGCTCAGGCCGACAAGGACGTGGCTATTGCGGAAGCTGAAGCAAAGAGACTTGCCAACGAAGCTCAGGTTGCTGCTGAGACAGAAATTGCCGCAAAGCAGAATGAACTTCGAATCAAACAGGCAGAATTAAAGAAAGAATCCGATACACGCCAGGCAGAGGCCGATGCAGCGTACGAGATTCAGCAGCAGGAACAGCGTAAAACAATCGAGATCACAACTGCCAATGCAAACATTGCAAGACAGGAACGTGAAATCGAGCTCAGAAAGAAAGACGTTGAAGTAACCGAGCAGACTCTTGAAGCTGAGATTAAGAAGAAAGCTGAAGCCGAGAAATTCGCCCGTCAGCAGAAAGCCGAAGCAGACCTTTTCGAGCGTCAGCGTAAGGCAGAGGCTGAAAAGTTCGAGAGAGAAAAAGAAGCAGAAGCCAAGAAGATTCAGGCTGAGGCAGATCTTTTCTCAAAGGAAAAGGAAGCTGAAGGTATCAGAATGGTGGGTGAAGCTGAAGCTAAGGCCATCGAAGCCAAAGGTATTGCTGAAGCAGAGGCTATGGAAAAGAAAGCTGAAGCCATGAAGAAATACGGCCAGGCAGCAATGATCGAAATGATCGTAAAAGCCCTTCCCGACATGGCAGGCGCCATTGCAAAGCCTCTTGAGAACATCGACAAAGTTACCATCATCGATGGCGGTAACGGCGAGAACGGTGTAAACTCCGTAGGCTCCTACGTACCCGGCGTCCTTGCCAAGACAATGGAAACCGTCAAGGAAGTAACCGGCCTCGACATCGTGGACATCATGAAGGCCAACACCTACGACGCAAAGGTAACTAGAAACGTCAATGTGACAGGCCTGGATGAAGACTCCAAGAAAGCCGTTAAGGCCGCAGTCGTAACCGAAGCCGCTAAAGAGGATAAGTAAACCTCAAGTCGCAGGTGACAGAAAACAATACAATTTATAATACAAAGAGTCCCAAGGCTAACCACCTTGGGACTTTTTATACTTAAATTTACAGTTCACAGCCTCTATATATTTGTTTCAAAGGTACTCTGAGACGCTCGTTACTTAGCGAGGTATTTTCGAGCTTAGTAACGTGAGCAGTCGAAGGTAGCGAAAGCGTGCCTGCGAAGCAAATATATAGAGGCTGAGAACGTCACTTTAGTGCAAACCCTAAGCTCTCAGGTCCGCAAACCCTCCATTGCCGGTAGCCTTCTGGGCTTTCTGGGCCTTCTCGTAGGGGTTGTCATTGCCGCCGTACTTAATCTTTGTGGTGGTGGTACCGCCTGCAACATAAACCCTTCCGCATTCGGGACAAACCGCCGTATGAATCGCCACAGAGGCCTGAAGCACCTTGCCGTCGTTCTGAGCTGCCTTCTTGTAGGCATTGGACACGTGCTCCTGCTCATGGGCCCGCACTGCCGATGGTGCCTGGGTGGGGGAGATATGAGCAGCCGACTTAAAGGAAACCATCTCATTGGAACCGTCCTGATACTTGCGGTTCTTACAGGTCTGGCACTCTCTTGTGGGCTTTGTCTTCTCGCTTTTTTCCATGCCTGCAGTCTTGTTGTCCACCTTGGGTTTATTCCCGTTGATGGCAAGGGTTCCTGCTGCAGCTTCTGAGGAAGCATCAGTTTTTCCCAAAGCGGATGTGGGAATTAAACCGACATTTCCGCCGCCGTTAATAGACATGGGGTCGTTTCCAAAAGTTAACATTGCTGTCACCTCCTGTACTTATGCGGGTTGCTTCTCCTGTCTGGCAAAATAGTGAATCCAATCTGCCTTGAAATAATAGATTAAGAATATTATAGCACTGACTGACCAGGTAAGGGGATATGCCCAGAAGATTACGTTAACCTTAGGGATAATCCTTACTATGATCGTTATGTATGTGATACGTAACAGGCACCAGCTTGAAAGCATAACCGCCATTGGAACGGTGGTTTTGCCGGCACCCCTTAAAATGCCTGCCAGGCAATGGTTAAGAGCTAAGAGGCAGTAAAACAGGCTCTCGGTTCTGGCCTGGGCTGCTCCTACACTTAATACATCGGCTTCAGAGCTGAACATCCTTAGAAGGATGGGTGCAAGGCTGAACACAAGAATTCCTATGACTTCGGCACAGCCCACGCTTATGGCGGAACCGATTCTTGCGCCCTTCTTGACTCTGTCGTAGTTGCCGGCTCCAAGATTCTGGCTGGTAAATGTGGTAAGAGCCATGCACATGCATGTTATGGGAAGGAAGGCAAAGCCCTCAAGCTTGAAGTAGCTTCCGCAGCCCGCCATTGCCACAGAACCAAAGGCGTTGATGTTGGACTGAACCACCACGTTGCCGATGGCTATAACGCTGTTTTGGATTCCCGTGGGAAAACCGATTTTGAGCTCCTTTGCCAGAATATCCCTGTTGATTCTGATTTTGTTTAAATATATTCTGTGAGGGCCATCAACTCTTAAGAGTTTGGTGAAGGCCAGGACCATGCTTAAGAACTGAGCTATGATTGTGGCTGCTGCCGCTCCGCCGATTCCAAAGCCCAAAACCTTCACGAACAAAACATCGAGAATTGTGTTGGTTACCGTACTTACTATCAGGTAATACAGGGGGCGTTTGCTGTCGCCCACAGCCTGGAACACGCTGCAGCATGCTGAATATCCCACGTTTCCGAGGCTTCCCATGAAAAATATCTTAAAATACAGGACGGAATTGGGCATTACATCTTCGGGAGTGCCCATCCACCTGAGAAGTACGGGGGTGAAGAAATATCCCCATATGGTGAGGACAATGCCCATAATTGCGGCAAAAGCCAAAAGTGTATGAGCCGCATCGGAAACACCTTCCATATCCTTTGCACCATACTTCTTACCTATAATGACTGATCCGCCCATAAAAAGGCCCATAATAAATCCAACCATCAGGAAAATTAAACTTCCGGTTGTGCTCACGGCGGCCAGTGCTTCCTTGCCCAAAACGTTGCCGACTACCACAGAATCCACAACATTATAGAGCTGTTGCAAAAGCTGCCCCATAAACAGAGGCAGCGCAAAGAATACAAGTTTTTTAGTTATAGAACCTTCTGTCATTACAAATCCTTTTCAAGTATAACAATTGCACCTTCTCCATGCTCGCGGTGCCCACGAATCATATCCTCTTTCGGATAATCTTTAATCCCGTTTCCGTTCCAGGGATCGGCGGCAATAAGCTTGTCACCATCATGCCCCACCAAAAGGAGGCAATGCTCATTGCTTATCCATGTATACTTCTCACCGGAGTCCTTAAGAATCCATGAGGGACCCTCACGGGCGGGAAGCATGTCAATTCCGGTCCAGTAGAGAACCGGGACGTTTTTATCGATATATTCCGATACAAGTTCCTCCGTATCCTTGTGGGATACCTCCAGAGCCTCATAGGGGAGTTTCTTTTCGGAAAAATAAGCCGTCAGGGCCTTGATTATAACCTTCGGGAAGCATCCGAAGGAATTGGAATCGTAGGGAGAACCCACAAAGGCCTCGTTTGGGTCCGGGCCGTAGGTTACACCATCCTTCTCCTCGAACCAGTCTTTCTCAAGATAATTGTCGATAAAATCTCTTATATCTACATCTATGCCCAAAAACTTTAAATACATCATTGCGGAGATTGTCTCACAGCCTGTGGGATAATCGGGGCTCTGGTTGATGTAGGGCACTTTAATTTCTTTTCTCATCAGTTTATTACCACCACGTTGTTGCTTTCGGCCTGCTTTAGTGATTTTCTGGTGGTGATGTCGAAGGTACATCCCTTAAATACCAGAACGGAATCATCTGTAATATATACGAAATCGCTGTTGCTTCCTCTGTCCTGGAATACGCAGTTATTGAATGTAACCTGGCTTTCGCTTCTGCATTCCACCTGACTGTAGCCCTCATCAAAGGTGAAGGTACAATCGTCAAACACCACGTTCTCCGTAGCGCAGAAATCCACAAGTCCATAAGAGCACTCACGGATCTTGGACATTCTGCAAAGAATGTTCTTGCTGTCGTAGGCGCCTATTCCGTAGGTGCCGCAGCCATAAAGATCTACGATGGACAGGGTTATCTCATCGCAGCTTTCAAAGTTTAATACGTCACCGGCACAGGAGCCTCTCTCAGGGGTGTGGCCTGCAACTATGTTAAACAAAGATATATTTGTACAATTGTAAAAATCTATAACATTCGCATATCTTGGCTCACAGACCAGCTCTGCCTGTTTTGATACGTCATCACACATTATGGTGAGATTATCAATGTTCAGAAGAAGAAGCTCATTTCCGTCAAAACGCTCAGATGATGCCACAGTGGGCTCCGAAATTTCATATTGCTCATCATATGAAATCATATTGAGGCCTTCTATGGCTTCTGAAATATTGTAGGTGCCGGGCGAAAGATGAATAATCCTGTTGGATTCTATAGCCTCCACAAACTCCAGGGCGTTTGAAACATACACTTCCTCCTGAGGTGCCACAGAACTCCCTGTAAGATCCTTTTCCACCTTGGCTCCGGAGGTCGAGGATTCTTCAATGCCACCGGCGTAGGTATCATAATCCTCCACGGGGGCAGCTTCCTCTTCAGTGTAGAGCTCTACCTCATTATCGGGCTCATGAAATATAATCCTCTTTAGTTTGCTGTATATTGACCATGGTCCGGAACATCCGACCAGCATGGACGCTGCCACAACAAGTGACACAAGTGTCAATATTTTCCTCTTCATACTCTCACCTCAGGCTTTTAAAGCCAAACATCTCCGCTATGGATTTCTTAAAGCCACCGTTTATCACTTCAAAGGTTGAGCCTTCAATGTGAGGCTCAGGGAACCTCTCGTTCCATTTCTCCACCAGTTTCTCTGACAGCAAATTACTGACATCTGTGTCAATTTTTTTAGCTGCAGGAACAAGATATAAAGCAATAAGGACTCTTAAATCTATGTGGAAGCCTTCAATCTGGCGTTTCTTTAATGTGGCTTCCTCTTCCTTGACCTTGTCGTAAAGGGCATCTACAGCAGCATCCACATCTTCTGCCTTCATCCCTTCAAGAGCTGCCTCAAGTTTATCCTTGTATCTCTTAAAAGCAGGCTCATAGTTCTTCTTGTTGAAGTTCTTAAGGAACTCCTGCTTATCAGTAAGCAAATCATAGGTTATCATTCTTCTGCTCCTCCTCATTTTTGCCCCTGAAGGGTACAAATCTAAATAACATTGGATAGACACCGGCAATCAAGAAGATTATCACGCCGTATCTTAAGGTTCTTACAAGATGTGACAACAAAGTGCCGTTTGACAGAAAGTCCTTCGAAAACGGAAGCTTAAGCAAAATGTTAAGACCAAAGTACAGAAGACCCGCCAAAGCAATTCGAAGAATTGCGCTAAGGGGGCTTCTTGTCTCCTTAAAGTTCACATACTTTTTCTCAAAGGGTTCACTTAACATGAATCCCAAAAGCAGTCCGTAGGATGCAAAGTAGTCGTTGATGTCACAGTAAAACATGCCGATGCCGCCAAGAACTGCCAGGATCACAAATATCACTCTTCTGTCACTGATTCGTCCGTATAATGTGGAAACGAAAATCATTACCGCAAGGCCCAAAACCCATCCGCATAAAACATCCGTAGGGAAGTGGCATCCAACAACCACTCTTGAAAAACCTACCAAAAAGCTTAGCACAACCGCAATTATAGCAAAGGTTTTCTTATGATTCTTCGCATATCTTGCTATGGAAGAATACGTTAACGCTGCATTTGTGGAATGACCGCTGGGGAAGGAATAACCCTGAGCCGCAATATCATATAAATCCGCATCGGAATCCACGGGTCTTAAACACTTAATTCCCTCATTGTCAAAATACGGTCTTCTTCTGAAGAAAAGGTTCTTAATCATGGGAGCGGCACATAATCCGAGGCAGATTGTCGTTCCTATTTTCCTGCCCATCTCCTTGTTATATACCAGATAAATGAAACTCATTATTGCGATGAGTATCATTTCCTCGCCAAAGGCGGAAAACTGTGAAACAAAAGAAATTACCCCTTCCGGAATATGAGCCTGAAGCCACTCCATCAGAGCCACTTCCCAGTCAAAAGAAAAGCTGTAGCCTTCAAATACCATATAAGGTCTCCTTTGCGTTTCGATTCTTAATCCTGTAATATAATATTATACCATTAAACCACGATTTCTACATCAGGGAATAATAGTCAGGGGTGTACAGCAAATGAAGAAAAACTACAAGATGGTGGTTTCCTACGACGGAAGCCGCTACAAGGGATGGCAGCGCCTGAAGGATCAGGATCTGACTGTTCAGGGAAAGTTACAGGAGGTTCTTGACAAACTTGAGGGGGAATTTGTGGATGTGACAGGTTCAGGCCGCACAGACGCCGGAGTTCATGCCTTAAATCAGGTGGCCAACTTCCATCTGTCAGTGGATATGACCCCAAAGGAGATTCATGAATACCTGAACCGGTATCTTCCGGATGACATTGCTGTCATTTCTGTTGAGGAGGCAAGCGACAGATTCCATGCCAGATTCAATGCCCTAAATAAGACATATCGCTATACCATCCGTACTTCCCCCATTCTTGACGTGTTTAAGAGGAAGTATGAATATCAGTATGTGGACCACGACCTTGATCTTGATGCCATGAGAAAGGCCGCCGAACACCTTACCGGAACCCATGATTTCATGAGCTTTTGCGGCAACAATCACATTAAGAAATCAACAGAGAGAACTCTCTACTCAATAGATATAACAAGAGATAACGACCTGGTTATCATAGACTTCACCGGAAACGGCTTCTTACAGAACATGGTTCGAATCCTTACAGGAACCCTCATCGAGGTAGGGGCAGGCCTTAGGGATGCGGATTCCATGCCCTCACTCCTTTCTGTCAAGAAACGTTCAGAGGCTGGCTTTATGGCTCCCGCCAAGGGTCTTACCCTTTTAAAGGTCGTATATCCTGAGGAAAACTAATGCGCTATTACATTTCAGATTTGCACTTTTTCCATGAAAACTTAATCAAAGCAATGGATAAAAGGGCCTTCGACTCAGTGGAGGCCATGAACTCATATATGATTGAACAGTGGAACTCTGTTGTTCGCAAAAATGACGAGGTTGTCATTTTGGGAGACCTATCCATCGAGCGCTGGGACAAAACAGAACCCATCGTCAAGGAACTAAAGGGCAAGAAATACCTTGTTACCGGCAATCACGACAAGTTTGTGAAGGACAAGTCCTTTGACCAGTCCCTTTTCAAATGGGTGGGCCCCTACCTTGAAATGAAGGATAACAACAGAAAAGTTGTGCTTTGTCACTACCCCATCATGTGCTACAACGGCCAGTATAACTTCAGTAAACACGGCAATTCCAAGACCTACATGCTCTACGGCCATGTTCACAATTCCTACGATTATGAGATTATAAAAGATTTTATCAACGACACGCGTGTCAGAACTCGGAGCATAAAAGATGCAGAGGATGAGATTTCCATCCCCTGCAACATGATTAACTGTTTCTGTATGCGTTCAGATTACAAGCCCCTGACCCTTGATCAGTGGATTGCTCTCGAAGAAAACTCTTAATTACCAGTCGCTGTCCCAATCGGAAGATCCCGAATCCCAACTGTCAGAGCTGTCCCAGCTTGAACCCGAATCCCAGCTGCTCCAGTCAGAATCGCTTGAGCTGTAGGAGTAGTATGAGGATGAGTTAGAGTCATACCCCCCGAAATTATCGCTGTAATAATCGGAATCCTCAAAGTCCGTAATGGATCTGTCCCAGTCATCCGTCTCATAGTAGTCCGGATTAACCGCGAAATCCGCCGGAAGATAATCATCCTCCAGAGGCATATAATCGTCATCATAGTAATCGTACAGGTAGTAATCGTCCCCGTAACCCACTATGACATCATTGTCATAATTGTAATACCTTGGTGTGGTTCGATCACCCAAAAGAGACAGGCTTACTATCATGGCTATTATCAATGCGGGCCATAACAGCTTCTTTATCTTATCGTAGAGATCCTTCTTCTTAAGGAAAAGGAATAAGAAGATCAGAGCCACAACAATAACCGGAAGCAGACTCCAAAAGTCGGAAGCCACAATTCCCAGGGCCAGCATGGCAAAGATGCCCTTGAAAAGATATCCTATGGTCATAAGAGAACAGCCCGGATTAAATCCCTTGCTGCGGGAATTCGCCCCACTTCTTGTGCCGGCGCTTCTTCTGGCCATATTGTTTTCCTTCTGGTTAAGAATCTCACTCTTTAACTTAAGGTAAATCTCGTTTACCGCATAGGCTTCATCGGTGCCCTTATATCTTACGGCACGGGTTCCGTCGGCCTTGTTCTTGTAAACTATGAAATTCTCCCCGTCCTTATAGATACCGAAGGCCTTGGGTTTCTTATAATCGATTCCAAGGAAAAATCTTGTGATCTCATAAGGGGGCAAATTGTGGGCTGCATACCATGCAAACAAGTCGTCCATAGTCTGGGGTGTCTTGTCAGCCATTCTCTTAATGTTGGCATTTACGGCACCACAGTGAGGACATTTTTCCATGGTATCTTCGAACATTCCGCCACAGTATTCGCACTTAATCTTCATAAAGTCTGTCCTTTATATCCTTTATATCCGGCAGAAGAATCTCCGTCTCCGGCCGCCTGTCACCAAGTACAAACGAATAACAATAGTCACCCATAAAGTGACTCTCACAGTAGATTTTATCACAAGACTCATCAAAGGAAAAGGAATCCGCAATTCCCTTTATGCCTTCACCGCTCAGCTTAACAAAGCTTTCCTTAAGAGTCCATATTTTGTAAAAATCGCTCTTCTCCTTAATACTCTTATATTCTTCTTCGGAGAAAAATCTTTGTGCCACTCTGAGATTTGGCTGTTTTTTCATAAGTTCGATATCGCATCCGACACGTGTGTCAGAAATTGCGCACATGGCCATATCTCCCGAGTGGGAAAGGCTAAAATATACCGGGTTGCCCTCAAGATAGGGCTTGCCGTTTTCCTCGGTCTTTACGGGAGTGGAGAGGCTTATGTTTTCTTTTTTCAAAGCATACATAAGAAGGGCTCCCACCGCAAGAGAGCGATATTTGTCGGGAATGCATTTAAGCCTGTCGATTTTCTCCCTTCGACAGGCCGGCATAAGTTCGTATAAACTTTGAAAGAGCCCCTCATCTCCAAGGGGCTCTATGTTTGTTATGTAAACTTTCGTTTTCATCCTTTATTCTTCGTTTGAAGAAACGTTGCTGTAGTTCACATCATCCAGATCACCTAAGTCGATGATGGTTCCTTCAGCGCCCTGTACCTTGGGAAGCTGACCGTTCCATTTCTCAATGGTGGCGTTCTTAAGTACGTTGGGTGTCAAGGACTCTTCAAGGAGCTTGTTGGCTTCTGCCTCAGCCTCTGCCTGAACCTTTAAAGCATCTGCCTCTGCCTGAGCGTTGCGAAGTTTAACCTTTGCATCTGCTTCAGCTTTCTCAACAGCTGTCTTATTCTCGATCTGCTGGGTCTCATAGGCCATCTGAGCCTGCTGTTTCTGAGCGATCTTGTTGTTGTACTCATCATCGAAGGTTGCGTTGGTAACTACTACCTTGTTGATCTTAACAACTTCTGAACCATACTTCTCATCAAGAGATTTCTGGATGTTGTCCTTTACAAGGGGCTCAAGAATGTTACGGTTGGTAACATCGTTGGGCATCAGTGACTTTGATGAACCCTTTAAAGCTGATGCAACCAGGTTCTCAGATACAAGGTTGTTCTTGTAATCCGAAACGTTTGCATAAATCCATGAGCTCTTTGAAGGGTTAATCTGGTAGGTAACTGTTACTCCGCTGAAGAACACTTCGTTACGCTCTGCTGTCTCAGCGCTTATGGTATCGCTGAATGTAATATCCTGCTGTTTGTTGTTCACCTTCTGAATTTCCTGAACGAAGGGAATCTTAAAATTGATTCCGTTGGGTACTACCGAATTGGAAATCTGTCCGAAGGTTACTCGAACTCCGGTGTATCCTGTGGGAATAATTGCAAAGCTGTTAGATATTACGATAAGTGCCAGTACTGCAATAACCACAATACTTACAATCTTTCCAAAACCTTTTTTCTCTTTCATACTTTTCTCCTCTTTCTTAAGGACCGATGTTTGATTTGTTTGTCGTCCTTATGCTCATATTCTACCGCGGCCCCATATCCCAATAAAGGTATACCTTCGCGAATTATAAGCGTTTATTTCGCCATGCCTCTGCAATAAAGAATGTGCTGACTCTTCTACAGGAATTTCTCAATGGCTGTCTGGAACTCCTTTAAAGCCTCCGTATCATTGTCCTCTACGGCATGAGTAATGCAGTGAGTCACATGCTCATTGATTATTTCCTTTCCAAGGCCGTTAAGGGCAGACTTGGAGGCGGAAATCTGAATCAGCACCTCAGCGCAGTCCACATCCTCCTCAATCATTCTCTTTACATATTCCAGATGTCCGATAATCCTGGAGATTCTGTTTAACTGACGCTTCTTCTCCGCAGGATCGTGATGATGACTGTGCTTATGTTCAATCTTTTCTTCCAATTCAATCTTCTCAGACATAATACCCTCCGATTCGCTTATACAACAGTATATCACAAACCGAAGGGTATATTAATATGCTACTCTTCCCAGAATAATTCATCCAGGGTCTTGTTAAGTGCTTTGCAAATTGCGATGCAAAGGTTAATCGTCGGGTTGTAGTCACCCTTCTCGATTGCATTTATTGTCTGCCTGGAAACCCCCACCTTGTCAGCTAAATCCTGCTGCGACATGTCAAAGGAAGCTCTGGCAGACTTGAGTTTAAGATTCTTCATATCAGTCTTCCTTCTTGTCTATTATACTCTTAATTATAATTGCAATCTCTATATAAATCAGTAGGGCGGCAGCCGCAAGATTGGCTCCTCCCATGAAGGAAACTTTGCCGTCTGTCATAATTCTTCCTGAGGCAATGGCTCCCACTCCAATGGCCAGATTAACCAGACTAAGGATTCCCACCACGATAATAAGAAATCTCTTGTTCTCACGAAGAGAGAAATATGCGTCCTTCATAATAAGGGGTGTAGCCACAACAGCCACCATAACAACCACAACAAAAATGCAGAGCATGGATTGTTCCATGGGAATCTCTATCTCGAAAAGGCCCGAGCACGCCACAAGGGCTAACATAATAAGGGCTGTGAAAAAGCCATACTTATAAGCCTTACCCTGCTCTGCAATCTGTCTCTCATCATATTTGGGAACATTCTTGTCATCCTTGGTTCCAAGGACCATTAAAAGAGCTGCCAGAAAGCCTCCGAAAATCAATCCGAAAAGGGCTCCTACAACAACTGGCTTGGGATGGGTTTGATCCTCTGCAAAATAAATTGTTGCAAACATGGCTGCCACAGTAGTTAAAAGCCCGGCAAATATTATCTTAAGCTTGGTTGCTCTCTTTAGATGCAGACCTTTCTTCTCTTTATCCATTACAGGCTCCTCTTATTCCTTATCTCTAAGACCGCTCTTTGTCCAGAAAAATGCTGCAACAGCTCCGCATACAACGAACATTGCTGTGCTGATAAGTACGTTGGCGTCAGGATTGATAACCTGGCCCAAAGTAAGCGCAAACAAATTGTTTATAAAATGGCAGATCATTGTGGGAACTACCGAGTTAAACTTGTAAGCAATATATCCATAAAGTAAGCCTAAGGGAAGAACGTAAATTCCCTGGATCAAATTCATGTGGAAAACTCCGAAGAGAATGGCACTGATAACAGCCACGCCAACAATTGTGAAGGCCTTCTTGGAACGCTGTACAATAATACCTCTCATGGCAAGCTCTTCGGAAACGGGAGCAAGAATAACTCCGGAAATAAGACCGATTACGCTGTTGCCACCGCCAAGAGCCATATCGAGAGCCTGAGTCATAAACTCAGCTGTCTTGGGGAAGAGGGCACATGCAGCAACGGAAAGAACACTTGCCAAAGCCCAGCCTCCAAGGGAAGCAAACACGATAAAGAGAATGCTGTTAACGTTCTTAAGCTTAGGCCATACAGGTTTATAAATTCCTGCCAATTTATCCTTCTTAACATATCCGTTATAATACCAGATAGCAAAAACCAGTACAGTAAGAAGTCCGCCAACAAACTGAGCGTACATAAGGACATCCGGATTCGTTGCTATATCCTGGGCGCTCTGCTGAATCTTGGCAATGTCTCCGCCTGCGGCTAAGGCTGCCTTAACTCCTGCCACTGCAGAAACGATGATGGTTCCTGCTACCTGAAGAAGAAGAAATGCTGCCACAACCCAAAGTCCAAATAATACTGTGGTCACCTTATTGGGCTTTGCAGGCTCATTGTTTACGGGTACCTGATTGTTTAAGTTCTGATTATCCATTTCCTATCTCCTTTTCCTCTTATGGGCGGTCACATCCGACCTGACCCTACCATCCATACTTTATCATCCATATTACATTTTGTCAACTATACTTTACATTTTGTCGTTAAAAAATTTTAGGGCCTCCTGCAGGAAAGCCCTAAAATACTGAATTCTTTAAATTATTTGGATGTGAAAAATCTTCCCTTTCCCTTTCTCTTTGCGTCATAGAGAAGGGCATCTGCCATCTTTATGGTGTCGGTTATCAGCACCATGGGCTCAGGAACCGAAATACCTCCGGAGATGTGAAGGGGAACATCACTCGATACTCTTGAAAGTCTTCTGTTGACCTTCTTAAGTCGTTCCAGAGTTTCCTTGTCATCAAAACTCGACAGAATAAGGAATTCATCTCCTCCGTATCTTATAAGTTCTCTGTCATTAAAGTATTCTCTGAACAGGGCTGTCACACGTAGAAGCGCATTGTCTCCGTTCCCGTGACCGCCGGTATCGTTAATCTGTTTAAAATCGTCAATATCTATAATGGCAATAGCCTTAACACCCTCAAAGTCATTCTCGGCAATTCTCTCATCCAGAGCACGTCTGTTATTGAGTCCCGTAAGGCCGTCCCTCATGGACAGTTCCTTAAGCTTGGTCTCCATATACATGTTGTTATAAAGAGTAAAGTAGTTCTTGAGAATAACAGTGACGTCAATAAGAATGAAGATAATTATATTCATCATTCCGGTGGAGAAGCCGCCATTGGAGTCAAAGCTTAAGTAACACAAATATATTCCCGCAGATATAATAACCGCCGTGCTGTGAAAGGGGTTAAGGTTAAGGAACACGGAAACCGCCATCATAACCGTAGCCGCAACCCAGTAGGAACCTCCGCCATGACGCACATCCAAGGTGGTTATGGTTAAGCCCCAGGCAACAATCAGCGTGTGATAGGTGTATCCCACAAGGCTCAGACGCCTTCTTTCATAAAGAGACGTATTTCTCTCTGCCGCCGAAAGCACAAGGTCCGTTCCAAGGGATGCCACTGCCAGAATCGCATACAAAGACATATACACCTTCATAAGAGGATTCTGATGGTTGTATTTAAGGTAACCGAAAATCAGCATAAAGACTTCCATTCCGATAATGAAACGAAGAATCACATGCTCCGACTTTGCAGCTTTTCTATACTGTTTGTGTGTAAACTCCCTGATTGAAAGGAAGTCCTCTTTGGTGAACTTTCCAAGCAGTTTCTTAATCATGCTACCTATTATACATATTTATACGGGAAAAACAAACTATTTTCCGTTTAAAAATTCACCCATATGGCCTATCATCAGATGGTCCTCGGTATCCTGAGAGGATTCCCATACAATGATTCCGGCACATTTATAGCGCTGAATCATATCAAGCTTAAGCTGGAGAGTCAGCGGATTTTCATAGGAAACGTACCATCCGTAGTACTCTGATGAGGGGTCGTTGTTATAAAGATAGGTAGCCCCTGCAACCTTGTCATAGCCAAAGTTCCATCCGGTCTTTGCCCCGTTATCGGAATTATCGAATTTCTCACCGAATACATATGTATCGCCCTGAAGGTCGTAGGTGTAACCCTTAACAGCCTCCTTCTCCCAGGCAAGGGTGTCATCCACCGTTGCGGAATCCCCGTTGTAGTGAGCTGTGGTGTCAATCTCAACGTTCACAACACTCGAAGGTATCTCATCGGCCTTAATCTTAAACCAGGTGGTGTACATGGGTGAGCCGATGTTAATCTTTGAGGCGGGCATTCCTCTGTTTACAAAATACGCAATTCCGCTCTTTGTAAGGGATGTGCTGGAGGCATGGCCTGTAACTCCGTCCCAGTTTCCGGCCAGGTCATAGGTCATTATGTTGATAAAATCCAAATAGGGCTCAAAGGCCGGCCAATCCTGGCAGGGAAGAGTCCATCCTGTGGAACCTGAGGCGCAGGAAGTGATAAGTTTCTCTCCTTCGCCGAATTCCGTGGTAAATCTCTCCCTCATTTCCTTTAAAAGAGCCGCATAATTCTCGTTGTCCTCCTTGGGTGTTCCCCAGATGGGGCAGCCTTCATCCGAATCATCCTCAGGCCATCTCTCGCCGTCGGGGTCACCTGCAGGATACTCCCAGTCTATGTCAATTCCCGCAATCCAGGGGTATTCCTTCATCAACTCAACACAGCTGTCGATGAAGCTTGTACGTCCCTCAGGGGTATAACACATCTCCGAGAAAAAACCGCTGTCGCTCCATCCACCCACAGATATCATAATCTTCACGTCGGGGTATTTTTCAGCATATATTCCGTACTGGGTAAAGTGATTTCTTGGGGAATCGTTAAGTTCAGATTTCTCCTGATCCTCAAAGTCAGCCTCGGGATAGGTTGAAACACAGGCAAATCTGGTTCTGGGTTCCTTTCCCGCAGCCCTCCGGTCAAAGGTTGAATCTGTGGTTCCGTCATCGGGGAAAACTTCGAAGAAAGCATGGTTAACCATTGTTACGGAATCCCAGGCTATGCTTCCAACTTCTCCGCCCGCTTTGGCATCCTTGCTTCCAAGGTTCCAGTTTGGATAATAGGTGATAATCTGCTTTCCGCCCTTTTCAAATCTGGGGTCTGCTTCTTCCGTGGCAGTTTCTTCACCGGCCTTTTCACTTGTGGTTTGTGGGGTACTTGCAGAACATGCAATTAAAGATGCGGTCATTACCGCACAAAGTAATACTGATAATAATCTCTTTTTCATAAAAGAATCCCTCCAATACACTCATTTTATATTGAAGGGATTCAAGTTTACTATTTCTAATCTTGTTATTTTTTGTCTAATCTTGGTGAGTTTTATAAATCGTGAAGAATATTGATGCACATGCGGCCGTTATGATAGGGACATTTCCAGGGTTCCACAATGGGAAGATTCTTCGGAAGTCCGTCCTTATCAACCTGAGAGTACCACTCCTTGCCGGTTCTTTGATCTATCATATTCTTCTTTATGTATTTCCAGATATCCTCGGCGGCGTCGGCAAATTTAAGTGCCTCTGCGCTGTTTCCCTCTCTTAATGCCTTTTTGGCTGCATTGGCAAATCCAAGAACCGCCTCCGCCTGAACCCACCAGATCCTTGTGGTATCGTCCACTCCGGCTTCATTCTCATTGAGAAGGGAGTGATTCACATAGGCGGTTTCATATACATTCTCAGCAAGATCCATTGTTATGGGGCTTATAAGTCCCTTGTATTTTCCATCGTCAAGAATATCAAGGCCCCTGTCCGTAAGCCAAGAGGTTTCTATATCGTGACCGTAGGAGTGCAAATCGATCAATGAATTGTAATCCTTGTCGAAAAACACCTCCTGTCTTGAAAGGGAGGGATTGTAGATTTTACCTGAAAAAATATCAAGAATAAATCTGATGTCCCGTGAAACGGTCTCGGGCTCATCCTCCGGAATTCCAAAGTATCCAAGGCAGATGTCATTTTCTTTGATGACCCTTAAGTATTCCGTGTAGGCCTCGAATACGTGAAGAAGGGTGTTCATGGTGCGTCCCGCTTCCACTCCGTTCTCCGACAGCTTCTCGTTGCCTGCAGGATGAAAGTCTCTGGTAAAGGCCTCAAGATAGCCTGATTCGTCCCTGCACTTTTCCTCTATGGTTTTCCTTAATTTATAGGCAAGTTTCAGGGCCTCGGTGTTTTTGGAGGCATCAAAATAGGATGACAGGGCATATATTGCAAAGGCCTGATTATAGGTGTGCTTGGTGTCATCCTCTATGACTCCGTCATATTTAAGAGCCCAGTAAACACCGCCGTTTATGTTGTCGATGCAGTACTTCTTAAGGAAGTCGTAGGCGTGCTTCGCCTCCTCCAAAAGGCTCCTGTCTTTAATTAACATATAAGCGTTTGAGAAAAACCACAGGATTCTACTGTTAAGAATACAGCCTTTTATGGCGCTTTTATCAAGCTTTAAATCAAAGGACAAAAGACCATAGTATCCCCCATATTCATCGTCCCTTAAGTTCTTCCAAAAGGGGATAATCCCACGGGTAAGGTGAGCATACATCTCCTTCTTCATGGTATCAAACATAGCGTAACCCCTAAAAAACTATTTTGTACTCTCAAATACAGCTCTTGCTATTGAATAATCCTCTCTGTTATAAGGAATAAGCATTGCCTGGAAAGCGTGGTAAACATCCGATTTGCCGGGCCATACGGTTCCCTTTAGCTCATTGTTCTCATCCAGCTGATGGAACCAGGAACCTGTTAAATGGTCCAAAACCACATTGTCCAGGTACTTCATGAATGCGGCGTAGTCATCCTTGTATTTGCCCTGTCCCGTAAGTCTGAAAAGAACTGCCGAAGTGTTTATTGCCTCCGCCAGAGTCCAGTGCATTCTGTCCCTGACCACGGGTTTACCTTCCCAGTCGGTGGTATAGACAATTCCTTCGGCGCCGTCGGCATTCCAGCCGTCCTTCACAGCTCTGCCGTAAAGTCTGCAGGCACTGTCCACATAGTCATCCTTCTTGTTCGGCTTGGCACTGAGGGCCCATTCTGCCACCAGTCTCGCCCACTCGATTCCATGGCCCGGTGTGGCGCCAAAGGGCTTAAAGGGATCGTCGGGTTTGTCCTTATTCTTATCAAGGTCAGGCTTCCAGTCCACGGTAAAGTGCTCAGGAATCCTGTAATCGTTATATTTAGCCCACTCCAAAACGTGGTCAATAATTCTGCCTGCTCTGTTTCTGTACTTAAGGACCTTCTCTTCATCTTCGGGGCATGAAGCCAAAGCTTCAAAAGCATCTGCCGCCGCAAGAAAAGCTTCCACGGTATGCATGTTGGCATTTATTCCACGGTACTCATCAAGCACCGTAAACTCCGTGTTCCAGGTGTCACAGGAAAGGCCCTCTTCCTCGTTCCAGAAGTATTTATCATAGGTTAAAAGAGCTTCCTCAAAAAGTTCTTTAGCCCCATCAATCCCTGCAAGGAGGGCGCTTGAAGAAGCCAGTATTACAAAGGCATGGGCATAGCACTGCTTGGTGGGAACAATCTCTCCATTGCAGGTCAAGCCGGCATACCAGCCACCGTTAACCTTGTCGTGAAGTTCTCCTCTTAAGCCCTTGATGGCAGCTTCGGCAAGTTCCTTACATCCTTCCACTCCCATCATGGCACCCATGCTGTAGACATGAGCCATACGGCTGGTTATCCAGGTTTCCCTGTTTCTGTCCTTCCAAGGGGTTCCGTCATCCCCAAGATAGTAGCTTCCGCCTCCGGGAGAAGGGAATCTTCGCCCAAAATTAAGAAGGCCCAGGGCCCCCTCATTTAAAAACTCTTTATTTTCCGGTGTATCCAAAACATATTTGCTGTTCATTATGCCTTAGCCCTCTCTATCTCCTTAAGAGTCGGTAATGCCGGAATTCCACCGGGTTTCTCCACACAAAGTCCACCCGAAACGGCGCCGTATTTTCCGGCGGTTTCAAGAATGTCCATAGTGATGTCTTTTGTATTTTTTACTCCCTGACGAAGTAAGCTTGAAAGGAAGCCTCCCCAGTAGGCATCTCCTGCACCGGTGGTATCTACGACCTTAACCTTCATGGCAGGAATATTTGCCTGTTGAACTTTCCCGTTATTTCTGAAATAAATTCTGGCACCGTCCCCGCCTAAGGTAAGGACAATAACCGTAATATCATTCTCACTCATGAAGGAAGGAATGTTATCCTCTCCTCCCACAAAATCCAGTTCCTCATCGGAAATCTTAAGTAAATCTGCCAAGGGGAAAATCTTTTCGGACTCTCTCTTGCAATCTTCAAAGCTCCAGATTTTGTCTCTGTAGTTAATGTCGAAGCTGACGATTTTACCAAATTCCCTGGCTTTCTTTAATGCAGTCAAAACCGCATCTCTCTCAGGTAATCCCGACTGGCTTACGCTGCCTGCATGGACAAGGTCCCATTCACTGAAATCTACCTTTGCCACATCATCTTCTGACAAAAGCATGTCCGCACCGGGCTTTCTTGCAAAGGTAAAAGAGCGGTCTCCACTCTCATCCAAAGTTACAAAAGCCAGAGTAGTGGTGGCTTCATCAGTTAAATCAGGGGCCAGAATCTCCACCTTATCCTTCTTTAAGGTGTTAACAAGGAGTCTTCCGAAATCGTCGTTTCCAAGTTTCCCTAAAAAGCCTGCCTCAATTTCGTTTCTGGCAGCACTGACAGCCACATTGGCGGGAGCTCCGCCGGGATTTGCAGTATAGGAATTATCCATTCCCTTTATGGGAGTAAAATCAATCAGCATCTCGCCGATACAAAGTATTTTCATATCTTCACTAAGCCTCCAAAGGCTTCACCGAATGTCTCTCAATAAGGGTTCCTGCCACCAGCACACGCCCTACGGAGTAATTCGGATTCTCAATTTTCTCAAGTATTATTCTTATGGCGTTTATAACCATGGCGTCCGTATCAACGCCGTAAGTTGTAATCTTCGGGGAACTCATCTCCGAATAAATGAAGTTATCAAAGCCCACCACGGAAATATCCTCAGGCACACGATAGCCTTCCTTCTGAAGCTTCTTCACCAGATCGAAGGCCACTGCGTCGGAGTTGCACACAAAGGCCGTGGGCATCTTCTTTGGTAAAATCAGCTCTATCTTATCACCCTCATCATCACGGTCCTCAATAAGCCATTCTTTCTTTGTCTCAAGGCCTGCCGCAAGCATCGACTTATAGTAGCCGATATATCTGTCCATGATGCTGCTGGTGCTTCTTATGCTTCCAACAAAAGCAATCTCTTTATGTCCCTTATGAATAAGGTAGTTGGTCAGAATTCCCGATCCGAATACGCTGTCACTGATAACCGCGTCTTCCTGAATATCCTCGTCATAGAAGTCCATGTAAAGGATGGGCTTATTGAATGTCTTAAGCATGTTTAAGTACTTCTTGGACATCTGTCCCAGTACTATCATTCCCTCTATCCTGTCGGTTGTAAGAAGCGCAGGAGGCTCTAAATCCTTCTCCTTCTGCCTTACAATGATCTCCAGCATTCCCATTTGCTTCTGAGCCGAAAGCATCATCATTGTCTTCTCGTGAAGTCTGCTGTAGTAAGCATCCTTTGTGATGAAGTGCTCACTTATGATAATGCCGATGTTGTGGCCTTCACCGGTCTTCTCCCTCTTGCTTCCGGTGTAGTGGTATCCCATTTCCTCCGCTTTTTTGACTATCAGTTCGCGGACTGCATCGCTGACACCTTCCTTGCCGGTAAGGGCCTTTGACACGGAAACCGTGCTGACTCCCAGTTCTTTAGCAACATCACCCATGGTAACACTTTTTCTAATCATTTCGCTTCTCCTTACAAGAATAATAACCTTAATTATCGTACCATAGATAAAATTACTTTACAAAGAGAATTAAGTAAATTTAGTTAAATTTCAAGATATTTTCCAAGAAAGTTTATCAACGTTTCTGCTGCCTGTCTGTGACACTTTGCTCCCGGATGACTCCTGGAACCCATGGTTTCTTCATTCACAGAATACAGGCGTAAATAGCTTACCCTTTCATCCCCCTTTTGTCCCTTATACGTTTCTACTGCTTCCTTTATGGCGTCCTCAGCCTTATAATCCGCCATTCCGTAGGCCCATACAATATAGGCTTTCGGATTGCTTTCTCTTATTTTTGTAAGGAATCGGACAACCGCTTCCATGAAGCCCTCCCTTTCTTCCGGAAGGGAAGCGGAATCATTGGTTCCAAGGTTAATGATAACCGCATCAGTAGATTCAGGCGTTTTGACCCTTTCATGATAGCTGTCGTAAATCCTTGGAATAACGTCCTCTTTATTCTTATCCCAGGCGGCATATACCCCCCAGCCGCCCTGGGATATGACATGACACCTTGCATTGAACTTCCTGCTTACAAGGTTGGGGTAGGCTCTTGAAAAGCTCATTACATAGGGCACCCATTCCATATCATTTAATGCCCCGTAGGTTCCCTCTCCGGAGGTGATGCTGTCACCAATGAACTCAAATGTGTAATCGTAGGAATCGTAATCTTTTATTTCTCCGTCGGTAAGAAGCCTCTTTACGGTTACGGAATTTACTTTGTCCGCAAACATGGTCTGAGTCTCCCTGTAAAGCTTTACACGGGTGGAGATTTCTTTGTTTTTACCCTTATAAAGGCAAATAAGACTTTTCCCCTTCACAGGGGCAAACCTGCTTATAATTTCTTCGTTTATCTCGATGGCAAGCCAGGGCTCGAACTCCTCATAAGCCGTATCAATTTCGGCCCAAAGCTCGCTGCCTGTTAAAATCAGGTCAAGGCCTTCCGCGTTGGTTGTTAATCTTTCGTTTCTTTCTGTGGATTTAAGCATTTTTAACCCTTGACCGCTCCTGCGGTAAGTCCCGAATAAATCTGTTTCTGGCAGGTGATAAATACTACAAGGGCAGGTAAAAGAGAGATAATAACACCTGCGCAGATCAGATTATATTTGCTTCCCAAAGGTCCCACGAAGGTATACAAAGACGTGGCGACCGTGGCCAGTTTGTTTTTGTCCTGAAGGTACAGATTGGCACAGTAATACTCGTTGTAGGTTCCAACACCCTTTAAGATACAGGCCGTAACGATGGCGGGCTTAAGAAGGGGGAAGAGTATTCTGTAGAATATTGTAAAATAGGATGCGCCATCTACTATGGCGGATTCATCCAGGGAGATATCGATATTTTCAAAGAACTGAATGTATATGTATATTGCTATAACATCGGTGCCGCACATCATAACGATGTAGCCCGGCAGAGAGTTGATGAAGTGGAGCTTATACATGATTTCATATACGGAAATCTGCATTGCTACGCCGGGAAGCATGGATGCGAAAAGGAAAAGGTTCCTTATAAGTGTGTTTCCCGGGAACTTGAAGCGGTTCAAAACGTAGGCCAGCTGAGTTCCGATAATGGTTGAAAACAAAAGGACACACACAAGAATGATCAAAGAGTTCATGAATGCTCTTGCCATTCCCGCCTTGTTGAAGGCGTTTATGAAGTTGTCGAAATTAAACCAGTTTTCCGGCAGCGTCATAACATTTGTGTTCTGATATTCCACGTCCGACTTAAAAGCCGTTATCACACATGACACAACGGGCAGAAGTGCCACGAAGGAGAAAAATACCAGTGACAGGTATTTAAGAAAAATCAATATGTATTTTCCTGCTTTTTCAAATATGGTCATTTTCTTCTCCCCCCTACTGCGTTGAATCCTTGAATACATACTTAAAGAACAGCTTCTGGAATATGGTCACCAGGAAAATAATGCCTAAAAGCACCACCGCCATGGCGGAGGCCAGTCCCACCTTTTGCTGGGTGTGGGCTATTTCATGCATGACCACGAAGTATGTTCCCGTTCCGTTTGCACCATCTGTGATAACGTAAGGCGGCTCAAAAGCACTTAAGGAACCGGAGATTGAAAGAATAACGTTAAGGACAAATATGGTCTTTATGGAAGGCATGATAATGTACTTGAACTGCTGGAACTTATTGGCTCCGTCAAGCATTGCAGCCTCGTAAAGTTCGTTGTCCACGGACATTATTGCGCCTATGAAAAGCACCATGTTCTGTCCAAAGTATCTCCAGACACTTGTGCCCACCAGGGAAATGTTGTTGATGCTTCGATCCTTAAGCCAGTAGGGCAGGTTATCAAGCTGGAAGCCGCACCACTGAAGCACCGTATCAAACACGAATCCTCTGGTATAGAAAAATTTAAAGATAAAACCGATTGCAATACCGTTTATAAGGAAAGGGAAGAACATGAAGCCCTTAAAAAGGTTGCCTCCCTTAACCTTAAAGCTCAAAAGAGTTGCCAAGTAAAGCGCCAGGCTAAGCTGAACCACTGAACCGCCCATGTAATAAAGGGAAAGTTTCAGGGCGCCGAAGCAATCGTCTCTTGAGAAAACCTTGGCATAGTTTTTGAGTCCCACAAACTTTCTGGCTCCGATGTACTTCATGTTATAGAAACTGAAGTTCACCATCTCGCCAAAGGGAATGTAGGTAAAAACTGCAAGAAGAATCAGGGGCACGACCATAAATGCCACCATTACAAGAACTTTCTGACCGTCTCGACTTTTTATCCATTCTGAGAACGTTCTTTTTTTCCTTCTGTGTGTATTCTTAGTCAATGCCCCCATTTTATAACCTCTCCTTAATTTCTAAATCAATTAATAATTAGTAATCTGCTGAAATTCCAAGCTCTGCCTGAGCGTCGTTCCATGCCTTGGTCCAGTCTGCATAAATGTCATCAAGCGTCTCTGAGCCTGTAGCAGCTGCCTCAACGATTCTCTGAACCTTATCGTTTCCGCCTGCGTTGAAGGAAAGCTCTGACTCAGCATTCATGTCGTTTAATAAAGTCTCTTCGCCTGCAAGTGAAGGCTGATCGGACATAACTTCGCATCCGTCGAATGCTGCGTACATGTCGGGATTCTGGCCACCCTTAACAACTGTGTAACCACCCTCGTTGAAGCACCAGTTAGACTTTTCAACCATCCATTTAACAAAGATTAAAGCTGCTAACTTGTTCTCATCAGATGAAGCCACGTTGATGCAGTAGTTATAGTCGCCGCCTGCTGATACATACTGCTTGCCGCCAACAGTCATGGGGAAAGGCATATATCCAACATTCTCGGGAGTATCTCCTGCTTCCTGCATCTGAGCGTAAGCCCATGAACCAAGAACCATGGTTCCGATCTCACCGCGATTAAGCATACCCTTGCAGCTCTCCCAGTCGGTTGTTGTGTAGTCGTCCTCAATAAGGCCGTTTGCTACAGCATCGAAAAGAATTCTGTAAAGGTTGTAGATACCTGTGTCATCGCCGGGATCCTTGAAAGGCTCAGCTGTGTGAACGAACTTCTGGTTCATGTAGGTGTTGTCGCCGTTTGAAACGATTCCGATGTAAGCATCCCATGCACCCATGGTCCAGCCTGCAGCGTAGTTGGTGTAAAGAGGAATAGCATCGGTGTTGTCCTTGATAAGCTTAAGGTCCTCAAGGAACTCTGTGGGAGTCTTTGGAAGCTCTTTGATTCCTGCTTCCTCAAATACTGCCTTGTTGTAAAGAACACCCTGAGCATTTGCCATGTAAGGAATACCGTAGCAGTTTCCTTCATACTCCCAGCTGTCAACGAAGTTGAGCTTCTCGGAAAGCTTGTCGAGAGTGTCAAAAGGCATGAAGTATTCAGGCAGATCAACCTTGTCAACTGCAGGGATGAACATTACATCGCCCCAGTCCTTTGTGGAAAGACGAAGAAGTGCATCTTCTGCGTAATCTGTAACTGCTTCCATCTCAACTGTGATGTTGGGGAACTCGGAATTGAACTCTGAAACCATCCTGTCCATTGTTCCGTCTTCAGCACGGTCTGTCTTATGATGGATAAACTTGATTGAAGCTGTAGTATCTGTGTACTTGCTAAGATCAAGATCTGTGTATGAAGGAATACCCTCCACCTCTTCACTTGCTTCTGTTTCCTCAGCTGCTGCTGCAACCTCAGTTGTTGTTTCCTCAGCATCGGTGTTCGCCGGTGTTGTGCTTGCTGCATTTCCGCCACAGGCAACCAGTGAAAGTGTCATCACTGAAGCCAGGCACAATGCCCATAGTTTTTTGAACTTCATAATAAACCCTCCTAATTAATTTAAGTGAATAAGTGTATCGCTTACTTAATCATCATATTTAATTTAAGTAAACTATTCAAGTAAAATCTGTTAATTTCCGTCGATTTTACCTAATGCACAATTTCATTTACTTAAATTTGGTAAAATTTCATAATAAAAAAGGAGCGCCACCCGAGTCGACTGACTCGAGCGGCGCCCCTTTTTATGAGGTTTGTTTAAGTTATCCTTCGATAGCTATGTACTTATTTTCTTTTACCTCAGGTTTGACTTCAACCTTAGGAATGGTAAGTTTCAAGGTTCCGTTATCAAACTTAGCCTTGATGTCTTCCTGCTTAACATCCTCGCCAACATAGAAGCTTCTGGATGTTGATCCTGAGTAACGTTCACGACGGATGTACTCACCTTCTTTGTTCTTCTCGTCCTTCTCATCGTTTCTGGTTGCGGTGATTGTAAGATATCCGTTCTCAAGTTCTGCACTTAAGTCTTCCTTCTTAACACCGGGGACATCGATGGATAATTCAAATCTATCTTTGTGTTCCTTAACATCAGTCTTCATAAGAGGATTGAATTCGTTCTGGTGATGGAAGACAGCGGGTCTTGCAAAATCATCCAAAAAGCTATCAAATAAGTTCTCACCAAAAATACTGGGCATCAACATAAGTCATTCCTCCTTCTATAGGGAACTTAAAAGTATTCATTAGGGGAAGCTTTATTGTTTCCTCTCTGTTCCCTTGTTCTATAATCGTTATAACACCATTATTAGCACTCGTCAATATAGAGTGCTAAAAGTTTATAAAAATTTTAGAATTTGGAGGGGTTACCCAAAACACAAAGGCTCCGGGTGCACACAATGTGTGCGCCCGGAGCCTTCTCTAACTAACACAACACCTTAATGGAAGTAAGCAATTGTATCCTGCATTCCCTGTGCCAGATTGTTAAGTCCGTCGGCATCATCGTTAATCATCTGGAAGGTAGCTGAGAGTTCCTCAACAGAAGCGTTGGTCTCCTCAGTGGAGGCTGCGTTCTCTTCAGATATAGCTGAGAGATCTTCGATTATCTGTCCAAGGCCTTCGTTGTCGCTTCTCAAGACTGAAACCTTCTCTGCGATGTCGTTTGCAGATTCCGCAACGCTGGCGATATTGTTCTGCATCTTCTCCATGTCATCCTTGGTAGCTGAAAGCTGCTGTCCCTGCTCCACAACATTTTCGGAGAGAACCTTCATAACATCTACAGATTCGCTTGCATCTTTAATGAGTCTTACAACGATTTCATTAATCTTATCTGCGCTCTGTTTACTCTGATCAGCCAGTGTACTGATTTCACTTGCTACTACTGCGAAGCCCTTACCTGCCTCACCTGCTCTTGCCGCCTCAATCGAAGCGTTGAGGGAAAGGAGGTTGGTCTGGGAAGCTATGGAGTTGATTGCCTCTGTAAACTCACTGATCGCTTTCGCTGATTCATTTGTACTTCCGATGGTAGTCGCTATTGTGTCAACACTTGTTGCAACTTTTTCGGAATGCTTAACTAAGTTGTTAAGGGTATCCATTGCTGTCATGCAGGATTCTTTCATTTCTGCAGAAGCTGTATTCATGGTATCTACGCTGTCTGAAATACTCTCGATGCTCTTACCGATGGACTCGGTATTATTAACTGCTGTCTGAATACTGTCTGCCTGTGATACTGCACCTTTGGAAATGTCATCCATAGCCGCTGCAACCTGGCCTGCCGCATCGTTAGCCTGAGCTGCAGATGCCGAAAGGTTCTCGCTGTTTGCGCTCAAATCTTCCGATGCATTCTTCAGTTTTCCGATTATATCGCCTATCTTATCTACAAGAGTCTTTGTGCTGTTACCGATTGTGCCTAATTCATCGCCCCTTGCCAAAAGTTTCTCATCTACTTCTACACTTAAGTTACCATCTGCAAGTTCTTCAAGACTTTCAGCAACCTTGTGCATATGAGCTGAAAGAATTTTGTTTAAGAAGAATCCGGCTACTGCCACAAGAACCATGATGATGATGCCGGATGCGAGGCACATCATAACCGCTTTTGAGATTCCTGCGCTTACGTCTTCTGCAAGACGTCCTGCGAAGCACATTCCTACGATGGTGCCGTCGCTGTTCTTAAGAGGAATATAGTATGCGAAATATGGTCTGTTGTTGATTACTACGTTTGTACCAAGATAATCCTGGCCGCCCTTTAGGGTCTGTGCAATAACTGCATCTGTTGCTTTTGTTCCTACAAGTCTGCCTGAACCGTCACTCTTCTCGATTGTTGTGATAACACGTGTATCGCCATAGAAAAGTGTGTATTCAAGGCCGGTTCTGTTATGGATATCATCCATTTCGTTCATGTACTCTGTCTGGACTACATATCCGCCCTTTTCCATTTCTCCGTCGGAATTGAGGGCCCAGTCACCGTCGTACTCAAGGGAAAGTTTACTGTCGAGCTCTACGCAGGCTACCTTGAGTTCCTCTTTAATAAGGTTCTCGTATGTATCCTTCAGCTGGGAACGGCTGATGAGGATCATAACCAACACTGTCAAACATACCGCTCCGATTGCTATCAGAACGAGTTTTAGGATCAAGCCTAATGATTTCTTCTGTTTCATAATATTTACCTCCATTGGTGTGTGGATATTGTGTTTTCTATCAATTGGATGATAGTTGTGTTTGTTATAAGTAGATTTTAAAGTCCGTTGTCTAAATATTCAAGCAACTGTTGAGTTTCATTTTGAATATTTGTGTTGAATATATATTATATATTACGAAATTTAAATATTTCATAAAACATAATTTTTTCAAATAAAATAATGTTCGCTAACGCGAACACTGAGGAAAATAGCGGGTTTCAGGCCTCGGGGTGCTAAAAGAGACAGGCCATGATTGTATAAAAAAAGCGCCGCTGCTGCGGCGCCAAAATTGCTATCCCTTTAAATGGATAAGGATTGAGGCAAAATCTCCTACCTTTTTATTGAAATACTTTCGATCCACCGGGATTCCGATTCTCATTATTTCACTCCCGTACATCTTATAGGAAAAATCATCATAGGTAACATCGTAAAGCTTATCCGGATTAATGCCCACAAGCTTAACCTTAAGCCAGGGCGGATTGACCTTGTTTAATGCCTGGTAAAAGCCTGCAATGGCCTCACTCTTATCTTCATTAACAACAATCCAGCTGGTCTCATTGCCTTCATATGGGCTTAGAATCCTGTAGAATTTGCCAAATTGGAAAAGCTTTCTGTATTCCTTATAAAACTCAATCTGTCTCTTAACCTGTAAAAGTTCCTCCTCGGAAAGTTTATTAAGGTCAAGCTCATACCCGAACGCTCCGTAAAATGCCACATTGGCTCTCGTATCGATGGGCGTGATTCTTCCCACCTGATGATTGGGGACCGCCGATACATGGGCTCCCGCACTTCTCAGGGGATATACAAGGCTTGTTCCGTATTGAATCTTTAGTCTTTCTATTGCATCCGTATCATCCGAGCTCCAGGTCTGAGGCGCATAGTAAAGCATGCCGGGATCGAAACGGGCGCCGCCACTGGCGCAGGATTCAAACAGAATCTCGGGATATTTCGATGTGAGTCTTTCATAAAGGCTGTAAACTCCCAGTATATACTTATGCATAACCGTTCCCTGCATTTCTGCAGATGCAGTTTTTGAGTATGCCTCAGACATATACCTGTTCATATCCCATTTTATATAGGTAATCTTTGACTCCGAAATAAGTTTGTCCAAAAGGTTAAAGATATAGTCTACAACCTCTTTTCTGGAGTAGTCCAGGGTATGCTGCGTTCTGCACATGGACTCGTATCTGTCCGGAGTCGAGAGAATCCAGTCAGGATGAGCCCTGTAAAGATCAGAGTTCTTATTGGCCATCTCCGGCTCAATCCATATACCAAACTTAAGGCCCAGAGCCTCAACTTTCTTCGAAAGACCTGAAATTCCCTCCGGGAGTTTCTTCTTATTTGGATACCAGTCACCCAAGGATCTGTCATCAATATTTCTCTCGCCATACCAGCCATCGTCAAGAACAAACAGCTCAACTCCCGCTTCTTTGGCCTTTGAAGCAATCTTAAGTATCTTTTCTTCATCAAAGTCAAAATAGGTTGCTTCCCAGTTATTAATAAGAATCGGGCGTTCCTTATCTCTCCATGTACCTCTTGCAAGCCTCGAGGAATAAAGGGTATGGAATGTCTGGCTCATGCCGTTTAATCCTGTATCGGAGTAAACCATAACAACTTCAGGGGTCTGGAAGGACTCGCCTTTATTAAGCGGCCATTTGAAATTATAGGGATTGATTCCCATAATAACTCGGGTAATATCATGAGGCGTAACCTCAACTTCTCCCAGGAAGTTTCCGCTGTAAACGAAGGAAAAACCGAAAACTTCTCCTGTAAACTCCGTAGTATGAGGTCTTTTTAGAGCTATGAAAGGATTGTGCTCCGCACTGCTGGCTCCTCTTATGGAACCTATGGCCGAAACTCCCTCCTCAAGCTTTCTTATCTTAATCTGTCTTTCTCTTCCCCATGCACCGGAAAGGTGAATCATCTCATAATCCTTGTCCGGAAAATCAACGCAGGCCGAAAGCGCTTTTTCAAGAACGACTTTGCAGTCCCCTTTTTGCTCAAATCTGGCACTTCTTGTGATTACGGGAAGAGCTTCATATATAGTATAGGTAAGAACAAGGTTTGTATCTGTCACATGGTCGTACATTACGATGTCGATACTTGTGGCCTCACTCTTTTTCTCCACATAAGTTGCAGGAAGACCTTCCAAAGGCTTCTTGCCCTCATAAATTGTATGGGTAGAATACTCAAATCTTGATACATGGCTTCCGTTTTCCTGACGTAACAGGAATGCGGACTCTCTGAAATCTCCGATGCCGCAGGCCGGGTACTCCTGTCTTTGATGCTGAAGCGCCAACCCTCCGTCAACAGAGCATACGCCATGCATTAGAAAACCGTCATTGCTCTGATATGAGAAATCATCCCTGTCATGGATTCTTTTGCCATAATAAACATTCTTAAGCATTCCATTTTCCATGACCTCTATAACATAGCTTATATAGTCGTTGTAGATATGAAAATCCTTAGATTTTTCGTGAAAAACAATAGGCATAGACTATCTCCTTTATGGCTCAGATAAACTCATTTTTCTGGTGGATATTCGATCCGTAAGTCTGTGGAACGTAGGGGAGGTAAGGAATACTATTCCCAGGAACAGGCCACCCTTAATCAAAGACATAGCTGTCGAGCTTACTCCCATAAGAAGCATTCCGTTGCTGAGTACATATGTGGTAAAGCTTCCTATAATGGGTGCGCTGATTTTGGCCTTGGCACCGCCTCCAAAGGGGAAGCCCCCCAGTGTAAGGGCAACCATAACATTAAACATAAGGTCGGAGCCTGTGGATAACGCCGCTGTTCCCGCTCTGATTCCGATAAGGAAAGCTGCCACTGCTGCCAGTCCTCCGTTTATGACAAAGCAAAGAACCTTTATTTTGGTAACCTTTATTGCCGAAAAATGTGCCGCCGTCTCATTCGAGCCAATCATTCTTACATAGTGACCAAAGGGTCTCAGGTAAAACAGGCCTGCTGCCAAAATAAGAAGGATAAGTATAAGTGGAAGTTTAAACCCAAAGGTGTTAAAGCTGTATAAGCTTAAGGGCACCATGGCCGCTGAACTGGCAATAAAGTGTGTCATCAATCCTGTGCAGATATATGCCGTACAAAGAGTAGCCAGGAATGAGGGCACTTTGAGAACCGATGTTATCACTCCGTTGAATAGTCCCAACAGAAGCCCGGTTACAAGCATCATAACCACTCCAAGTACCGGATTGATTTCTCCTATTTTGGCAAGGGTAAAGCAACATACACAAACCACGCCGCTTATGGACAAATCCATCATTCCTGTGGTCATCACAAAGAACACTCCCGCACTGGCTAACATAAGGGCCATGGACTGCTCCATGACGATTTTGATATTCTTTGTAGTAAGGGATTGCCCCTTGGTGCCGATGGCAAAAACCAATATCAGAATAATAAGTGCAAGATATGGTTTTACGGCTTCAAATACTTTTTCTTTTGAAATCTTCTTCATATTCTCACCTCACACCATGCACTGAACCAGGGTTTCTTCACCCAGTTCCCTGCTTCTTGCAAATTCTCCGGAGATTTCTCCGTCCTTAAGAATTATAATTCTGTCGCACATTCCGATAAGCTCCAAAAGCTCCTCGGAAATGATTATCAGGGACTTGCCCTGCTTTCTTAAGTCATCAAGCATTCCGTAGATTATTGCCTTTACGCCTACATCGATTCCTCTTGTAGGGGAATCCATAATAAAGATTTCTGTGCCTCTGGCAATCCACTTGGTAAGAACAACTTTTTGTTTGTTGCCACCGCTTAAGGTTCCTGCCAGCTGTTCAACATCCTTCATCTTTATGTTTAAAACCTTCGACTGCTCCTCAGCGAAAGCCCTTCGCTTTTTAGCCGTCACAAAACCCTTGGAACCAATCTTTTCAAGACAGGTAGCCGCAATATTGTCATTGATATCCATCTGATTGAAAAGGGATTCGGAATCTCTGTTTTTCGAAATATATCCAATATCATGTTTTACGGAATCGTCAATGGTCTTAATCTCATCACCGTTTTCCAATGTAACGGACCCCGTAACATCATATTCGATGCCAAAGATTGCCTTTCCAAGCTCGTGCATCCCGGATTCGCTTAAGCCTCCGAACCCTAAGATTTCTCCCTTGTGAAGATCAAAGGATACATCCTTGATTCTCTTTCCCGCCTTAAGATTTCTGACCTTCATTACAACTTCATCAGAAATTTTGGTGTCATAGTCTTCCCTGTAGTAGCCTCCTGAAACGGTACGTCCTACCATGAGGTTCTTAAGGCCGGTTTCGTCGATTTCTGCTGATTTTACCTCAGAAACAATCTTGCCGTCTCTCATGACGATAATACGGTCGCAGAGATTCAATACCTCCTGAAGGTCATGGGAAATAAGAAGAACGCTGTCCCCTCTCTCCTTTGTATTCCTGATTAACCTGTAAAGTTCATCTCTTCCGGTTTGGGAAAGAGCTGTAGAGGTTTCATCAATCATTAAAAGTTTAGGCTTGATGGTTGCAGCTTTGACTAACTCAATAAGCTTTCTTTGCTCCATTGAGTAGTAGATAACATCATCCTTCTCATTGATATCCTTAAGGCCTATGGCATCCAGACGTTCCCTTGCCAGGGCGTTCATCATCTTGATATTTCTGATGCCATGTTTTGTAAACTCGTCCTCGATTCCAAGGAACATGTTCTCTGCAACAGTAAGGCCCTTAATGGTATTGGCCTCCTGAACTATCATGGAGACGCCGTGCTTGTTGGCGTCTGTGAGGTTTTTGGGATTATACGGTTTTCCCTCAAGAATAATCTCCCCCTTATCTCTTCTTTGAATTCCGGATAAAAGAGATAAAAGGGTGGATTTACCTGAACCGTTTTCACCCACAAGGCCGCAGATTTCGCCCTTGTTAACCTCTATTGAAACACCGTCAACCGCCTTTGTGGCTCCGAAGTGCTTGTATACGTCTTTAACCTGAACCAGTACTTTTTCGCTCATAATCCCCTCCTTACTTCACCACATCGAACTTTCTGGCCATGCTGGAGAAGCGCACAAGAAGGATCATGGCAATACCCACAACCACGTTCTGGAGTGCGGCTTCAAGTCCGTTTGTCAGAAGTCCGTTTGAGATGATATTAAGAATGAAGCAACCGATAAAGAGCGATATCATCGGGTTAATATACTTTTTAAAAGCTATGGCAAACATGCAGGCCATAACCGGCTTAAAAATCGATGTAACCGAGCTTAATCCCGTGGCATACGCAACGGACGCCGAGTAACTTATACTGTTAAGGGCATAGACACCGGTGCAGAGGCCACAGCAGATAAAAGCTATGGTCTTGTACTTTTTCACATTGACGCCCACGTTCTCGGTAAGTTTTGCATTGGATCCGATGGCGTCAATATATACCCCAAGTTTTGTGTATCTCAAAATCAGACCATTGATTATCAAAATCACGATTCCGGGAATCATATCAAAAGGCGCCTTGCCAAAGAATCTGTAGGCCGAATCCACGGAAAGCGTGGTGTTTCCGGAACAAAGAAGTACGGAAAAAGCCTCATAGATTATGGTAAGAGCAACGGATATGATAATAGGCGGAGCGTCGATATTTACCATCAGGAAACTGGAGATGAACGAAATCAGACATCCCGTAAGAATTGTTCCTATGAAAAGCCCCGGCATCCCAATAAGATTCGATAAGTAGACACCTATCATGGAGCTTATTATGGCATTGACACCAACGGTCAAATCGTAAATGTCCATTGAAAGAATATAATAAAAACCACAGGCCAATATCGAATGGATAAAGGTCTGCTGAACCAGCACATACATGCTGTTGGGATTACCGAATCTTTCCGGCTGAAGGATTCTGAAAATCACATACAGAAGGATTACGGTCAAAAATGGCATTAAACTGCGAATCAGTTTGGATTTTTTCATATTTCCACCTTTAAAATTTGGGGAAGGCCGAAGCCTTCCCCTATTGTATGTAAGGCATTTCTTATCAGAATGTACCTGCGTGACGCTTCTTTACATCCTCCAAAGACATGTTTCCTGCCATCTCGGCAATATCTTCAATCTTGGTGTCAGGATTGAAAAGAACGCACAGATTCTGAATTTCTTCAGTGTTAAGGTTCTGTCTGTGATAGAAGTCCTCATCATATCCGATACACCATTTAAGGTAATCAGCGTATTCCTCGGGACCTGATATCTTCATCATAGCATTTTCGATATCAAGAGGGAAATCTGCCTGATCATAGGCACCGTTTAATGCGTTTACAAGGGTGATGAGGGAGAAGGTTGCATCTGCGTGGTGTCCGCCTGCAACTGCTGTAATCTGACCCTTCTCAATGTTCTCGCCCAGGGTGGTATCAAAGTCAACACCTACAACAGGAAGGTAGTCGGTAATTCCAACTGTCTCTTCAGCTGTAACAAGATATGTTACGTAGTTTGACTTAACTGCAAGGATACCGTCGATTTCAGGATATGCGGTAAGCATATTAACAAGGGTCTCTGTAGCTGTTGCATCATCGGGAAGATCCCACTGCTCAACAACAAGATTCATGCCAAGATCCTTACAAGCATCACGATAAGCCTGTGCTCTTGCTTCGTATGCGGTATCACCGTGGTATGAACTGATCATAGCTACATTCTTGGCACCTGTCTTTGAAAGTTCCTCTGCCAGTGAATAAGCCGTACCATACTCATCCTCGTGGAAACGTCCAACATAGTAAGGATTTGCCTCAACAACCTTTGCAACTTCTTCATCATTGATTGTTCTGGTTGCCTGAATGAACATCATCTCATTCTCCTGGCAAATCTGGCTGATTGTTACAAGTGATGCTTCTGAGAAGTTAATAACAATAACTCCGTCACAGCCTGATGCTGCGAAGTTCTCAACTGCGGCAACTACACTTTCTGCTGAAATATCATCGTTGTTGGGGTTAAATACAAGATCAACTCCCAATGCTTCTGCAGCAAGCTTAATCTGGTTTGCACCATCGATACAGATACCTGCAACAGGCAGATCCCAGAATGTATAACCGATTTTAAGCTTCTTGCCCTCTGTGGCAGGGGCTGCTGTTTCTGTGGTGGCTTCAGTTGTTGCTTCGGTGGTAGCCTCCTCAACTTTCTCCGGTGCACTATCGGTTGCGGGTGTTGCTGCAGCATCTGCGCCGCAAGACATAAGACCGATACTCAGTACTGCACTAAGGAGTATTGCCAACAATTTTTTCATTTAGTGTTCCTCCCATTCTTAAATGCAAAGTTTACAAAATGCACAATTGCATCTTGTTACGTTATCATTTTACCTACATATTGCACAAATAACCATGTTGAAATGTTAAATAGTGTTATCAAAATGTTAAATGCTTGTATTTTTGTTTCAGTTTTTTCATATTATGTAATAGGGTATTTTCTGTGTTAAAATATTGGGGAGGTGTATAGGAATGGAAAGGGAAACTACTTACAAAAATGTGGCGGGATTCAAATGCCTTCGCAATATTAAGCGCCAGACAAACGACTTGTATCTGGTTCACTGCGGTATGCAAAAATGTCCTCCCGGCTATACTTATGACCATAAGATTCCCAACGAAAACCATTTGCATTTTGTCACAGACGGCAAAGGGGTTCTTATAGTAAACGGCAAAGAATACTCCATAAAGAAAAATGACATCTTCCTCATTCCCAAGGGAGCTGCAATCAAGTACTTTGCCGACATGGAAAAGCCCTGGACATACATGTGGGTTACATTTGACGGAGAAATGGCTGACACCTACCTTACAAACGCCTGTCTTTCCGCTGAAACACCGGTGGTTCACTCAACGATTCCCACTGAATCTTACACTCCTCTCATCCAGAGTATCCTTGACGCCAACCATCTGACCATGGCAAATGAGATAAAGAGAGTGGCATATCTTTATGAGATTCTCTCAATGTTAATAGAAACTCAGGCATCAGCAAGAAACGCTGACGGTTCCTATGACTATTCAGCAGACGCGTATGTAGATTACGCTCTCCAGTATATAAAGATTAACTATAAGACCATTAAGGTTGGGGATATTGCCAACTACGTAGGGATTAATCGTTCCTACCTTACGTCTCTATTTAAAAAGAAATTAAACGTCACTCCTCAGCAGTACCTTATAAGGCACAAGCTTTCGGAAGCCGCCAGAATTCTCAAATCCACTGATATGAGTGTGGCAGAAGTTGCCGAAGCGGTTGGCTATGATGATTCGGGAAATTTTGCAAGAGTATTCAAACAGACTTACGGACTGTCACCACAAAATTACAGGACTTCAGATATATAAAAAGCGCCGCATCAGCGGCGCTTAGCTTTTCCTGTTAAATTATACTTCAGGATGCTTATTGAAGAAGTTTAAGAATTTTGCTTCGTCTTCCTTGTCATCACACCAGAGCTCAAGGTCATCACCATGGTTGCCAAGAAGCGCGCCCATTGCAATGTACTGGCTGAAGTTGGACTTAAGATTAAACTTGTCACCCTGAGGAGATGTGAGATATACATCACCCTTACATTCTTTAACTACATTCAAAAACTCATTAACCTGATCAATGTTTGATAATTTCATTTCGTAATTCCCTCCTAAACTGGTAGATTAATAGCCCTCTATTAACTATTTTATATCTTTTTCTGTACTTCCGTAAAGTCTAAAATGCCACAAATTGTCGGACGTGCAAAATGGGGACGTGCAGAATGGGGACAGTCC